>JACCDP010145651.1_pt1 | contig 14474 bp, 16 predicted proteins | sample 7445841 | NCBI WGS metagenome assembly JACCDP01 (sample SAMN15323441, study PRJNA562643) | freshwater metagenome | isolation source: river surface water | place: USA:Blue River Watershed | collected 2017-08-17 | reverse complement strand
GCGGCATGGGCGGCATCGACATGGCGCAGCACCTGTTGGGCGTAGTTCACTTGCGCGCCCACAAACCAACGCGCACCCGGCATGACATTGCGCTCGAGCACCACACTGTGCGGTGTCGGTGACTGCAAGCCCAGGTAATCCCAAGCGGATTGCCAAAAGTCCTCGATGTGCGTGACCGACCATTGCCACAGGGCTTGGTAGTTGTCGAAATGCAAACCACGGTGCTCGCCCAGCCACTGCTGGTAGAGGCGGATTTGCGGCACATAAGGGGGGTTGGGGTGGGGCGCGTTCATGGCGCAGAGGTTATCAGCCTTGCACCGTGTTGGGCCTGCGCGTTGCCCCTAAGATGCAGACTGATTTTCAAACAGGCGACCCATGGCCATTTGGACCAAACCCATCAGCATTCAAATCCTCACCGAGAGCCATCACCAAACGGCTTGCGAAAGCCTGGGCATGGAGTTTCTCGAAGTCGGCCCCGATTTCATCCGTGGCCGCCTGCCGGTGGACCACCGCACCCGCCAACCCTATGGCGTGATTCATGGCGGCGCCAGCGTGGTGTTGGCTGAAACCTTGGGCTCTTGTGGCGCTTTTTATTCATGCCCGGTAGACCACCGCGCGGTGGGCTTGGACATCAATGCCAACCACATCCGGGGCGTGGCCAGCGGTTGGGTGACGGGCATTGCCAAACCGGTGCACATCGGACGCAGCACCCAGGTGTGGCACATCGACATGACGGACGACGAAGGTCGCATCAGTTGCGTGTCGCGCCTGACCATGTCGGTGTTGGCACCCCGTTAAAGCCATGTCCACCATGTCGCTTGTCGGCCACGCCTGCACATCATTTCGTTGCTGCTTGGCCATGGTCTGCCTGCTGGCCTTGCCCGCTTGGGGCAACACCCCGCACAGCAGCAGTGCCTCTGCGGTGATGACGTCACCCGCAAGCATGGAGGGTATGGCTGCCCCATTGGCCTTGCGTGGCCAATCGCGCTACAGCTATTTCGGCTTTGATGTTTATGACGCCAGTCTCTGGGTCGCGCCTGATTTCCAGCCTGAACAGCATGAGAAACAGCTGTTGGCTTTGGAGTTGCACTACTTGCGGGCGTTCCAAGCCAAAGACATCGCGAAACGTTCGCTCCAAGAAATGCGCCGCGCAGGTGCCCTCACGGCCGCGCAAGAAACACAGTGGATGGCGGCCATGCAGCGCGTCTTTCCCAATGTGCGTCGCGGCGACCGCTTGTTGGGTCTGCACCGGCCAGGTCAATCCGCCGAGTTTTGGCTCAATGGCCACAAGCGCGGTGAAATCCAGGACCCGGAGTTTGCGCGCTTGTTCTTTGGCATTTGGTTGTCACCGAAAACCTCAGCCCCAGCCTTGCGGCAAGCCTTGATCGGCCCGGCCTGGCCCCCATCACCTTCCGATCAGCAGGTTCAATCACCTTGAAACAAGGGTTTGGCCATTTGCAAAAATAGAATCTGTTTTTTTAAGGACACGCCGCCATGAAGTTGTTGACCCTTGTTTTTTGCTGTTTCCCCCTGTTTGCTTTCGCTCAACAAGATGCGCAAGCCTTGGCCAAAGAAAAAGCCTGTTTGGGCTGCCACAGCATCGACACCCACACCATGTCGGTGCCGTCTTATGAAAAGATTGCCGAAAAATACCACGGCGACCCAGAAGCCAAGGCCTACTTGGCCGACAAAATCCGCAATGGCGGCAAAGGCGTGTGGGGTGGCGGTGGGCGCAGCTTGATGCCCGCATTTCTCAACCTCAGCCAACAAGAAATCACGCTCTTGGTGGACTGGATTTTGGCGATGAAGAAATAAACCTGGTTCAGCTGTCTGCTGCGCCTGCAGCCATGCGTTCACTTTTCCAATACACATCGTCGCCACCATTCATGCGGTTGAGAACGCGCGCGAGCACAAACATCAGGTCGGACAAGCGATTCAAATACTGACGCGGCGTGTCGTTCAGCGCCTCTTCCGCGCCCAAGGCCACCACGGCGCGTTCGGCGCGGCGCGCCACGGTGCGGCACACATGGGCCAATGAAGCGGCACGACTGCCCGCGGGCAGGATGAACTCTTGCAATTTGGGCAAGGCGGCGTTGTGTTCGGTCAAGGCTTGGTCCAGCGCCAACACGGCGTCGGCTTTGAGCAACTCGAAACCGGGGATGCTGAGTTCGCCGCCCAAGTTGAACAACTGGTGCTGCACCTCCACCAACAAGCTGCGCACGCCCTCGGGCATGGCTTCACACAGCAGCACCCCCATGTGGGAATTGAGTTCGTCCACCTCGCCCATGGCGTGCACACGCAAGCTGTTTTTGCTGACCCGGCGGTTGTCGCCCAAGCCGGTGGTGCCATCGTCGCCGGTGCGGGTGGCGATTTGTGTGAGTCGGTTGCCCATGTGTTTTTCCTGAAGTTGCAGCATTCTCTCAGGCCAGGCAAAGCTGAACATCTTTCGGGGTTTGCTGAAAAAGCAGCAGCACCCCCTGTTTCCGCTTCGCCCTGGGTTTAGGCTTTCACGTTGTCTGTGTCTTTCAACTTCGGAATCCACCCCATGACCAAATACCTGTTGTCTTTGTTGATGCTGCTCTCTAGCCCTTGGACGTTGGCGCAAACCGCCCCCGCCACCACCCAACTGGACGCCCACGCCAGCCAAGAGGTGGACAACGACGAATTGGCGGTGAGCTTGTCGGCCAGCCGCGATGGCCCCCATCCCACCGACATCACGCAAGCGGTGCTGGCCAAGTTGAACGCTGCTGTCGCGCAAGCGCGCCAAGTCGAGGGCGTGCACATACAAGTTGGCAATGTGCAAACCATCCCGGTGTGGGGCCCCAAAGGCAAAACCGGTCAATGGACGGCGCGGGCGGAGCTGCACTTGGTGTCCACCAACACCCAGGGCTTGGGTCGCCTGGCCTCCGAGCTGACCAGCCTGTTGCAAATGGACGGCATGCACTTTCGCTTGTCCAAAGCCAAACGTCTGGCCACCGAAAAAGCCCTGATCAAAGACATGGCGGCCAACTTCAAAGACCGCGCCAGCAGCATCAGCCAAGCGTTCGGCTTTCGCAACTACAGCATCAAAGAATTGAATTTCGCGCCACGGCCAGAGCGGAGCTTCTCACCCATGCCCCGCGCGATGGCGCGCAGCATGGCGCCCGACATGGCGGTCATGGACATCCCCAACGAAGCGGGCCAAAGCACAGTCAGCATCAGCATGGAGGCGAGCATCACGCTCTTGCCCTGACCGGCGGCGTTCAGCCGCCCTTGAAAGTGGCCTGCCTACAATGAAGACTTCTTGGCGCAACGCTAAAAGGATTCATGAGCAGCAGTCTTGACCAGGCCAGCTTGGCCCACCTGCAAACCTGGCAAGGGCGCAGCGAGACCTTGGAAGATGTGGTCACGGCCGCACCCTTGCGCGGCTTGAGCGCCACCCTCGACCGCGCAGACCCGCCGCCCACACCTGGCAGCGAACTTCCGCCCTTGTGGCATTGGTTGTTCTTTCTACCGCAGGTCCTGCAAAGCGAGATTGGCCCAGATGGGCACGCCCAACGCGGTGGGTTTTTGCCGCCCGTGCCGCTGCCGCGTCGCATGTGGGCAGGGGGTCGGTTGCAATGGCACCAGCCGCTGCGTGTGGGGGATGCTGTGAAGCGCGTCTCCAGCGTTCAATCGATCCAACACAAAACGGGGCGCACAGGTGAACTGCTGTTTGTGGTGGTCGCGCATGAGGTGTTCAACCAACACGGCTTGTGTTTGCATGAAGAGCACGACATCGTGTACCGGCCTGCGGCGCGCGCCGACGATCCGGTGATCGCCGCCACGCCCGCCACCGTGCGCGACACAAGCCCACCTGTCTGGCAACAAGACTGGGTGCCCGATGAGGTGATGTTGTTTCGCTACTCGGCGCTCACCTTCAATGGCCACCGCATCCATTACGACCGCGCTTACTGCCGCGAGGTGGAGGGCTATCCCGGCTTGGTGGTGCACGGTCCCTTGATCGCGACCTTGCTGCTGGACGTGGTGCGCCGACACACCGAGCGCCGTGTGACGCAACTGCGTTTCAAAGTGCTGCGCCCGACTTTCGAATGCAATGATCAACGCGCTTTGCGCGTGAGCGCCCAACTTGATGCAGACGGCCACAGCTTGCAGTTGTGGGCACAAGACCATGAAGGCTGGCTGACCATGCAAGCCGCCGCATCCTTGGCCTGACCACTTGGACCCCCCAGATGAAACACAGCCTGCCACCCCCGGACGCCCACCAAGAACTGCGCGACGCGCTGCGCGCTTTGTGCGGCCAGTTTGATTCGAGCTATTGGCAGCAAGTGGATGAAGCACGCGGCTACCCGGAAGCGTTTGTGAATGCATTGACCACCGCTGGTTGGTTGGCCGCACTCATTCCCAGCGACTTTGGCGGCTCGGGCTTGGGACTCACCGAAGCCTCGGTCATCATGGAAGAAATCAATTTGTCGGGCGGCAACGCCGGTGCTTGCCACGGCCAGATGTACAACATGGGCACGCTGCTGCGGCACGGCTCGCTGGCGCAAAAAAACCTGTACCTGCCCAAGATCGCCAGCGGCGAATGGCGCTTGCAATCCATGGCGGTGACCGAGCCCAGCACCGGCACCGACACCACGCAACTCCAAACCACCGCCGTGAAAAAAGGCGACCGCTATGTGGTGAACGGCCAGAAAGTGTGGATCTCGCGCCTCCAACACTCCGACCTGATGGTGCTGCTTGCGCGCACCACGCCTTTGGCCCAGGTGCAACGCAAAAGCGAAGGCATGTCGGTGTTCATCGTGCACTTGAAGGATGCCATCGGCCACGGCATGACCATCAAGCCGATTCGCAACATGGTCAACCACGAAACCAACGAGGTGTTTTTCGACAACCTGGCCATTCCCGCCGAGAACCTGATCGGCGAAGAAGGCATGGGCTTCAAATACATCTTGGACGGCTTGAATGCCGAGCGCGCCTTGATTGCCGCCGAATGCATTGGCGACGCCTACTGGTTCATCGACCGCGCACGCCGCTACGCCGCAGAGCGCGTGGTGTTTGGCCGCCCCATCGGCCAAAACCAAGGGATTCAATTTCCGATGGCCGAGAGTTACATCGAAACCGAGGCTGCCAACCTGATGCGCTTCAAGGCCTGCGCTTTGTTTGACGCCGGCGCGCCCTGCGGCGCCGAGGCCAACATGGCCAAGTACCTGGCGGCCAAAGCCTCTTGGGAAGCCGCCAACATGTGTTTGCAAACGCATGGCGGTTTTGGTTTTGCCTGCGAATACGATGTCGAGCGGAAATTTCGCGAAACCCGGCTCTACCAAGTCGCGCCGGTGTCCACCAATTTGATCCACGCCTACGTGGCCGAGCATTTGTTGGACTTGCCGCGCTCTTTTTGAAACCCGCGCTTGGTTTGCGCCGCCCCGCTGGCACCGCCTGCTGTCACCAAGTTGCTTCATGCTGGAGATGGTTTCTTCCTAGAATGCGCCTTCAAGGAGACTTGCCATGAATGCACCCAGCACCGCTCAACACCTGATGCCCACCGTTGCCCAACGCGAGGTGCCGCAAGCCCTCCTGGACGCTTTGAAAGCGCACTTTGGGGAGCGTTGTTCCACGGCTTTGGTGGTGCGTGAACAGCATGGCCGCGATGAGTCCGCCTACACGACGGTGCCGCCGCCTGCCGCGGTGGTGTTTGCTGAAAACACAGCCGATGTGTCCCAAGCCGTGGCCATGGCTGCCGCACACGATGTACCGGTGATTCCCTTTGGTGTGGGCTCGTCCTTGGAAGGCCATTTGCTCGCAGTGCAAGGCGGCATCAGCATCGATGTGGGCCGCATGAACAAGGTGCTGGCCATCAACGCCGAAGACTTGACAGTGACCGTGCAACCCGGCGTCACGCGCAAACAACTCAATGAAGAGATCAAAAGCACAGGCTTGTTTTTCCCGATCGACCCAGGTGCAGACGCCAGCATCGGCGGCATGAGCGCGACCCGCGCCAGCGGCACGAACGCGGTGCGCTACGGCACCATGCGCGAAAACGTGCTCGGTCTGGAAGTCGTCACTGCCAGCGGTGAAGTGATCCGCACCGGCACCCGCGCCCGCAAGTCCTCCGCGGGTTACGACCTGACCCGCTTGATGGTGGGCAGCGAAGGCACGCTGGGCGTCCTCACCGAAATCACGCTCAAGCTCTACCCCCTGCCCGAAGCGGTGTCGGCAGCCACGTGTTCCTTCCCCAGCATCGAAGCCGCAGTGCGCACCACGATTCAAATCATCCAAATGGGTGTGCCGATTGCCCGCGTGGAATTGATCGACGCCAATTCGGTGCGCATGGTCAACGCTTATTCCAAACTTGGTTTGCCCGAGCAACCCATGTTGCTGATGGAATTCCACGGTTCACCCGCCAGTGTGAAAGAGCAGGCCGAAACGGTGCAAGAGATTGCCAGCGAACACGCCGGCCACGCGTTTGAATGGGCCACCACGCCTGAGGAGCGCACGCGCTTGTGGACCGCACGGCACAACACCTACTTTGCGGGCATTCAAAGCCGCCCCGGTTGCCGCGCCATCAGCACCGACACCTGCGTGCCCATCTCGCGCTTGGCCGATTGCTTGCTCGAATCAGTGGCCGAAGTGGACGCCTCGGGCCTCCCGTATTTCTTGGTCGGTCATGTGGGCGACGGCAATTTCCACTTTGGTTATTTGATCGACCCCAACAGCGCCCAAGAGCGCGCCACCGCCGAAGACTTGAATCACAAACTGGTGGCACGCGCACTGGCGCTGGAAGGCACGTGCACCGGCGAGCACGGCATTGGTTTGCACAAAATGGATTTCTTGGTGAGCGAAACCGGTGCGGGTGCGGTGAACATGATGCGCAGCATCAAACACGCGCTGGACCCCAAAAACATCATGAACCCCGGCAAGGTGTTTTTGTTCTAAGCACCATTCGCACCGCGTTCAATGACAACGGTGCTGTCGAGCAAACCACTGGCGTGGTTCAGGTCGGATTGCGACACCAGCACCGACAACTCCGCGCCTTTGAGTTGGTGCAGCACTTCTGAAATGCGCATGGACAGCGCCGGGGCCACGCCCTCAAACGGCTCATCCAACAACAACAAACGTGTGCCCACCGCCAAAGCGCGGCCCAAGGCCACGAGTTTTTGTTGACCGCCTGAGAGCAACAAAGCGCGGCGCTGGGCCATGTCTTGCAACTCGGGCAAGACTTGGTAGACAAAATTCAAGCGCGCTTGCAAGTTCAAAGTTTTGCTGACCCACAGCGGGATGAGCATGTTTTCTTCCACGGTGAGTTCGGGCACCAAGCCGCGGTCTTCCGGCATGTAGCCGATGCCCAAACCCGCGCGCGCTTCAGGCGGCAGCGCGCTCAACGATTGACCTTCAAAAAGAATTTGTCCTTGGCGCAAGGGCAAGTGGCCCATGATGCTGCGCAGCGTGCTGGTTTTGCCCGCACCATTGCGCCCAACCAAGCCCACCATGTGACCGGTGGGCACTTGCATGGAAAAGCCCCGCAGCACTTGCGCTGAGGCAATGTCCACATGCAGGTCGTGCAACTCAAGCATCGCGTTCACCTGTGACGTAACGGCGCACATCGGCATTGGCCAACGCCACCGAGGGCACATCATCGGCGATGATGCGGCCACTGTAAAAAGCAATCACGCGTTGGCAATAGCGGCTGACGATGTCCATGTCGTGCTCGACAAACAAGGCGGTGAGGGCTTGGCCATCGAGGGCCTGCATCACCGTGTCCATCATCGGGAATTTTTCTTCGGCAGCCACGCCGCTGGTGGGCTCATCGAGCAACAACAATTTGGGTGAGCCCATCATGGCCAAGGCGATGTCCACCAACTTGCGCACACCACCGGGCAACTCGGCCACCAAGCGGTGCCGATGCACCAGCAAATTGAAACGCTGCAGCACGGCTTCGGCGCGATCGCGGGTCGCGGCGCTGTGCGCAGGCCGCCACCAAGAGAGTTGGTTGTCGTGCGTGGTTTGCGCCACCAGCATGTTGTCGAGCACGCTCATGCTGGCGTAGAGCTGTGGGATTTGAAACGAACGCGCCACACCCAAGCGGGTGATGTCACGCGGCGACATGCCGGTGATGTTTTGCCCGTCCAATGCAATCTGACCGGCGTCCGGTTGGATGTAGCCGGTGATCATGTTCACAAACGTGGTTTTGCCCGCACCGTTGCTGCCAATCAAGCTGATGCGTTCACCCGCTTGGATGTTGATTTGCAGGTCTTGGGCCGCCACCACCGCGCCAAACTTTTTTTGCACACCTTGTGCACTGAGCAGCCACGTCATGACGGATCCTTCGGCGGTTTGCTGCGCCACAGCGAGCCCAGGCCTTGCGGCAAAAAGCGAATCACCAAGAGCAAAAACAAACCGAGTGCGAACTGCCAGGTGGTGGGGAAATAGGCGCTGGAAAACGACCGCACCACCTCCAACACCGCGGACGACAACATCACCGCCAACACACTTTGGCTGCCCGCCAAGATGGCGACGAACACATATTCACCCGAGGTGGTCCAGTAACTGAAATTGGGGTCGATGTGGCCCAACGCCATCACCGCCAAGGCGCCGCCCATGCCGGCCAAGAACGCCGCCAACACGAAATTGATGGCCATGGTTTGCGCCACCGACCCGCCCATGTACTCGACGCGCAATTCGTTGTCGCGAATCGCGCGCGTGACCAAGCCACGCGTGGAGGCGAAATACACCTTGGCCCAAACCAGCGACACGGCCGCAAAACACAGGGTGACCGCCAGCAAGGTGTAACTGACCGCGGCATCCGGCAGTGCTTGGCCCAGCAAGGTGACGCGGCCCATGTTGATGCCGTCGGAGCCTCCCAAGGATTCTGTTTTCACCAAAATGCCATACCCCACCATCGACAAGGCGAGTGTGAGCATGGAGAAAAAGATGCCACGGTAACGCGCCAACAAGGGTGCAAACGGGGCGGTGATGAGCATGGCGGACACGCCACCCAGCAGGGGCAACAACAGCGCGTCGGTCCATTGGAAGTGTTCAAACACCAAGGCCGCGGTGTAGCCGCCCAAAGCCGCCATCAGGCCCTGACCAAAAGCCACCACGCCGCCGCGCATCAAGATGACCAAGCCCAGCGACACCAAGCCATTGGCCATCGCCATGGTCAGCATGAACTGCAGCCACTTGGGCAGGAAAAAGCCTGCGCCCAAACAACCGAGCAAGACCACCAATGCAGTGAACAAGCGTTTGCCCATGGCTTAAATCTTTCGGGCTTGGATGCGCTGGAACAAGCCTTCTGGTCTGAACATCAGCACCAGGGCCATGACCACATAAACCGAGAACAACTCGGCCACCGGCATCAAGTGCACCGCCATGGCGCGGGCCAAGCCGACGATGAGTGCGCCAATGGCCGCGCCTTCGATGCTGCCCAAGCCACCGATGATGACCACCGCAAACGAGATGATGATGACCCCCACCGACACGCCCGGTTGCACCGAGATCATGGGCGCGGTGAACGCGCCGCCAAGTGCCGCCAAAAAGAGGCCAATGGCAAAGGCCACCATGTAGACGCGCGACACCTTGATGCCCATGCTGGAGGCGATTTCAGGGCTGTGGATGACGGCAGTCACGATCTTGCCAAAACGCGTGCGGTTCAAGCCCCACCAGACCAGGCCACCGACCAACACCGCCAAGGCCACCAGCAGCAGGTCGTAACCCACATAACTTTGACTGCCGATGTCGAGGTTGCCAAACAGCGCGTAGGGCTCTGACACGTAATAGGGGTTGGCACCCCAAATGAGTTTGGTGATGTCTTCCAACATCAGGAACATGGCGTAGGTGACCAGCACCAACAGCACTTCATCGCGGCCGTAAAAAAAGCGCAGCAAGCCACGCTCGGTCAGCGGCGCAACCAACGCGGCCAAGACCACGGCGGCCAACAACATGGCCAGCAGCGAGAAATAAGGCGAGAGGTTCCAGTCGGTGGCCAGCGCCACAGCGGACGCCGCCATGTAGGCGCCCAGGGCGTAAAAACTCCCGTGCGCGATGTTCAAAATTTTGAGCACGCCAAACACCAGCGTGAGGCCCAAAGCCACGATGAACAGCCAGGAGGCATAGCTCAGGCCATCCACCAAAATCGTCAATGCCAGTTGCATACAGGTGATGTCAGGTCAAGGTGCGGCGGCTTATTTGCACTTGGCACCGGCAAAGCCCGACTTCAACCAGTCTTCGGATTTCACATTCAGTGGCGGGTTCACGCATTCCGCATCAAAGCGCTGGATGTCTTCGAGCATGACCATTTTTTTCTGCTCATTCCATTTGGTGCGGCCAATCGCCGTGTCTTGAATCGCTTGTTGGCCGTTGGAGAGGGCCATGCGGATCTTGCCGGCCGGTGACATCCACTCACTGCCGCGCAACGAGGCGGCGAGCATTTCGGTGCTGGGCTTTTTGCCGTTGTTTTGTGCCATGGCTTTTTCAGCCGCCAACTTCAAGCCCATCAGGGCTTGCGCCATGCGGTAGGGGGCTTGCACGGGGTAGACGTTGTAAGCCTTGCTGTAGGTGTCCCACCACCAGGTGTTCAGGGGCGAGGGTGGGGCCATCAAACCATACGCGCCGCGTGCACCCAGGATGGTGCCGTCGGGCATTTTGTTGCCCAAGCCTGGCAGCACATGGTCCCCAGCGCTGAGCACCACTTGCGATTTTTTGAACAAGCCCCGCGGTCCGGCTTGCAAGATGAAGGCTTGCAAGTCACCGCCCCACAAACTGGAGTGGGTCAGGTCGGCAGGTTTGGACATGAGGGCTGAAATTTCCGTGCCGTACTGGCCAGCGCCAAACTTGGGCAATTGATCCACGCCGGGCTGGGCATCTGGATACAAATTGGCCATGGACAAGATGAAGTCTTTGCGGGAGTCTTGGCCCCAGGCGTAGTCTTGGTTGATCAGGTTGAAGTTTTTCACCGGCACTTTGCGCGCCTTCAAATAACGCGAGAGGGCCACGTTGTCCATGGTGGCATGGGCCGCGGTGCGAAACACATAACGAAAGCTGTTGTCTTCGAAAATGCGTGGCGTGCCACAGTCGTACAGGATGAGGAATTTTTTCAGCTCTTCGGCGACAGGGGCCACGGCCAAGCAGTCGCCCGAACCCACATAGCCCACCACCACGTCCACTTTGTCGCGCTCGTACAAATTGCGCAACTCTTGCACTTGTTTGGTTGCACCACCGGCCTCGTCCACATAGACCACTTCGATGGGCAGGCCACCAATACCCACCTTGTTGTAGGGCGCAGGCGCTTGGCCTTTGTTGAAGGCTTCGATCAAGACCTTGGCACCGTTGACCGCAGGAATGCCAAAACTCTCTGCCGCTTGGCCCGATAAGAAACTGACAATGCCGATCTTGAAGGTTTCTTGGGCGCTGACGGCGCTGCCCATGAGGCCCAAGGCCAACACCAGGGCGCTTTGACGCCAAAAACGACGAGCGGGGAAAAACATGAGCAGCTCCTGAATTGCGGTGATTTGGTGCACACGGTGGGGTGCCGAGCCACCCACTTTACAAGCTTGAAGGATACCCCGCGCCGAGCAAGGTCAGGCGGGTGAAAACACTAGCCGCGCAGTTTGTCGATCAAGCCGTTCAACGCGTCGAGCGAGCCAAAGTCGATGGCAATCTCGCCCATTTGCTCCATGCGGCCATGGCGCTTGACTTGCTTTTTCACCCGGATTTCCACTTGCGCGGTGAGCAAATCGGAGAGTTCTTCCTCCAAGCGTTTCAAGTCGCGGGCTTTTTCTTTCTTGGGTTTTTGCGTCACCAACGAAAATTCGGCGCCAATTTTTTTCACCAAACTTTCGGCCTCGCGCACCGACATTTTTTTCGCGGTGATTTGGTTTGCTGCCGTGATTTGCGCGGCGCGGTCCAGGCTGAGCAAAGCACGTGCATGGCCCATGTCCAAGTCGCCGGCCATCAGCATGGTTTGCACCGGCTCGGCCAAGTTGAGCAAGCGCAGCAAGTTGCTGGCGGCACTGCGCGAGCGGCCCACGGCTTGCGCGGCTTGCTCGTGGGTCAGGCCAAATTCTTTGATCAGACGCTGCATGCCCTGCGCTTCTTCCAGCGGGTTCAGGTCCTCGCGCTGCATGTTTTCAATCAGCGCCATGGCGGCGGCGGCTTGGTCGGGCACCTCGCGCACCAGCACCGGCACCTCGGTCAAACCGGCCAATTTGGAGGCGCGAAAACGCCGTTCACCAGCGATGATTTCATACTTGCCGGCGTTCTCACCGCTGGCCAACAGACGCACCAGAATGGGTTGCATCACGCCTTGCGCCTTGATGCTTTCGGCGAGTTCGTACAAAGCGCCCTCGTCCATGCGGGTGCGCGGCTGGTAGACGCCGGCCACCATTTGGTCCAAGCTCAAGGTGGCAGGAGGGCGTTCACTCTCGGCCAACTGCACGGATTCATTGGCTGTTGGGCCAAGCAATGCCTCCAAGCCACGGCCAAGGCCTTTGATTTTTTTGGTTGCCATGTCAGGGTTCTCTGTGTAGCGGATACGCCGCTGTGATTAAAAGTTTTTGAAACGCGCGGTCAATTCTTTGGCGAACTCGATGAACGCCTGGCTGCCTTTGGCGCTGGGGTCGAACACCACGCCAGGCAAGCCGTAACTGGGCGCTTCGGCCAAGCGCACGTTGCGCGGAATCAAGGTGTTGAACACCTTGTCGCCAAAGTGCGCTTTCAGTTGGTCACTCACCTGCTGTTGCAAGGTGATGCGCGGGTCGAACATGACGCGCAACAAGCCGATGATCTTCAAGTCGTTGTTCAGGTTGGCGTGCACTTGTTTGATGGTGTTGACCAAATCGGTCAGGCCTTCCAAGGCGAAATACTCGCACTGCATCGGCACGATCACGCCGTGCGCGGCACACAGGCCGTTCAAGGTCAGCATGGACAAGGACGGCGGGCAATCGATCAGCACCACGTCGTACTCGTTTGTCACCTTCGCGAGCGCGGCTTTGAGGCGCTTTTCACGCGCATCCATGTTCACCAACTCCACCTCGGCACCGGCCAAATCCCGGTTCGCGCCCAGCACATGGTAGGTGGCCAAGCCAGGTTTGGCGGCGGCCTCGCCCCACACGCTGCTGGTGCGCGCCTGGGCGATGTCGGTTTCACCCAGCAGCACGTCATAGACCGAGTGCTTGAGTTGGCGCTTGTCCACGCCCGAGCCCATGGTGGCATTGCCCTGCGGGTCCAAGTCGACCATCAAGACACGCTGGCCAATGGCGGCCAAAGCCGCCGCCAGATTGATCGTGGTGGTGGTTTTACCGACACCGCCTTTTTGATTGGCAACACAAAAGATTTTCGACATGCTTGTTTACTTCTGAAAAATGAGACGCAGACCAAAGCCGACCAAGACCACGCCGGCGAGCTTTTGCAACCACGGGCCCAGCCACGGATGGCGGTGCATGCGGCTGCGCAATCGGCTGGCCAAGACGGTGAGCACCAGGCTGTACAAAAACGTGAGCGCGGCCATCGTGAGCGCCATGACGCCAAAAGTCAGCAGCGTCGGTGGCCGCTGGCTGTCGACGAACAGCGGAAAAAAGGCCATGTAAAACACAATCGCCTTGGGGTTGAGCAAGGTGATGAAAAAGGATTGGCGGAAAAACCGCCCCGACGACATGTCCAGCAAGGGCGCGTCGCCCGGTTTGGCTGTGACCATGCGCACACCCAGGTAGGCCAAATAAAGCGCGCCCAGCCACTGAATCACGCCAAACAACATCGGGCTGGCCAACAGCAACGCCGACAAACCCGCCACCGCCGCCCACATCAAGACCTGGTCACCCGCCATGATGCCCAAGGCCGCCGCCAAGCCGCCACGCAAGCCGGCTTGGGCTGTGCTGGTGAGCAACGCCAAATTACCCGGGCCGGGTATCGCCAGAAAAATGATGACTGCGCCGACAAAGGTCGGGTAGTCGGAAATGCCAAACATGGGGGCCTTGTGGTGTGCAGGGGGAGCAGAGTGTAACTGCGGCCGCTGTCGGCAGGCTGTTTCACGTGAAACATCGGGTTTGCCGAGCATCCGCTGACCAAGAATATCACCTTAAGGTCACACGGCCTGGGGGCCATTTTTTGAGCGAAAGAGCAGCAAAATGGGCCCCCATTGCGGGCGGCTCAAGCGTGAATTAATTGGAATCTGACCCCAATAACTAGGCCCGCCGCATCCACACGACACACCGCTGCGCCTCCAAACCAGGCACTTGCAGCAACTGCACGTCCTCCACCACCACTTGGTCAGGCAACACCGCGAGTTCCTCGTCCGGCACCCTGCCCTTCATCGCCATCCACACGCCGCCCGGCTTCAAGGCCGCACCCGACCAGCTGGTGAAATCCACCAGCGAGGCAAACGCGCGGGAACACACCACGTCAAAACCCTCGGTCAAATCTTCCACCCGGGCATGGATGCCACGCAAATTGGACAAGCCCAAACTGTGCGCCGCGGTTTGGATGAACGCGGCCTTTTTGGC
>JACCDP010004123.1_pt1 | contig 14477 bp, 19 predicted proteins | sample 7445841 | NCBI WGS metagenome assembly JACCDP01 (sample SAMN15323441, study PRJNA562643) | freshwater metagenome | isolation source: river surface water | place: USA:Blue River Watershed | collected 2017-08-17 | reverse complement strand
TTGATGCGGAGAAACAATTGTTGATTAACCACAAATGTGTCTGCGGAGCAATGAACCGCCACTTTTGCCAAACCCGTGTTATGTGCCGTTATTTTTTTAAGTCTTGTTTTTCTATCATTTTCAATCCGTAGTTTCTGATTGATGTTATTAATTTTAAGATGTCTTTACCTTGCTCTGTCAATGAATATTCTGTCTTGGGTGGCACAACAGCAAAAACCTTTCTATTAATATAACCGTCTTGTTCCAATTCTCTTAATTGTGTTGTCAACATTTTGTCTGATATGTGGGGAATGTCTTTTCGTAATTCTCCATATCGCATAGTGTCATTTTTTAGTCGCCATAAAATAGGTGCTTTCCAAGTTCCACCAATCTGTTCCATTACTAACTGAACAGGATTGTAATAAATTTTTCCGTTGTATTTAAAGTCTGGCATTATTTAGAACTGTTTATTTTATTGATACTTTCAAAAAAGTATGTATCGCACTTATATGTTATACTGCGCACAAAAGTATATATAGTTAATAATTTTGTGACACAAAAGTTAAAATAAGAATGAAAAAAATAGCATTAATTACAGGAGCCTCTAAAGGACTTGGTTTTGAAACTGCCTTACAGTTAGGTAAAAAAGGATTTACAGTCATAGTAACTGCCCGTACACAACAGAAAAGTGACGAAGCCGCAACAAAATTAAAAACAAAAGACATCGATGCTTTAGGCGTACAATTAGATGTGAATAGTAGCAAGGACATTAATAGTCTCGTAAGTTTTTTAACTGAGCGATTTGGCAAATTAGACGTATTGGTTAATAATGCCGGAGTGCAATTAGATTTTCCTGGATTTATGCCCGGAAATTCAACAGAAACAATTTCAATGGAAATATTGAAGCAGACTTTTGAAACTAATTTCTTTGCACCAATCGCATTAACACAAAAGTTATTGCCTTTGTTAAAGAAATCAGATGCCGGCAGAATAGTCAATGTATCAAGTATTATGGGTTCATTGGCGCTTCATGAGGATGAAGGTTCTCCAATTTATGGTATTAAATTATTGGCATACAATTCATCCAAAACAGCGTTAAATCAGTTTACTTTGCATTTGGCTGAAGCATTGAAAGATACTTTAGTAAAAGTAAACTCGGCTCATCCAGGTTGGGTAAAAACAGATTTAGGAGGAGAGTATGCTCCAATGTCAATTGAAGATGGTGTTAAAACAATTGTAGATTTGAGCATGCTTGATGTAAATGGAAAAACAGGTGCATTTATTCATTTAGGCGAATCATTGCCTTGGTAAATAAAAAATAAATGAATATTACAATCATAGGAACAGGAAATGTTGGTGGTGCTTTAGCCACCAATTGGTCAAAGAAAGGACATACAATAAATTTAGGTGTGCAGGATGTCAATAATTTCAAAGGCATTGAGTTGTTGAAAAATGAAAGCACAAAAGTTTTTTCAATTAATGAAGCCGTTACAAAATCGGAAGTTATCTTAATTGCTATACCACCTACTGCCATTTTTAATGTTATTGAAAAATTGGGTGATGTATCAGGTAAGGTAATTATTGATGCTACCAATGCGGTTCGCCAAAAACCTGAGCCATATAAAACGGTCTATCATTGTCTAACGGATAAAACACAAGCTGAAGTAGTGAAATGTTTTAATAGTACGGGTTTTGAAAATATGCTGAACCCTGTCTATAATGATGAAGGCATTGATATGTTTATGGCTGGCGATAGTGAAAGGGCAAAGTCTGTCGCCCGGCAATTAGCCTTGGACAATGGTTTTAGTTCTTGCTTAGATTTTGGCAAGTCAGATAAAGTAGAACTGTTAGAAAAATTTGCTTTGTCTTGGATTAATTTAGCTATAATGCAAGGTCACGGTCGCAATATGGCATTTAAAGTTGTTAGGAGATAAGTTGTCGTTCGAGTTTAGGTATAATGGCACATAACAATTTAGTATACGCAGCTTATATAGCGCAAGTATAATCGAAAACATTGCAAATCAATATCCTTGCATAGCGTTATTTATATAGCGCATGGCGTTTAATCGTCCAGGTTGTCCAAGGGACTTCGCAAATGCTGGTTGCGCTTCTCCGTCACATGGGTGTAGATCTGTGTCGTCTTTACACTGTTGTGCCCCAACTGCTGCTGCACCAATCGAATGTCCGCTCCCTGTTCCAATAAATGGGTCGCAAAACTGTGCCTCAGTAAATGGATGCCTCCTTTGATCTGTACATTCGCCTCACGCATAAACCGTTTAAATACCAGTTGTGCACTCCTGTTGACTTCTAACGTAGTCTATTCATTCCATTTTTCTTGTAAAGTTCCTGTTACTCTTTGCAAAACCTTATGCAATCCCGCCTATAAATTATGCAGATCATTCTTTCTAATCGATCATAGAAGCTTCAATATTTAGACTATTTGAATGTCAAGAATTTTTCCTAACGCAAAGGGCGCTGAGGAGGCGCAAAGGGCGCAAAGACTTGGTTGAATTTTTAAGCGCTGCCTTTTTGTTGTATTCAGGAACAAGTAAAGTGATTGTGCAGTAGTTAACGTAAAGATGTCTCTTGTCTCTGCGAACTTTGCGTATCCTTTGCGCCCTTCGCTTTTAAGACAACCGTGAATGAGATTTTTATTCTTGAGAGAGGTGATTGAAAATGATTATCGAATATCAATCGAGATGTTGACCTTTCCATTGAATCCATTCTCAACGATATCATACAGTGTTTTTAAGGTCATGTTGCTTCCGTCATTTTCGATACGGGAAATGAATGATCGCTTCTTGTTCAGCTTTTCAGCAAGATGCTCTTGGGTCATTTGCTTTTCTTCCCTGGCTTTTTTGAGTAGAAGTCCAATTTTAAATGATTCCATTTCACGCTCAAGTGCGTCTCTTCTTTGGGTTCTTTTTTTACCGTAAACCTCATCTTTGATTTCTTTCCAATTGCGTGTTTTCATTTTGCTTTTTTGACGTGAAATATTTTATTCCGAACTTTTTCAGGTTGTTCTTTAAGGAAACTACTGAAATGATCTTCGAATTCAACGATTTTTCGAACCTTATGTGTTTGCATGCAAATGTAACTTAAAAGTGACAATTGTCTATATTAAATAAAAAAACAAAAGTCCTTTTAAGTTGAGAATAGTCTTATGCAATCGCGCCTATAAATTATGCGGATCTTTATTTCTAATCGATCTTGGAGGCTTCAATATTCAGATTACTTGAATGTCAAAAATTTTTTCTAACGCAAAGGGCGCCAAGAAATCGCAAAGAGCGCAAAGACTTGGTTGAATTTTTAAGCGCTGCCTTTTTGTTGTTCGGCAAGGAGGAAAGTGATTGTGCAGTAGTTGCCGTAAAGATGTCTTTTGCCTCTACGAACTTTGCGTATCCTCTGCGCCCTTTGCGTTTAATACATCAGTGTATGTGATTTTTAGAATGGAAATAGGAGACTGAGGAATGGATTGAGGAATTCTCTTGATGCTCTTATTCTAAAAACTTAGCCCTAAATTCCGGAGAAGGTGAAAGACAGGACTCTTGTTTCCCAAACCAGGTGTATCGATTTTTGGCTACCCATTTGTATAGGACGTCGCGTAGGAATCGAGGGATTATTGTAAATCCGTAAACCATGGGCCACAATCCGGAAAGATTTTTCGCAATCTCTAATACAGCATCACTTTTTTCGAAATGCTTGTGGCCTTTGATCAATACGATGGACTCTTGTGAAGACTTTACATGAATTTCATTGAGCAATTTTTGCGCGACGTCGGACTGAAGAGAGGCAAAGACGAATTTGTTTTTCTTGTCATGCCGGATGATGAATTGAACAGCGCCGTTACACAAATTACATAGACCATCAAATAGGACGATGTAAGGTTGGTTTTCTGTACCGATTTTCATTTTAATTTTCGTTTGGCGGTGTTCGATTTTTGCAAACTATATTCGAACTATCATGGTTTGTTTGCAAAGGATTGAGCATGTGCTTGCCTGTTTGAACTACTTCCGTTCCGACTTGATTCGCTTCAAGTGTTTTTGCGGATCGAAATTTTTGGCAATGCCACTTTTTTCGCCTTCCTCTAATGCAGCTTGTAGTGCCCTTACTTTTTGTTCCTCATGTTCAAGCAACCGAAGTCCAGCGCGGATTACCTCACTGGCATTCTTATATCTTCCTTGCTTTAATGCTTGTTGTATAAAAAGATCAAAGTGTTCTCCTAGTGTGATGGAAGTGTTCTTGGCCATTGCGAGTAGTTTGATGGCAAAAGTACCAATTATGGGTATTTTGTAAATCATGATGAATTTCTTTTTTTGCAAATTTCTACCCGCGCTCTGCATAACCTTATGCATTCCCGCCTATAAATTATGCGTTCTTATGCGCCACTGATGGAAGCGGATATCCCGGAGGGTGGGCGCGCAGCGCCCGCCCGAGGAATAGCAGCGGACAGCGGGGTGGACCGCCGAGCAGCGCGAGGTGGGACAGGCGCCCAATGAAAAACCCCAACTCTCGTCGGGGTTTGTATTGTTTTAAATAACAATGCGAATTATTTGATCCACTCAAAGCCGGTATAAGGTACCAAAGCAGCTGGAATGCGAATCCCATCAGCCGTTTGGTGGTTCTCCAACAAGGAGGCAACGATGCGAGGCAATGCCAAAGCGCTACCGTTCAATGTGTGGGCCAACTGTGTTTTTCCATCTTGTCCTTTGATGCGACACTTCAAACGGTTGGCTTGGAAGGTCTCGAAGTTGGAAGTTGAACTAACTTCTAACCATCTCTCTTGTGCAGCAGAGAAAACTTCAAAGTCGTAAGTCAAGGCGCTGGTGAATCCCATATCGCCGCCGCACAAACGCAAGATGCGGTAGGGAAGTTCCAATTTTTGCAACAAGCCTTCGACATGTGCCACCATGTTTTCTAAAATTTGGTAACTGTCGTTGGGATGAGCAATCTGCACAATCTCGACTTTGTCAAACTGATGCAAACGGTTCAATCCGCGAACATCCTTTCCATAACTTCCGGCCTCTCTTCTGAAACAAGGCGTGTATCCTGTAATCTTTACAGGCAACTCACTTTCTTTCAAAATAACATCACGGTAAATATTGGTCAACGGAACTTCGGCTGTTGGTATCAAATACAAATCATCCACACCAATGTGGTACATCTGACCTTCTTTGTCGGGCAATTGACCTGTGCCATATCCGCTGGCTTCGTTCACCACGTGTGGAGGAATCACTTCTTCGTATCCCGCTTTGCGGGCTTCATCCAAGAAGAAATTGATCAAAGCGCGTTGTAAGATGGCACCTTTTCCGCGGTAAATGGGGAATCCAGCTCCTGTGATTTTTACACCGGTTTCAAAGTCGATCAATCCGTATTGATCGGCCAAGTCCCAATGGGCTTTCTTGTTTTCTGGTAGGGTAGGTATTGTACCTACTTCTTTTACATTGACGTTTTCATCAGCACCCTTACCAAATACCACAGACTCATGAGGAGTATTGGGCAATTGATACAACAACTGCAATTGCTCTGCTTCAAGGACAGAGAGTTTTTCTTCGAGCTGTTTGGATTGCTGCTTGATTTCAGCTGTTTGCTCTTTGAGGGCAGCCGCTTCCGCTTGATTGCCCGATTTGAAAAGGTCGCCAATCTGTTTGGCCAAGGCATTGCCTTGAGCCAAGAAGCCTTCCATTTCTTGTTGGATCTTGCGGCGCTGCGCATCAATCTCGAGCAATTGTTCGATGGTAGCCGAAAAATCTTTGTTGCGTTTGTTCAACGCAGCCAATACTTGCTCTTTGTTTTCTCTAATGTGTTGTACTTGTAACATTGCGGTACGGTATTAAAAAAAAACTCCCGACCTCTCAAAGAAAGACCGGGAGAAAAAATATAAACAAACTACCCGGTTAGGCTTGCGCCATCACCGAAACATAAGACTTATTGTCCTTCTTCTTGCGGAATTGAACAACACCGTCAGTCAATGCATACAAAGTATGATCCTTACCAATTCCTACGTTTACCCCAGGATTGTGGCGAGTTCCACGTTGACGTACAATGATGTTGCCTGCTACGCAAGTTTGACCGCCGTAAATTTTAACGCCTAAGCGCTTGCTTTCTGATTCGCGACCGTTTTTTACTTTACCTTCACCTTTCTTGTGTGCCATGGTATTAAATTTTTAAATCGGATTAACCGATATTTTCAATTTTCAATTCAGTTAAATAAGCGCGGAAACCATTTTTCTTCTGGTAGCCCTTGCGGCGCTTTTTCTTGAATACGATGACTTTGTCACCTTTTAAATGTTGTACTACAGAGGCGGTGATCTTTACGCCTGCTACAGCTGGGGCGCCAACAGTTACATTCTTGCCATCATCTGTCAATAATACTTTGTCAAAAGTAACTTTTGAACCTTCAGCATCTTGAAGACGATTGACATAGATCTGCTGGTCTTTTTGCACTTTGTACTGGTGCCCTGCTATTTCTACGATCGCGTACATGTTAATAAATTTTCTATTATAGGTCGGCAAATATAGAACGAATCTCTTCTCCCACCAAAAATAAATTCAAAGTGATTACAAACTTAGTGTGCGTCCTCCGTCAATTGGAAGGTTGATTCCGTTGATGTATGCGGCGGCTGGTGTGGAAAGGAAGGCTATTCCCGCAGCGATTTCTTCAGGTAAAGCAAGCCTTCCTAGGGGTACTTCTTTTTTCATTTCATCCGTTACATCATCCACAGAATGACCTGTTTTAGCGGCTTTGTTGTTGATAATCTGACTCAAGCGTCCTGTAGATGTCGCGCCAGGAAGGACGTTATTGACGGTAATACCGAAAGGTCCTAATTCTGAAGAAAGTGTCTTGGCCCAATTGGCAACCGCACCGCGAATGGTATTGCTCACACCCAAATTGGGAAGTGGCTGCTTCACGGACGTGGAGATGACATTGATGATTCGGCCGTATCCGCTTTCTTTCATCTTGGGCAAAAGCGCTTGGGTAATGATTTGAAAGTTGATCAAATGCAAATTGAAAGCAAGACGGAATTCGTCGATGTTGGCTTCGTGCGCTTTACCGGGGTTAGGTCCTCCAGTGTTGTTGACCAAAATGTGTATGGTGTTGTTTTGGACAAACGATTCCATGACGCTCTGCACTTCTGTGTTGTGTGCAAAGTTGGCAACCAAAATGCTATGGCATTGTCCTGCAGAACAAGGCAATTGCGTCAAAACTTGGTTCAGTCTTTCTGCATCACGGGCCATTAAAGTCACGTTGGCGCCCAATGAGGCCAATTCAATTGCGGCTGCTGCACCGATTCCCTGCGAACCTCCGCAGACCAATGCATTCTTTCCGGTTAGAGATAAATTCATGGTGCAAATGTAATTGTCGTTCGCAATGCGTTGTTAACAAATAGGAAAAGTCAGTTCGATTTTGTAAGATTCAATTTTATCTTCGCAGAACTAAAATTTACTATCGTGGATATATTTGAAAGAATCAAACACAATCGTGGCCCCATTGGTCAGCATTCTAAGGAGTCTCATGGATACTTTTCTTTTCCCAAGTTGGAAGGGGATTTGGGTGCACACATGACATTTCGCGGCAAGCCCGTTTTGGTTTGGAGTTTAAATAACTACTTGGGATTGGGTAACGATCCAGAGATTAGAAAGGTAGATGCGGAAGCAGCTGCAACATGGGGAATGGCTTATCCAATGGGTGCTCGTATGATGAGCGGACAGACCAAGTACCACGAGCAATTGGAGCAAGAGTTGGCTTCTTTCATGCAGAAAGATGACGCTTTTTTGTTGAACTACGGTTATCAAGGTTGTATGTCTGCCATCGAGGCATTGGTGAGTAGAAATGATGTGGTGGTTTATGACAGCGAGTGCCATGCTTGTATGATTGACGGTGTGCGTTTGCACCAAGGAAAGCGTTTTGTTTTCCAGCATAACGACATGGAGAGCTTGGAGAAGATGTTGAAAATGGCCAAGAAGTTGACCGAGAAAACAGGTGGTGGAATTTTGGTGATGACCGAAGGTGTTTTCGGAATGGCCGGTGACCAAGGCATGTTGAAGGAAATTGTTTCCTTTAAGAAAGAATATGGTTTCCGTTTGTTTGTGGATGATGCACATGGTTTTGGTTCTATCGGCAATATGGGTCGTGGTGCTGGAGATGCACAAGGTGTTCAGAAGGATATCGATGTTTACTTTGGAACTTTTGCCAAAGCCATGGCAACGGTAGGAGCCTTTGTAGCAAGTGATCAACATGTAATCGAGTTCTTGCGTTACAACATGCGTTCTCAAACATTTGCAAAAGCATTGCCTATGCCGATTGTTATCGGTGCATTGAAGCGTTTGGAGATGATTCGCACACGTCCAGAATTGCAAGAGAATTTGTGGAACATTGCCCGTGCATTGCAAGGCGGTTTGAAAGAAGCTGGTTTTGATATCGGAAAAACAAATTCAGTAGTTACGCCAGTGTTCCTTAAAGGAACTTTGGGAGAGGCTACCAACGTGACTTTGACATTGCGTGAGCAATATGGAATCTTCTGTTCTATCGTGGTTTATCCCGTAGTACCAAAAGATGTCATCATGTTGCGTTTGATTCCAACTACGGTTCACACCTTGGAAGATGTTCGATACACCATTGAGTGTTTCACCAAAGTGAGAGAGAAATTGGAGGCTGGCGAAATGGCCGGTGAGCGAATAGCGAGTTGGGCGTAATTTTAACAGTTGTATATATAAATATTGTGCAAATTGCCAATAATTGAAATGAGTATGAGAAAAACAATTTTACAATCGGCCTTTTGGCTTTCGGTAGCGAGCATTTTCTTTTTTGGAGTTCAGAATGATAACGGTAAAGCGGGATCTACAGGATCTCCTGGAGAAGACAATTGTACAGATTGCCATGGTGGTACAGCTGTGAATTCAGCTGGAGGAACGATATCCATCACAAGTCCAGATTTGGTGAATTGGGAGTATACCCCCGGTCAAACCTATACCATCAACGTAACTGTTGCGGAGAGTGGTGTTAATTTATTTGGTTTTGGATTTGAGGCTCTTTTGGCTTCAGGAGCTAATGCAGGTACATTGAATGCAGGTGTAGGAAGTACCATAAAGACGGCGATGATTGGCGGAAACAATCGCAGAAATGTTGTTCATCAACAGGATTCTGGGACTGGCAATGGATCGCACACTTGGACATTTACATGGCAGGCGCCGTCAACTGATCAAGGTGATGTTACGTTTTATTGCGCTGGAAATGCTACAAATGGAAACGGTACAACATCGGGAGATCATGTTTACACTTTTTCTCAAGTTGTTAATGCTGCAATTCCCAATGGCATTGCACAAAACCAATTGAATGATTGGAGCATTGTCAATCAAAGAGCCAATGGTCAATTGATGATCAATGGTTCATCTGTTAGTGCTGAAACTTTGACCGTTAAAATTTTCAATTTGTCTGGTCAGGAGTTGTTTGTTCAGAATGGTATTGCTGTTGGTTCAGGCAATTTTTCTCAAAGTGTTGCATTGCCTTCTGATATCAGCGGAATGAATGTAGTTGCCGTGATGAAGGGCAATGAGGTAATGGCCAAAAAGAAAATTTGGAATTAATCTCGTTTAACATAGCATAATTCACAAAGGCGCAAGATATTTGCGCCTTTGTTTTTTGTATCCCATTCAAACCACATGGAAGAGCAGCTTTGGCCACGGTATTTTATTCGACTGTCCTATGATGGTTCGGCTTTCCATGGTTGGCAGCGTCAGCCCAATGCTGTCTCTGTTCAAGAAGTTTTGGAAGAAGCATTGTGCAAGATATTGCGACAAGAAAAGGTGATTACCACAGGTTGCGGAAGAACGGATTCAGGTGTTCATGCCACAGATTTTTATGCGCACTTCAATGCGCAAAATGAAATTGTTGATGCAGCACAATTGGTTTTTCGACTGAATCAATTTTTGCCATCAGGTATTGGGATTCAAGAAGTTTTTAGGGTTGGGGATAAAGACCACACGCGATTCGACGCTATTGAGCGCGGTTACCATTATTACATGCATTTCAAGAAAGATCCTTTTCAATATGGTAGATCCATGTTCTATCCTTATGAATTGGATTTTGATAAAATGAACCAAGCTGCGTCCAAATTGGTTTTCAAAGGAGACTTCTCTAGTTTTTGCAAAACGGGAGGAGGGCAGAAGACCAATATATGTGATGTGCGAAAAGCCGAATGGACCAAGGTGAATGAGCATCAATGGGTGTTTCATATTGTGGCAGATAGATTCTTGCGCAATATGGTTCGCGCAGTGGTGGGAACGCTAATTGAAGTGGGAAGAGGAAGGTTGAGTGTGGAAGAAATGCAATCAGTAATTGACAAAAAGGAGAGAGGAGCCGCAGGTGACAGTGTTCATGCTTGCGGATTATATTTAACCGAGGTGAAATATCCTTACATACAGGAGGGACGATATGTCTAAGACAGCAGGTAAAGCATTTGATTTGCAAATTTTTTGGCGTTTGTATCAACGGAGTTCGCCTTACCGTTTGCAGTTTTATTTGACCTTTTTCTTGGTGTTGGTGTTGGCTGGAATGTCCGTCATTCGTCCATCACAAATGAAGGATTTGTTGGATAAAGAATTGCCATCTGGCGACTTCAATGCCATTACATGGGCTGCAGTGGGATTTGTTGCGGTGCTCATTATAGAGAGTTTGATTCAGTATTATCAAACTTACCAAGCCAATAAAATGGCGCAGTCCATTACCTTGGATATGCGCGCCGAATTGTACAAGCACAGTTTGGGATTTCGATTGGGCTTCTATGACAAAACGCCAGTTGGTCAAATGGTAACCCGTCATATATCAGACGTAGATGGAATTGCAGAGGTTTTCTCCGTGGGGTTATTGGACATCTTTAGAGATATTTTGAAATTGATTGTCATCATTGGCGCCATGATTTGGGTGGATTGGAAAATGACCTTGGTGGTGGTTTTGCCCATTCCAATCTTGCTTTATGCCACCAAGATTTTCCAAGAATCGGTAAAGAAGTCTTTCAATGATGTGCGCAATGAGGTAGCTCGAATCAATGTGTTTATTCAAGAGCACGTGACGGGTATGCACATCGTACAAATGTTTAGACAAGAGAAGCGTGAGCAAGCAAAATTTGAAGAGATCAATGAAAAGCACAGAGATGCGCACATTCGAGGCGTTTGGGCCTATTCGATATTCTTTCCTGTTGTAGAAGTTTTGTCAGCCCTATCGGTGAGCTTGATGTTGGGTTGGGCGATGCGCGGTGTGTTTGATGCAACATCATCTCCTGGTGTTTTGTTGCAATTCTCAACTTTTATTTCGATGATGTATCGCCCCATCAGACAAATGGCAGATAACTTCAATGTCTTGCAAATGGGGATGATCAATGCCGAGCGTGTTTTCCAAATGTTAGACCGAGATGAGTCGCAAATGCAAAATGGTGATTTGAAGACGGAAGAGATGAAAGGCGAGGTGACATTTGAAAATGTCGATTTTGCTTATGTCGATGAACAATGGGTTTTGCGTGATTTTGGTTTAAAGGTCAAACAAGGTGAGATGATTGCTTTGGTCGGTCATACCGGAAGCGGGAAGTCGACCATCGTGCAATTGATCAATCGTTTGTATGAACCTCAAAGTGGTTCAGTTGCTATTGATGGAAGAGATGTCAAAGCTTGGACTTTGGATGCATTGCGAAATAAAATTGCTGTTGTGCCACAAGAGGTATTTTTATTCAGCGACTCTATTTACAACAACTTGACATTGTTTGATCCGACGATTTCGAAAGAACGCGTTATGGCAGCTTGCGAGAAAGTAGGTATACATGATTTCATTATGCAATTGCCAGGCGACTATCAATTTGATGTTAGAGAGCGTGGTGCCGTATTGAGTGTTGGTCAAAGACAATTGCTGGCTTTTGTGCGTGCTTACTTACGTGATCCAGCTATTTTGATTTTGGATGAAGCTACGAGTAGCATAGATTCAGAATCAGAGAAGTTGATTCAGAAAGCAACGCGTGTTATAACGGAGGGTCGAACATCTTTTGTGGTTGCGCATCGTTTATCCACCATTCAAGAGGCGGATAGAATTTTGGTATTGGACAAAGGAAAGGTAATCGAAGAGGGCAATCACAATGATTTAATGGTCTTGAATGGCCATTATCACAAAATGTATAATTTGCAGTTTGATGAGCAATAATCAACAGAGTTTGGCGACTCGGGTAGTAGACGCCATGTACAACAATGATCCGTTTTCAAAGTGGTTGGGCATTGTCCGAATCGAAGATGGTCCTGGGATCAGTGTACTAGAACTTACCGTAAGGGAAGAAATGCTCAACGGCTTTGCCATTGCTCATGGTGGTATAACATACTCATTGGCCGATAGTGCTTTGGCCTTTGCTTCAAACGCGCACGGGATTCGAGCCGTGAGTATTGAGACTAGTATTTCTCATGTGAAGAAGGTGGTGGCAGGTGATTGTCTGCGAACCCTGGTAGAAGAAAAGAGCTTGACTTCCAAAACAGGGTTGTATTACATAACAGTGACCAATCAACACAACGAGGTGGTCGCTTATTTCAAAGGGACCGTTTTCAGGACTGGTAAGGCCTGGGAAGTTTAATTTTTTAAGGATTTTTAGAGTCAATGGTGATGGTTACGGGCCCATCATTGACCAAGGCTACTTGCATATTGGCGCCAAATTCACCTGTAGCAATTTTATATGGGTATTGACTTTTTAAAAGTTCAACCCATTGCAAATACTTCTCTTTGGCTTCAGCGGGAGTTGCTCCCTTGATGAAACTGGGTCTATTCCCTTTTTTGGTTTCGGCAAACAAGGTGAATTGACTGACCACCAAAAGCTCCCCCTGAACATCAAGAACGGAACGATTCATTTTACCTTCTTCATCCGAGAAAATCCTCATTTGTGTAATTTTCTGTATGAGATATTGGGCGTCAGAAATTTCATCTCCTTGACCAATTCCAAGCAGAATCAATAGTCCGTTTGAAATTTGTCCCACGATATTTTTATCTATCGTAACAGATGCTGAAGTGACGCGTTGAATAATAGCTTTCATGAAGAATGGAATGTTCGAATTTATCGTAAAATGTATTGGCTAATCCAATTAATGCACATATTTTTAAATCATGGCATTGGAAAGAAATTTTGGGTGGGATAGTCTGAAAGGATTTTTGATTCTGACTGTGATATTGGGACATGTTGTTCCTGAGCCGCTAGGTGATTCGTTATTGCGTACAATCATCTACAGTTTTCATATGCCCTTGTTTATTTTTTTGTCGGGCTTTTTGTTTCCGCTTGATCGAGCAATAAAAGGGAGCTTAAAAGATTTATTGAAACAATATAAGTTCAGAGTCATCATTCCATGGGCAATCGCTGTTGTGGTTTTTTGTATGCTTAGTATTTATGTATACGACAGTCATCAGAATCCGATGGTGGTATTGGCAAGGCACTTTGTCAAGCCGTATTTTCATTTGTGGTTTGTTCCTTCATTGATGTTGTGGATGATGCTTACGCGTTTTTTGTACAAAAATGTTGGTTCATCTGCCAAGAGATTTTGGTGGGTAATATTCGTTTCTTTTCTGTTTTACGGTATTTCACATTGGGTAGATTTTGATTCGCTCCCCAGATATTTTTCGCCATTGGATGGTTTTCAATCCATCTATCGATTGCAGTATTGGATCTTTTTTGTTTGGGGTGTATTTCTGAGACAAAACCTTCAGTGGTTATCTCCCATCAAAGGGATGCGGTGGATTTATCCTGCTTATTTTTTATTTGTAATTGGAAACTTTTACTGGAACCATTGGTCTCTTGAATGGATGTTTTTCTTCGTTGCCAATGTCTTGCTTTTGTTTCAATTGGCATGTGATGTTTATTCCTACAAAGGAAGCGGCAGCGCTGTTTTGAATTGGTTGGGATTGGAATCCATGGGCATTTATCTGTGGCATTATGCCTGCACGATGCTCATTAGACATTGGGTGGGAATAGAAGATTTTTGGATCTATTATTTGTGGAATGTGTTGGGGTTGTGTCTTACTTTTTCCTTGTTGTACATTTTTACAAAAAATAAAATGTTGCATCAATATGTAATGGGGGTAGTAGTGAAGCGATGAATTTATTGCAAGACATAGTATATCTCAAAGGTGTTGGACCTGCCAAAGCAGAGTTGCTTCGCGATGAATTGGGTATTTTCACCTTCAGAGATTTGTTGCAGTATTTTCCATTTCGCTATGTAGATAAATCTCAGATTACAACGGTAAAACAAATTCAGGGTGAAAATGAAGCCGTACAATTGTTGTTGGAGTGTGTGGGTTTCACTGAAGTGGGTGTAGGTCGAGAAAAACGACTAACTGTTAGGTTCAGAGATACGTTAGGTGATATAGAGTTGGTGTGGTTCAAGGGAGCGAGTTGGATGCAGAAGAATTTCCAGATTGGCCAAACTTACTTGGTTTATGGAAAGCCGGCTTTGTTTTCTGGACGGTACAATATCCCTCATCC
>JACCDP011395102.1_pt1 | contig 14478 bp, 12 predicted proteins | sample 7445841 | NCBI WGS metagenome assembly JACCDP01 (sample SAMN15323441, study PRJNA562643) | freshwater metagenome | isolation source: river surface water | place: USA:Blue River Watershed | collected 2017-08-17 | reverse complement strand
GGATGCCGGAGAACGTGCTTTAATGATAAGCTGCAAGCAAAAACTAATTCTCGAAACAGGAGATTGGGAATGATATTCGACTGGTTGGCTGGTATGTTCTCAAATGACTTAGCTATCGACTTAGGCACAGCCAACACTCTTGTTTATGTCAAAGGGAAAGGCATCGTGACCAACGAGCCTTCTGTTGTAGCTGTTCAGCGCGATGTACGCGGCGGCAAGAAGATTCTGGCAGTCGGTAAAGAAGCCAAAGACATGTTAGGTCGCACGCCTGGGTCTATCGTGGCAGTCCGTCCCATGAAGGACGGCGTAATCGCCGACTTTGAGATCACCGAGGCCATGCTGCGCTACTTTATTGAGCGAGCCCACAATCGCCGGACTATGGTCAAACCTCGGATCATCATCTGCGTTCCCTATGGCATCACAGAAGTGGAAAAGCGTGCTGTTAAAGAATCTGCGGAATCAGCTGGTGCTCGTGAAGTTCACTTGATCGAAGAGCCCATGGCTGCTGCCATTGGAGCAGGTCTACCGATCTCTGAGCCAAGCGGCAATATGATTGTTGACATCGGCGGTGGTACGACAGAAGTTGCCGTCATCTCGCTAGCCGGTATCGTTTACTCCAAGTCTGTTCGCGTCGGTGGCGACAAAATGGATGAGGCAATCGTCAACTACTTGAAGCGTAAGTACAACCTTCTGATCGGCGAACGTACCGCAGAGCAAATCAAGATAGCAATCGGAACGGCTTACCCAGACGACGAAATCCAGACGATGCATGTCAAAGGACTCGATCTAGTGGCTGGTATTCCCAAGACTATCGAAGTTGCTTCGGAAGAGATCCGTGAAGCGATCGCCGAACCTATCAACACGATCGTTGAAACCGTTCGTATCGCTCTCGAAAAAACGCCTCCCGAGCTGGCAGCGGATATCGTCGACAAGGGTATCGTTTTGGCCGGTGGTGGTGCCCTGATTCGTAACCTCGACATCCTCTTGCGTGAGGAGACGGGCTTGCCCATCATGATCGCTGAAGATCCACTGACTGCCGTTGTTTTGGGTAGCGGAAAAGCACTCGATCAGATCGATATTCTCAGCAACGTAGCCCTACGCTAAAATAAGTCAGCAGCTCCCCAGGAGCTTTAAAGCTTTGTCTTTAAGCTCCTGAGCCAAGCTTCTTCGGCAGGAAATCTCCCCCCCGGGAAGGAAATAGGTCAAGCCGCCTTCTTTATAAGGACAACGATATGGCCAAAAGCAAAACGCGTATCCTCTGGCGGGTGCTGCTGGTTGCCTCTGTTCTATCGCCCTTCATGTTTTTCTCAGGGAGCCTCAAACCCTGGACGAATGCATCGCAGCTCACCTTGCTAGGTCAAGAAGTGCTGTACCCCTTCGAGTTTGTATGGAACTCTAGCTCGCAATTTCTCAAGGGCATTTGGACTCATTATGTCGCCCTCACTGCTGTCTCAAAGCAGAACAGCAAACTGAGCTCCGAGATGAGCCTGCTCAAAACTCAAATGCTCGACTATGAGGAAAAGCAAGCTGAGATTATACGTCTTCGTAATCTCTTGGGCTTTGCCCAACACTTCGAAGGCGCCCATATCGTCGCAGAAGTCATTGGCAGTCGTTCGTATCCAAGCTTTAAAACCATGCGTATCAGTAAGGGCAAGACCGACGGAGTAAAAGTGGGAATGCCAGTCGTGACTGCGGAGGGTGTGGTTGGGCGTGTTATACGAACCGGACTAAAATTTTCTGACGTACATCTTTTGATCGATGCCAACTTCAACTTGGACGTGCTTCTTCAGAGAACGCGTGTTCGCGGAGTTTTAAAGGGTTCCGACTCCCATTGTATACTTAAGCTCAATCGTCGCGCAGAAATTCGAATTGGCGACACTTTGATTACTTCCGGCATCATCGGGGGCTTCGCCAAAGGCCTTCCGGTCGGAAAAGTGATGCGTATCAGCTATGAATCCGACAATATCTCTCAAACGATCACAGTCGAGCCATGGACCAACTTCGATCGTATCGAAGAGGTCATCGTTCTCGAGAATCACGATCAAGAGCTGCAAAAAATCATAGAAACTGCTGGAGACGCTTGGCTTAATAAACCCTTCGAAGAAGAGCAGAAGGGAGGCTAGGATGCTGCAAAAGCCGATCAGCCGCAAAGAGCTTTTTTTTCAATCCTGGTGCCCTCGCCCCAATACCGGACTGTTCTGGAAAGACCTCATTTTCTTGCTTTTTATCGTCTTTCTTCAGACCACAGTCGCACCTTCGCTCTTAGGATCCTTAGGGCACCTTGACTTTTTAACTCCATGGCTCGTGATCACCTTCATCCGCCAGAGAGCTCCTCAAGCTTGTCTGATGGCCGTAGCGGGAGGTCTTCTTTTAGAAACACGTTTGGCCGTTCCAGCCGGACTCTATATCTGCGCCTATCTCATCGTGTGTACACTCCTAGTCCAGGTAAGACCTGCGTTGTCATGGCGCTATAGAACCCCTTGGCTCTTCTGCTATGCTGCCGCCACGCTATGGCTGATAGTGTTCGAGGGCTTTGTGATACACTTCCTCAAAAGCAGTAGCCCCTTGAGCCAGTGGGAGTTCTTACTGCAATCTATTTTGCGTATCTTGGTAGCCATCAGTCTCGGCATGGCCTTGTCACGCAAATGGATGAAGCTTGATGCGGAGGAACCAGTCCCCCAATGACGCGAATTCACAAACAAGAAAGCATGCTCGTCGAAACCCGTTTTTTATGGGCGAGTATCGCTATCGTAGTCACTTTAGGGGGCTTACTTTTTCGCCTCTGGTATATTCAGATTTATCAAGGTGATTACTACCGCGAAGTGTCTGAACGAAATCGCGTTCGCAAGATTGAAATACCTGCTCCACGCGGCATAATCTATGACCGGAGGGGTGAAGTCGTCCTTGGCAACAGCCCCTTCTATGACTTAGTTTACATCCCTCAGTACATCCAAGATCGGGATACGAGCTTTAAAATTTTATCGCGTCTTTTGCATGTGCCTCCCCACCGCTTCGAAACGCGTTTGGAAATGGCCCAGGGCCAACCTAAGTTTTTGCCTATCACCCTCAAGCGCAATCTCTCGCAACATGAAGTTTCGATTATCGAGGCCAATAAGATCTTTCTCCCCGGTATCGAAGTTCGTGTGGCCCCAAGACGTGATTATGGTCCCAATCTTCCCGCTCACCTCATCGGCTATCTCAAGGAGATAGATCCCGAGGGACTTGAAAAGATGAATCAATCTGCAGGGGATAATCCCTACCTCATCGGTGACCTTGTTGGAAAGCAAGGCATTGAACAGCGCTGGGAAGGTTATCTGCGTGGCAAGCGAGGCTATCGTCTGATCCAGGTGGATGCCTTTGGCCGTCAAACCCAAGGCTTCGAGGAGAACGGCTGGCAATTTCCAAGTGTGCCAGCGATTCCAGGCTCGGATCTCGAACTCACCATCGATAAAGAACTCCAGCGCGTCACCCAAGATGCCTTCAATGGCAAAAACGGATCGGTTGTCGTCTTGAATCCCAAAAATGGTGAAATTCTCTCAGCCGTCAGCGAGCCAGGTTACGATCCCAAGGCGATGCAAAACGGACTTTCCCCAGAGGACTGGCGTCGCCTGCAAGAGGATCCTTTCAAACCTTTCTTGGACAAAACGACCGGTGGTGAATTCCCACCAGGCTCTGTCTACAAAGCTGTCGTGGCGCTAGCTGCTCTCGAAGAAGGTATCGTGGATCCCAACAAAACCTTCTTCTGTCCGGGACACTTTACCCTAGGAAATCGGCTGTTTTACTGTCACGAGCGACACGGTCACGGCACCGTTAATATGCTTAAAGCCTTGATGAAGTCCTGTGACGTCTACTTCTATCAAGTCGGTGTGGAGCTAGGTGTCGATCGTATCGCAAAGTATGCAAAAGCCCTAGGCTTAGGTCAAATTTTAGGCGTTGGCCTCAATATGGAACGACCGGGCCTCATTCCGACGTCCGCTTGGAAATTACTGGTACATCGCTTTCCTTGGGCAGCAGGTGACACTCCTAACGTTTCCATCGGCCAAGGATACAATTTGATGACCCCCATTCAAATGGCCAACCTCTATGCAACAATTGCTAATGGTGGCAAAGTTTGGAAGCCTTTTGTGGTCAACCGCGTCACTAATCACGTCGGCGAAACGATCTACGAACATCAGCCCGATCTCATCCATCAGGTGACAGAGATAAAGCCCGAAACTTTTCAGATTGTCCGCAATGCCCTCACGGCAGTGGTCATGGACCCGCAGGGTACAGGGAAAAACGCTCAGGTACCTGGGGTGACCGTTGCGGGAAAGACGGGATCAGTGCAAGTCGTGAGCTTGAAGAAAAACCGCAACCAAGGCGATGTCAGCATGAGCTGGAAAGAGCATGCAATGTTTGCGGCCTTTTCTCCGGCAGAGGATGCTGAGATCGCTGTCGCCATCGTTAGCCAAAACGATAGCGTCGGTGGTGGTGGTCGCTCCGCTGCTCCCATTGCAGGAAAAATCATAGCTGCTTACTGGCGTCTCAAAGAGGAGCGCGCCGCTGGCAATGTTCCAAATACGGCCCCTGCAGGTGGCCCTCCACAAGCCGAGGCAACGAGCCATGAGAAGCAAGAAAAAACAAACTGAAGGCGTCTTTCTCCTTCCTGAAGGAGATCTTAAACGACCCTATAGCCCGCAAGGCGTGTTGATCTGTCTGCTCTTTGCTATTTTGCTAGGAATTGGACTCATCAACCTTTACAGCGCAAGCATTGGTGCCTCTTTTTTTTGGACCCAGCTCCGCAACTTAGCGATCACGTTTACAGCATTTGTAACTTTCGGTTGGCTCATTCCCATTAAACGCGTTCATACCTATGCCTACTGGTTTGCTGCTCTCATTTGCCTTTTGCTGGTCATCGTACTAAGCACTGGTCGGATCGCTGGTGGTGCTCAACGATGGATTAACCTTGGTCCCATCAGCTTCCAGCCATCAGAGTTTGCCAAGCTCTCAGTGGCCCTTTGCGTTGCGCGTTTTTTTTCTGCTAACCGTCAAGAAGCACCCTACCGGCTGCGCGATCTATTCCCTTTGATGGGCATCGTTGGAGCTATTTTTGTTCTTATCTTCGCCCAACCAGATTTTGGGACGGCAGGTGTGTGCGCAATCATCGCTGTATGCCAGCTTGCCTTTATACGCATAGACCTGCGCTCGATAGCAATTGTGGTGCTTTCGGCACCTATTGTCGCTGCCATAGGCTGGAATACCCTGCTCATGCCCTATCAAAAATTACGGGTTCTCAATCTATTGAATCCCAATCTCGACCCTCAAAACTCTGGATATCATGCCCTCCAGTCACTTATTGCGGTGGGAAGCGGTGGAATCTTTGGCAAAGGGTACATGCAGGGAACCCAAGCTCACCTCAGATTTTTACCTGAACGCCACACCGACTTTATCTTTTCTGTCTTTGCTGAAGAGCATGGGTTTTGGGGGAGTGTCTTAATCTTTGTAGGGTTTGGACTTTTAGCTTATATCGCTCTGGATATTGCAAAACACGCCAAAGATACATTCACTGGCCTGCTTGCCGTTGGAGTTGGAACCTTGCTTTTCATCGAATTTGCTATCAATATTGCCATGGTCATGGGGATGTTCCCCGTGGTTGGAATTCCGCTACCCTTCTTCTCTTATGGTAGCTCAGCGATGTTAACTGTTTGTGTTTCGCTTGGTCTTTTGATATCCATAAACCGCAATAATACCGGGGTTTCCAAGCGCTAAGCTCTATATCCCACAAGCCCCAGGGATCCACCTGCTCAGCGCACAGTTTATTAGCTGTGGAGTCTGTCGTGAAGGCTGTTCGTGATCTCTTGAAAGACATCGCTCGGGATAAGCAAGCAGATCGCGCCGTCGATCAGCACTCCTACAAAGGTTTTACCGACAAAGAAAAGCTGGCGTTTGAAGACAAGGGCTATGCAGTCTATGCTGGCAAAGTGCGAGAACTCCTCGTCAAGGACCGTGAGATCCTCATCTATCACAGCGATCGTTTATCAGCCTTCGATCGCTACATCGGTCTGGTGCCCTACAAAGGCCTCATTTTGGCTGAAATCTCTGAGTTTTGGTTGGCTCTTGCCTCTCAGCATCTTCCCACCCATCTCATCGATCGGCCCCATGAGCGAGTGTTACGTTGTCTCAGCTGCCAACCTTTCAAAGTTGAAGTTGTGGTACGAGGCTATATGGCAGGCAGTATGGCACGCGCCTATCAAAAGGGAACGCGAAATTTCTGTGGCGTTACTTTACCAGAAGGTCTGGAGGCCTACCGTCCGCTGCCAGCCCCCATCATCACGCCGACGACCAAAGCTGCTGCATACGAGCACGATGAAGATGTAAGCCCCGAACAGCTCATTGAACGAGGTGTTTGTACGGCTGCTGAGTGGCAAGAGATCAGTCGCAAAGCTCTTCAGCTCTTTGCACTTGGACAAAAGGTTTATGCAGAAAAAGGCTGGATTCTCGTGGATACCAAATACGAATTTGGTCGAGATTCACAGGGCGAAATCCGCGTGATCGATGAAATTCACACCCCAGACTCCTCTCGCCTCTGGGTCCGCGACACCTATGAGTCTCAGCTGCAAAAAGGTGTTTCCCCCGAAATGCTCGATAAGGAAGTGGTGAGACGCTATTTAATGGACCAAGGTTTCAGCGGACATGGAGCGGTTCCCCATGTTCCCGTCGAAAAACTGCTCCATCTGGTTGAAAATTATTTGAAAGTTGCGGAAACCCTTACGGGAAAAACTCTGATGAGTGAAGGGCCACTAGCAGCAGCCCCTGCGGTAAATTAGCGATCACCAAGGTCCTGAACAGGGCGAGCATTCTTACTATACTTGCGACGGAACTGCTGAATCTGTTCTTGAGACATGGTCACTGACTCGACCAGCACGTTCCAATTGACCTTTTCAGAGCAGGGTGGAGTCGTGAGGGAACCTGGGTAATTGTAGACGGAATAGCTCTTTTCGGCGTCCCCACTGTCGGGAAGAAGAGACCTGGGGTTAAACGTCACTCCTTTAGGCTTCACGTTGACACTTACTTTGACCGGCATGTATTCCCACAGCTTCAGGTATTCACGATGGGTTTTGCCAGCTCGGATCATTGTCCCGAGAACGGCAAGTTCTCCTTTGTCATTAGCATGAACAAAATGAGCTTCTAAAATTGCCGAACGTCCACGCATCAAGTGCTCACTTGGAGTATGAAAGTGAATCTGTTTGAGCTGATAGGTTTTGGCGCCTATCGTCGCAAAGTTCCCGGGTGCCACATTATATTGAATTGTGTGCCCATTATCGATCACATCGAAGGAACTTTCTTTATAGTTCACTTTGACCAAATTCTTGCTCTTCCAATCAGCAGGAATATCGATTGGACTCTGCTGTGTACCTGACTCACAGAGAGCAAAATCATCACTCAAACTCCCCCAGTGGGCAGGACCAGAGTGATCATCTTCGTAAGTCCAGTGAGCTCCGTGCTTATCAGCAGCTTTTTTAGCTTTGGTTTTTTTGGTCGTGTGTGGCTTCTCTTCTGGTTCGACCTCTTCCTCTTCTTCCTCGGCTTCCAGAGCCTTAGCCGATAGTTTCATTTTCGAAGGCTTAGCTGGCTCATGAGCAGTTTTAGCTTTGTGGCTTCCGGATTCCTTACTCTTACTCTTCTTTGAAACACCATGAGAATTGTGATCGGCATCTGCTTCGTGCTCCTCTTCATCATGTTGATCGGCGACCTCATGATGTGCAGCTTTTGCAGCAGAGTGTCCGCCGTGCTCTACATGATCGGCTGCTTCCTCATGCGCCGGGGCGTCGTGACCTCCCCCATGACCGTGAGAATCAGCAGCTAGTTCCTCCTCTTGATCCCCATGTCCGTGACCGGCAGGATGAGCACTCATCTCGACATCATGCTCGCCCTTTTTATGGGAAGGCTGCAGTAAAGTGAACAGACTCGTAACTGTTGTCAAGAGCCCGGCGAGGCCGACAAGCAGCAGCGAAGCGACCATCTTGGTCTCGTTCAAAAGGGCAACCATCAAAACCAGAGCAGAGAGGATAACAGTTCCAACACCTAATTGGTGAAAAAGAGCCATTTTTGCGAGTGCGCTTGGACCGTGAAGGGTAACTTGTGCTCCAAGGATCAGGAATAAATAAGCCCAAAGTCCCACTGTGTATATGATAGCTGCCACAGTTTTTATCGGGCCTTCGTGCATTCTTCGCCAAAAAAAGCAAAGCGTGAGACCAAGCGCCACAAATGCAAGCGTTGTCATCCGCAAGCCACTATCACCAGACCGCCCAAGACTTTCTTTGAGTCCTTCGACGGCAAAAACCACCAGAGCGAAAAGAACACTCATAATGATATAGATGGGTGTACCTTGGTTATCGTGCCCCGAATCCTGGTGATTTTTGTTCATAATAACTCCTCACAGCAGTACCAAACTTGTCAGCGGCATCGGACAAGTAAAGACTGAGGTGAGGAAATAAAAATTACGATTAGGTAAGAAGAGAGATGAGAAGCAGAATTACCCAGGTTTACAAACTTTTACACTCAAGACTTCTTTGGGAAATTCGCCATCTTTGAGCTTTACCGTTGAAAGACGAAAGGGTTTTCCTTCAAGAGCTTTGGCATATTCGAGCTTGGCCTTCATCAAACACTTCTGTTTATTGACGACCCTGTTTCGAGCACACAAGGCGACCCAGCCAGGCTCGACGGCTTCGACTCGTTCAAAGTCGGGTTCAAAATACCATTCACACTTATCCTTGTGCTCAGGGTCACAGCCTGTTGCCAAAGGCAAACTAGCTAAGAGCAAACATGCAAGTGCGATTTGCTTACTCTTCATTGTAATGCACCTTGATTTCAATACGACGGTTGAGATTTCTTGTCTCTTCTGTTGCATTACTTGCAATGGGACGTGTATCACCATAGCCAGCTGCTGAAACCATCTGGGGAGAGAAATTTAAATCGTCTATAAAGTATTTTACAATGTAAGAGGCACGAAGACTGGAAATCTCCCAGTTCCCAAGATCTCCAGAAGCTGGCACTGAATCCGTATGCCCTTCGACTGTAATGGGACGTCCGAGCTCTTTGAGAATCTGTCCTACCTGTTGCAAGTCCTTCAACGCCTGCTGGCTGACCCGATAAGATCCAGGTTTGTAAAAGTGAGTGGCTAACAGCCTGACCCTAAAACCGTCGGGGTCTCTCTCAACGCTGACTATGCGCTCTTGCCCTTCGCCCTTCTTATCGAGTTCGCGAACTTTTTGTTGCCCGTAGAGTCTCAGCTTAAGAAGTTCCTGAGTCCGTTGCATCTCTGATTCAATAACACGAGTACTGCGATCCATTGAAGGAAATTTTTGAATCATGGGAGGGCGAATCCGATCACCTTTCCTATGTTCGAAAATTCCAAAGCCCTGCTCGGTAGGACCAGTTCGAACCTTTTCAGGAATATCCTCGATCAAATCCGTAAAAGATTCCTGAATCGCTGCAGCAGCTTGTTGTATAGGCTGATCAGGCTTACCATCTTTCTTCAATGCGAAAAGCACCACGAATACCGCAAAGAGCAAAGTCATCATGTCCGCAAAACTCACAAGCCAACGCTCGTGGTTTTCAAATGCTGGACATTTTTGCTTCTTTGCCACTGGAGTTGCATTCCTTCTTTGTCAACAAGCTGAGTTTTACTCTTCTTCACCATGGGAATTGGTAAAGACCTTCAGCTTTTCTTCAATAATCTTGGGGTTAAGACCTGAGAGAATACCATCGATACCGATGATGACCATCTCGAAGGCATAGTGATGCAAGATAGCGTTTCGTTTTAGTTTTTTACCAATAGGGATCCCTACAATATTGGCGATACCCACACCATAGAGCGTTGCAATAAACGCAACGGAGATACCAGGACCGATCTTTTCAGGACGGTTAAGGTTGTTCATAACGTTCATGAGACCGATAACCGCGCCCAAGATTCCGATCGTAGGTGCAATTGCACCGATATCTTCCCAAAACTTTACAGCAACCTCAGCCTCTTCCATGTGGAAGTGAGCTTCTGTCTCTAGAGTATCCTGAAGTACAGTGGGATCGGTACCGTCGACTGCTAGCTTAACAGCTTTGCGGAGAGGTCCGAAGGTAATGGAGTCCCTTTGTTTTTCGAGGGCAAGAATGGACTCTTTCCTTGCAACCTGTGCGAGCTCGATTATCTTTGCAGCGATTTCATCTCGATTAGCATCTGGTTTTTTAAGATAGAGACCGAAAGCCTTGAGCGAGGTCACATAGTCCGTCATGGGATATGCAACCAAAAGTGCTCCTGCCGTTCCCCCAACCACGATGAGAATAGAAGGTATACCACCGTCGGACCAGGGCATAATCTGAGCGATCAACACGGCAGCGCCCTTCGCAATCATCCCGCCGACAATCATTCCGACTGCCACAAAGGGCCCAATCAGACTGCTAAGTTCCATAGGATTTAACCTCACAACTGTGGGGCCTACCCACTTCTTAAAGTATGTCATTTCTATGGTAACACAACCCGAAGTTGGGAAGCAGTGCTGGGGACTAAATTGTCTGATTTAAATATACTGCGGTGTTCAAGCTTTGGTTTTCGCTCTTAGTTTTAAGATCTTTTGGAAGCCTTCTAATTCATGATCTCTCTTATATCTTAACTTTCCTACTTTCTTACCGAACACGACGAAAGCGAATCCAATGAAAGGACGTTAACACTTCGATGGTCAAGGGAACACGCGACATCTATTGGTTGAGCTCACAAGCATCGAATCTGCTTGATGATAAGATCGAAGTCCTGCGTCGATTCCAAATCGAGGTGAACCTCATCGATGATTTTCCAACACTCGCAAGGGTCTTTACACAAAAAAGACTAGGCACAATTATCATCAGTGATCAGTTCAAAGACGCAAAGTGGAAAGATTATCTGCAGACCTTGAGTATACACCCCGAGTATGCGGGCGTGCGTTTCTTACTCTCATTGAGCAAACCTGATAGAGAACTGTGTGATCTTGTCGCAAGCCTTGGATTTCGAGATATCATTCCTCTGGATTTGAAAGCCGATCATTGGATCAAACGCTACTTCTTTTCTGCCTCGGGACAGGCCAGTGACCTTCCCGAACCGCTTCCTCAAATCTCAAGTCGACACATCGCTGCCGTCCATGTCCCAGCGCGCATAAGCTGGATGACGGAAAATGAGTTTTGGCTCGAAACCCGACTCGTTCCCCCAGTCGGGACTCAACTCCACATCAGTGGGGGTCCTGCGGCCTTTTTGGGACTCAAAAAACTATCCTTTCGAGTCCTAGAACATCATCAAACCCATCTCCACTTTCGCTATTCAGATGCTCTGCTTTGTCGGTGGGATCTTCCTCGTGAAGAAAGTGACAAGAAAAAGACTCTATTAGACTTCCTCAAACAACAAAAGCAAACAGACCCCTTCCGCATCTACAGCATTGTCCGTTCCAAGGATTTTCGTAAAGAAATCCTGATGCAACTAGAGCCCAACCGCTTTCAGCTATCTATTGCCCTCAATAAAACGAACATGATTCATGAACCTCGCTATATTGGACCCGATGGCATTATCATAGAAGACAAGATGTGTTTGGGCGTGCATCGCGAAAACTTTGCTCGTATGATGGAGTTATTGCCTCAGGATATTCCTGTGTTTGTGATAGGACCCGACACGGCAGAGGATCCATTTCGAGACATTCCTCGCTCTAGCAATATTATTAAGATCGAAAGCTTACCCAAAAATCTTGCTCAAATTCTCAGCGAAAAAATTGTTGCACCTAGGCTTGTCCGTGAGGGTGTCACTTTTATTCCTAAATACCATAGACTGTCCTATGCGAGAATCCTACTACCTGCACGAATAGTTCAGATCCATCCCGAAGCTATGCGAGTTGCGCTCCCGTTCGCTCTCGGAAGATTTTCACTTTGCGCTCTCGAATCGCCCTTTCTACAGTCGGTACTCAAGCGCCAAGTTCACTTCAAAGTTATCCATGGCGAACAGCGTGCAAAGCCTACTGTCAAATCCTTTCCCTTTGAATTTGAGGCTATTCTCACCGATCTTATTGAAGCTGATCGAAAAAAGATGGCTACTGAATTGATAAGTTACTTTACCCAAAAACTTTCTGAATCAGGATATCCTCAACAAACCGAGAGTGTGACTTCAGCTCCCGTGATGGAAGTTCCGCCTATTCCCACCCCTGTGAGTCCCGAAAATCAAATCAAAGAGATTCCGATCAGTCCTGAGACTGCGCCTGAGATTCCCATCGAGTCTTCACCCAAAGAGCAGCCGATCACTCGAATTCCAAGAGAGGACTCTCGATTTGAACTTGGAAACTTTTTCCAATCAGCTGCACGAGCATTTACCCTTGAATTCAGAATCTTACTCATCATTATTTTTCTCTTTGCCCTTATGTACATGGTGATCTATAAATTCCGACAAGAAGCCAACGAAGACAACTTTCCTCTTATCAAGCCTATCCGTCTCTATAAAGAGATGAATGAGCCGAAGCCCTCCACCGATGAAGAACTTAAGAACCTACCTGAATAAGATATTTTGAACTTTATACCTTATTCTTATAATAGCTGACGCGATTATTCCTGTCATTTTTCGCTAAAGAAATCAGCTTCCCATCCGAAAAAAAATGTGGAGGATTGTATGACAGACGCTGATTTCTTACATGCCTTTCTCGACGAAGCTCTCGAGATACTCGAGCGGCTTGAACAAAGATGTTTGGACCTAGAAAAATCAGTCACGCCAGAGACTTTGAATGACCTTTTTCGCTATGCGCACAATCTCAAAGGGTCATCCCGTAGTGTTGGACTCGAACGCTACGGCCAACTTGTACACAAACTCGAAGACCTTTTTACCGAGCTCAAGGCTGAGCCTGAACGCATCAACAATTCCATGATCAGCCTTATACTCGAAGTCCAGTCAAATCTTGTCCAATGGACCGAAAAACTCCAAAAAGATCGCGACGCCTACCATCAGACACAAGATCTCATGGAGCGAATGGAACGCGAAACTAGCAAAAAAACTTCAAAGACAAGTCCTACTCCGCCTGAAGCTTCCTTTGGATTTTTTGATGATGAGGTGCAAGATACTAGCCCGTTACCATCCCAAAAGCCAAGCCCCGTGGAAGTAAAGGCGAGTAAGACGACTCCCGTGGAGCCTAAAAATGCTGCTAACGACGAGACTATTCGTGTAAGCCTCAAACGTCTCGACTCGATTATACGGCTCATTGGTGAGCTTTCTATTCAGCATTCCATCATTACAAACGCCAAAGAGAACCACTCGTTGGACTCTCAGCAGAGTATTGATGCCATCAATCTTTCTAAAAAAGTGATTCAAGATCTTCAGGGCGAAGCCATGAGCCTTCGCATGCAGCCTCTCGACAGCCTCTTTCAAAGACTGGAAAGAACTGCCAGAGATGTTGCCCGCACCCAGTCTAAACCTATCGAAATCGTGCTCAGAGGAAATGACGTCGACTTAGACAAGACAGTCATAGAACGCATGAAAGATCCTTTGGTTCACATCATTCGAAACGCTGTCGATCATGGTTTAGAAAGTGCACAGGAACGACTGAGCCTCAAGAAGACAGAGCCTGCTCGCATCGTTATCGAAGGTCGTCAAAACTCAGGTAGTGTTATCATCCGTATTGAAGATAATGGTCGCGGACTCGATGCCGAACGAATCAAAAAGAAGGCGGTAGAAAAGTCATTAATCTCTTCCGATTCACATCTGAGCCTCAGCGAAATCTATCATCTGATCTTTCTTCCTGGCTTTTCTACAGCCGAAAAAGTAACAGATGTCTCAGGCCGTGGTGTCGGTATGGATGTCGTCAATAAAGCTGTCACAGAACTTAACGGTTCTATCGATATCGAATCTCAGCTAAACAAGGGCACTTGCTTTGAAATCATACTGCCCTCCACACTCAGCATCATGGATGCCATTATCATTCGTCTTGGCCAACTCAAGTATGCGATTCCAGTCCAGGATATCGAAGAGGTCGTAGACCTCTCCGCTATTCCTATCGAGACAACTTCTCAAAAAGGACGAGTCCTTAATCTCAGAGGGCGAATTTTGCCAGTAGAGAAGCTGTCTGAATATCTCCCCGAGAATATGATGATACCGGATCATGTCGACGATAGTAGGCCCTTCACTCCCATAGCTCTCATCACTCATGTCCACAAGCTTGCTCTCGCATTTGAGGTTGACGCTATCCTTGGTCAGCAATCGATCGTCGTAAGAAAGCTCGAGGGAAAATTGGCAGATGTACCCGGTTTTTCTGGTGGCACCATACTCGCGAGCGGTGAACCGAGTATGATCCTGCAGCTTGGACAATTTGTTCGTTCCTATTGCTCTCAAGTCGCTTAATTCAAAAGAGGCCTTATATGAAGCAAATAATGCATCGAGAAGAAGAGATGGAGACAAATGAGGAGGATTTTCACAAATACGTGATTTTTCGCCTTGCCAATGAGCTCTAT
>JACCDP010859360.1_pt1 | contig 14478 bp, 22 predicted proteins | sample 7445841 | NCBI WGS metagenome assembly JACCDP01 (sample SAMN15323441, study PRJNA562643) | freshwater metagenome | isolation source: river surface water | place: USA:Blue River Watershed | collected 2017-08-17 | reverse complement strand
CTGAATAAAATCAAGTCTTTATACTCTTTTGATTGAACTTGTTCCAAGTCGTCAAATAAATGAAGGAAGTCCAACGGAGTTTCAATTTTTAATAATTGACAAAATATATCAAAGTCGCCAACCATATATACAGTATCTTCAACACCACTTTCTTTAATGTTGTCAATTAAACTTTGTTTTAATGAATCCTCTTTAATAAGTTTATATTGTTCTTCTGTTATTAATATCTTCATAACTTTATTTTAATTTGTACACCTCATCCAACTCATTTTCGTAATTATTATCCTGTCCGCTTGTTGTGACTCCCCTTAATTTGTACACCTCATCCAACCATTCCTTCGTTAACCCTTGTGTTTCCCGATAATTCAGTCCAAACTTATCTTCCAAAAATGACCATATTTCATAATAATCTATGTAAACTTCTTTATTTTTTGTATCGTAAATCATAAAGTTATGTTTTGGTTTATAACGAAATAAAATCCAATCTTTATATTCTTTTGATTGAACTTGTTCCAAGTCATCAAATAAATGAAGAAAGTCCATCGGAGTTTCAATATTTAATAATTGACAAAATATGTCAAAGTCGCCGACCATATTAACAGTATCTTTAACTCCACTTTCTTTAATATTATCCAATAAACTTTGTTTTAAAGTATCTTCTTTAATTAATTTATATTGTTCTTCCGTTATTATTATCTTCATATTTTATAAATAATAGTTCAATAACATTTCAAATAGTTTATTTAAATATTTTGTTTCCAATTCACCAATACTTACATCATAATCGCTATAATATTCGTCATACATAGTACCATCCTCATCAAATTCCCATACCGTAACATGTGCGAATAAATTGTCATTATAATTCTCAATAAAATCAATATAAGATTCAAATGTGTGACCATCCTCACCATCAAATTGGTCATACAAAATATCAGAATCTAATTCGTGCAAATAGATTCTACCTCCACCACCATAAACAGGATGTTCTTCATCAAGTTTAATTATTTCTATGATTAATTCTATCTTACTCTGTCTTGAATCGAAGTAATCGGGTAAAATAGTTATGAAATTGTCATATCCACCCATGAACTTAACAGTATCTATAACACCAAATTCTTTAATATTATTCAATAAACTTTGTTTTAATGAATCTTCTTTAATAAGTTTATATTGTTCTTCTGTTATTATTATCTTCATATTTTATAAATATATCAGCACACAAAAAAGGTGAAGTATCACCTCCACCTTTTTGGGGTCGTTCACGGATTGTGAACCAACAGCCACCACTTTGTTTTAAAGATTAACAAAGAAACTAACCTTCCAACTTAGATTTAGCCACAACAACTTCAGCAATTGAATGTTCTTTAGTCTTACCAACAACCAAACACTCCTTTAAAATCATATGTGGAATGTGGATTAAAAAATCCTTCCCATTAAATGTAGAAAGATTTTGATTAAGTTCAATTGATGAATGAACCATATTTAAAAATATTTTAAATTGAACTTCGTCCAAAAAAGACTCGTTTAATACTTCACCATAAACCGGATGAACAATAATGATGTGTTTGTGTGTTGCCATATTTTATTATTTTTACAAATATAATATTTTTTTTTAAACTAATCTATTTTTTTATATACAATTTTTGATATCAAAATGTCATTTTTAGATATTCCAAAATATTTTAATTCCTCTGCAATAATTTTAGCAATAGAACTACGATACCAACCATTAAACTTTTTTATTTTTTTTTGACAAAATTCATTTGATCTATAATAATTCAAATTACACATATCAACATTTACGTCCACCTCATAACAAAAATTACGGTAATATGAATTGTATTTCCTAATAGATGTGATTTTAAACTTTGATGTAACTAAGTCATTATCAAACAACCCTTCATATCTAGTGTCAGGTAATATGATAGTATTTTTAAAATACTTTTTAATGAACTTTATGTCCTTATCTGAAATACATTTACCAATTTTATATTCGTTCTTCATAGAACAAATATAGTAAAAAAAAATTAAGGCACAAAAAAAGGGAAACATTTATTTCCCTTAAATTTTTGTAGCAACGCCTTGGAATCGCACCAAGTTTATCCGGCTTATGAGACCGGTAAGATTCTATACCTTCCGCCTGCTATTAATAAAAAGAACGCTGAGATTACACGTTTTATTAGGAACCTTTAGAGTCATTATTCATTCTACTCTTATCCACCATCTTTTGAATGGTATTTCCCAGTGACGGTTATTTAGGTGAACCACTCCTTGAGGTTTGAACTACTCTCATTTTACTCAACACTTTCCGAGGATGCCTCCCCAGTTCGTCCTTGCGGGATTAAAGGTTTTTAGAATAATTACACATTGACTTGGGATCTCTGTGTGCAATGAACTGCTCATTACTATGTAGTCACCTTTCATCCAAACCTGACGGACACTTTTCCTTTCTGTCATTATTAAAATTCCTTAATTTTTAACATAAGTTTTTGTGTCGTGGATTGTGAAAGAAGTGGTCCGCCAACCAAGCCAACTCATCTTTTGAACGAATTGATACTTAACTTCTCTCTGAAACTTCCCAGTCTCCATATTTCAAGATTACTTCGTGATTAACCCCTTGGTAGAAGTTTATCAAGGTTAGTAACGACACCACTCGTACACTAACATACCTTTCGGTTTTAAGTACCCTCTGATATTGGGAAACGCAATAATAGAATTGGATAATTCCATTTTTTGCAACATCCCTACGGGTTATTCCTATTAGTGTCCCCACCTCAATCAGACGACCCACATCGCCCAATCATCTAACCACTTTCCCTACAGCGTTGCCCTCGGTACTAAAGGTTAAACGGTATCCCGCTTGCGTACTCAAGTTCGTTCTCACAAACCGCAAATTAGTTACACTTCTAATTCACTTTATCCTACTTTCGTAGTTTATTTTTATCACCCCCGAAGGAATGACACCACATTGTGGATGGATCATACGCGACCCAAATAACCTAATGATTTATACACTTAAACAAAGGGAGGTGTTATTTCGCTTCTTTTACGTGTATAAACGTTTGGTTTGTTTTTATTTCAAAGAACTTTTATTAAATTTACCACTTTTTATTTTACTTGTCAAGTGGTCAAACAAGTTTTTTTTTAATACTTCTCTACATAAACGTTATCCGTTCCGTAGTTTCTTGCTTGTACCTCTGCGAATTCTGCATTCGGTGTGTAGCATTTCTTACCTTCTAGGTTGTAGTAATAAAAAATCTCCACAACTTCGTTAGTTACATCACTCATACGACTGATTTTTTTTGGTTAATACTATGTCAATTCCCTTTTTTAAATTAGGTCGTTTCCCAATTGTTTTACAAACTTACAACATTTAGTTTGTTTTGTCAAGTTTTTAATGTAAAAAAAAATGAATTTTTTTGTTAAGATAAATATAAATATATCAAAAAATAGCAAAAGACAAAAAATATATCAAATTTTTAATAATTCTGTTGCAATATTTTTAAATTTACCCTTTAATGGTATTTCAAATACTTTTTTACCAGGAAATGTATAACTCTTATTTGGTAACATTAATTTAAAATGCCCCGTTTCATCAATCCCCACCAATGGAAATTCAACATCCATCATTGTAATATTTGAACTATTAATTAATGTACACTTACCAGGGTAATCCCATTGTCCTCTATTATCCTTTACACATTCCATTTTATCAAAGATATAATCCCAATCCTTTTGATTTAATATATCTTTTTTTTGGATGTGTCTCTTAAGTAAAGTGACAATATCTGAATTAGTGTGTGTTTCTTCTTTATTCATTTATGTCCACCATTATTTTTTAAAATGTTCGTTAATCATCATTTTAATTAAGTCTCGTTTTGTAAAGGATTCACTGGTTAATCCCTGTGATTCAATTTCAGAATTCAATACACGAACAAATTCATCTTGTATTGCCTTTGTAAGTTGAACATATGTTGTTATTTCTTCAGTTGGTTCAATATTTACATTAATCCCTTCTTTATTAATAACCTTCATTGCAGCTTCAAATTGTTTTGGGCTTATCGTTTTGAATTTTAATAATTTAGTTTTAATATCATTAACAAATGAATTATTTCCACTATAATTTACGATTGGTTGTAGTTCAGGTTCAAATTCATCAACAGGTTCTTGATTTTTTTTACTTTTACTAAAAAGATACATCATTCCTGAAATATTAGTGATACATTTATGTCCACCACTGTTTGCCTGAATGATATCCCACCCACTAACACTTACTCTATCCAATAAATCTTTTTGTTTATCACTCAATGTTCTATACAACTTTGATGACATATCTGAAAGTATATCCAATAGTTTATCACCCCCATTAACTTTAAATGATGGTGATTTACCATATAATGCCAACATATCTTTTAATGTAAATCCAACTGATGAATATTCAGCACTTGATTCTGATATTCTTTTTATTGTACCAAACGTTACATCCATACCCTTTAACATTGGTTCAAACTTTTGTAATACAACATCCTTCATTTCACCAAGATTAACATCCTTAAGTGAAATGTCTTTTTTAAATGGATTACATGATGCTTGAACAAGTCCCATCGGCCAAGCAATTACAATAAAATCAGCATCAGGATTATTTTTAAATGGTGTATATCTATCATAAGAACCCGGTTTTACCATAGAACCACCACCATATTGAACAATAATTTTACCAACACGTTTAACCTTGTCACTTTCACTTTGTTTTTGTATATATGCTTGTTGATTTGTTGTTAATTCTTCAGGTTTGGCATAACCTTTATCAATGATTTCTTTTTTAATGTTGTTTAAAATACTTAATAATGATGGTTTTGAATTCATAACCAAACCTTCCAAAAACCCAGGTTTGTTTTTAAAAGCTAGTAACAACTTATTTGTTACAAGACCCATCATTAATTTATTTTGACTTAATGTCTTATCTTTATCAAACTTAAATAAGAAATTCATTACCATTTCTGGTGTTATTTCATTTTGAGCGAAATTCGCAGAATCAACAGTGGATATTAACATAATATCATCAGAAGGGAATATATCCCTTGGTGACATTGATTGTGATATGGTTTCAACATTTGATCGTGAATGTTTGAAACTTGTTGTTGTTCCTTGTTCAACACCCGCTTGTGAATCGTGGTGATCCGTATGAATAACAAACATCGGTTTGGAATGAGCAAAATCAACTAATACCGGCATTACATCACCTGAACCTTCAGGTTTTTTAATTGCAAATTCCTTATCTCCGTATTGTATTACTTCAGCATCAACGACTTCAATTCCGTTCTGCTCCAAATAATTCTTCATGGCAATTGCCGTAGTCACTCCGTCAAGTCAAAGGTCCTGGTGAAAGTAGATTTTCGCTTTTTTGTAGCGATTTGCGATATTTTTAATATCACGTAACCCACTTTCTGCCAGGACGTATCGTTTTTTACTGGTCATAATTTATTGTTTTTTAAATAAATATATCATATAACAAAAAACCCACCTATTAAGATGGATTTTGTTGAAATTCTAATTTTTGTTGTCGTTTTTGTTCCACAAACGTTTGTACTCGTTCTTTTGCTATATCCACATAGTTTGGTGATAATTCAATACCAATCCACCTACGATCCAATAATTCAGCAGCTACCAATGTTGTTCCCGACCCAGCAAACGGATCCAATACGATGTCGTTTTTGTAGGATAATATTTTAATTGCCTTTGTTGGGATGTCCATACTAAAAGTTGCTTTGGTTAGTGACTTGGTATCTGCAAAATATTTCCATTGTCCAAAAACAAGTTCCATAAACTCTTTTTTGTCAAGGTCGTCATACACCACCTTCTTCTTTATTGTACCATCTTCTTGTTCTATTTCAGTTGGAACTCCCTTCCATTGGGGTTCACCTTTTGTTTTTTTAATGTGGTGTTTTTTATATGCTAGTATTACACATTCCTTTGGGTTATATATGTAAGGTCCGGAACAAGACATGTAACTACCCCATGCTGTTGTTTTACTTCTATGTGGTGATTGTTCTTCTAAATCAACGATACCAAAAAAGTTGAATCCCACTTGTTTCATTACTTGGTAAAATTCAGACACAAAAAACACCCTACCCCCTCGTTCCCGAACATTCACCTCATAAGGTATGTTTATAGCCACTCTACCATCATCCTTCAATAATCTATATGCTTGTGTTAACCATTCTCTTGTCCATTCCCAATAAACATCCATATCTAAAGTATCAATATGTGTGTCATAATTAATTCCCACATTATATGGAGGTGACGAACAAATTAAATTGACAGAATAATCAGGAAGTTTTGACATTACTTCCACACAATCCCCGTTTATTATATTTCCAGTTTCTATCATAACTTCTCTAATTGTTCAATGTGGTGTTGGAGGTACCAAGCAGCTTTACGCAAATCCTCTAATTCCTTATCTTTATTTTTTTTACCTGCTCTTGATATATACTTCACAGTATTACCCAAACTAAACCCTAAGTTCCAAGCATCAATCACCTTAATGGCTTCATAAACATTCTCTGCACCACCATAATGACTTGGGTGGTTTACATGTTCTTTTTGTTCCATATTATTTTTTTAAATATTTCTCAACCCTTGATAATGTCACTAAAAACATCACAGAAACTCCGATAGATAACAATACCCATATAGGTTGGTTTTTATATCCAGAATAAAACCCTGATAAAATTATAATAACCGCAAATAATGCAACAATAAAAGGTGTTAAAATCTTGGAATCAGCAGCCACTTCATAACGTTCTGTCCATATCAATCTATTTATTGCATCTTGCATATCTTTACCATAAGCAGGTACACTATGTACCATACCATCAACTTCTTCTATAGTGATAAGGTATTTAAAATACCCAGGACTTGTTTTACTTGGTTCAATTAATTTGCAATCAATTGCCTTTCTTTTGTTTTTTGGCATATATATAAATTTTTAATCGTATAATCCTTGTTCAATTAAGTATGTTCTTACAACCCTTCCCAAATCATAATCGTTTGGGTTTTGTTTTGCGAAATATTGGATGTTATCATAAATTGTTTGCAAACGATTTAAATCCATCATTACACGTTCTCTTGCTACTTTTAGGTGGGAAATTGGTTGTTTATACCCGAATTCTTTCTCTTGTCTCAATTCGTTTAGACCTCGTTTTTTTGATTCCATAATGTTTTTTATTTTAAAAATAATGAATTATTTTTTGTTTGTCAAATCTTTAGTTGTTAAAACTTTGGATTGTATCATATAATTCATAATCTTTCTTTTTGCCACAGGTAATAAAGTTTCCATTAATGGATAAGTATTGTTATGATTTACATTAAAGATTATTAAATGTGAATGAATATCTTTATCTTGGATATCTTTAATTAAAGGTCGTTTTACTTCTTTTAATTTTTGTTCAATTTCATTTCTGTTACAATCAGCAACTTTTTTTATGTGACATTTGTTCTCCGTTGCACCTTTTTTAATTGGTTTAACCATAAATTCATACAACATAGTCTTACCATTATATTCCAAAAAAAACAACCCTTGTTTGTTATCAATGTTTTTTTTATTTAAAATAGGGTTAATTGAAACTGTATCATTTACGATGTCCCATATTGCCTTTGCATGATTAAAATAATCTGTTAACTTCTCATTTGATACTTTACATATATTATATAACTCAGAAATTTCATCTTTTGTTAATAATGGCACTGGGTTTGCCATTAAGTCCGATAATAATATTTCATCGTCAGGATCCTTTAACTTCCTATTTAAAGTTAAATATTGTCCTTTCTCTAATAATAAATTAACATTCGCTAAATGTAATGATATTTCTTGAAACTGGGGGTATAACTTAAAATTATTTAAATTCTTATCTATTTTTTGTAAAAAATTCAAAAGCACATATTCTTTATGTTCCATATCTATGGGCTCTTGAAATATCCAATTTGTATCCATTAATCCTTTTTTAAAAAAATACTATATTTAACGTATATGTAAATCAATTATGTCGTAACACGTGATACCATTTACCATTAATCTTATATTCATTATCTTCACCATCATAAGATCCCAATATATGTCCATAACCATCTTGATTAATGACATCATTAAACATACCATCCATATCTATCACATCTAAAAGATATTCTCTCGGATATCCATAATTTTCTAAAAAACCAGGAAATCTATCTTCCCAATTGTCGGTATTATCTTCAATAATTCGTTCCATTTCATTATCATCGTACCCACCTTCCGGACTTTCATTTATATCTTCAATAATATTTTTAGCATCATTTATTTCATCTTTAATATTATTTTTTTGTTCATCACTTAATGACCCGTCAGATAACTTATTTTGGAGTGTATTAATTTTTTGTTGGTAGATATTAACAATATTTTTTTGTTGTTCTGATAGTGTTTGTGGTACATCATATGCTTCAGGATTGTTATAAACATCATCACTAAAAAAATCATATAAAAAACTTCTTGCTTGTTGTTTATCTATATTACTTTCCCACACCCATTCTCTAAATGTATCTAATCCAGTATCATCTACTAAATTTTTTAGTGAATCTTTTGCTACATCACCTATTTCATCATCACTATATACATACCATTCAGACTCAAATAAATCATCACCAAGCCACGTAAACATATTATGATGTTCATCATAAATAAAATATTTATCTTCATTATCATTAACAGAACCATTTGATTTTAAATGTTCAAATAAAGCTTCCGTTTTGTTTGATAAATCATCGTCATTATTAACGTCCCATTCACCTTCTTGTCTTAGTTGATCAAGTTCATTTAATTTTTTTAATCGTTCAGCTTCTTTTTGTTTATCCCACATAACAGAATGATGATTCCAAAAAATACCATTAACTTTGTTTTTATCAAAATATTCAATTCCACTATATGAAATATTTAAATCACCATCAACATAGTCAATTGAATCTATATTTGTTACTTCTCTATCGTGAATTCTTAAATCACCAGTGATTCTTATCTTTTTACCTTTATAATCGGCAAATTTTTTAATGAATCTACCATCACCATTCACATATTTTAACATGTCAGTATAATCTTCGGGTGATATGTCAACCCATTCTGTTTCATCTTCCTTGATGATTTTTTTAATAAGTTTTTTTAATTCTGATTCTGTTAATTTCATTTTTTATATTTTTTTAAATTGTAGACCTCATCCAACCATCAGCGGTCAAATCCTTCAATGTTAACTGTTGTGACCCCCCTTAAATTGTAGACCTCATCCAACCATTCCTTCGTTAACCCTTGTATTTCCTGATATTTCAGTCCAAAATTAGAACTTAAAAATGTCCAAATTTCATCATAATTTATATAAACTTCTTCATTTTTTGTATCGTAAACCATAAGGTTATAATTTGGTTTATACCTGAATAAAATCAAGTCTTCATATTCTTTTGATTGAACTTGTTCCAAGTCATCAAATAAATGTAGGAAGTCCATCGGACTATTTATATTTAATAATTGGCAAAATATATCAAAGTCACCAACCATACTCACAGTATCTTCAACACCACTTTCTTTAATATTATCAATTAAACTTTGTTTTAAAGTATCTTCTTTAATAAGTTTATATTGTTCTTCTGTTATTATTATCTTCATATTTTATAAATACTTTTATTTACAATAATCAACCTATTTTATATTTATATAATATAAACTTATTAAAATTTTTTATTATGGGATGTGGATGTAAAAATAAAAATAATGGTCAACAAGATCAAACACAACAACAAACACAACAACAACAAAATAATGAATCTGTAAAAAATGCAGTTCAAAAAATTGTTGAGAAGTATTACAGTAAAAAACAATAACTATTTAACCATAAATTTATTTTATTTAACATTAAAAAAAATAAAATTGTTAAATAATAAATTATGATTGAAGTTTATAACTTTTTGGATGGTAAAAACATCTGTAATATTTTTGCAAGTTTAATTGTTGAACGTATTAATGAATCATTTCCTAACGCTGATACCGAAATAACGGTTATTAATGTTAGGAATTTTTTTGTTGTAAAGGGAAGGACTACCTCCACCACAATACTTAATCTTAGTGACGTATTACGTGAATTCTGTTTAAAATACAATGAAGATTTATCAAATACCATGCGTGTTTTTGATATTATCAGTTATGGTGAATCACCAACAAACAACCATATCACACTAACACATAAAGAAATAAAAGATTCATTCAAAAATGAATTAACCACTTTAGTAAATGAATCTTATAATGATGGTATCCATTTTAATGTGAAATATTTTAAAGAAGAAACTACACTACTTTATGATTGTAAAATTGAACAAAATGAAATAGTAAAAACACTATTAAAAACAAAATACCCAAATATCACAATATTAAAATCTGATTTCACACAAGAAACATATACATCAGATAAATTATATGGTTTATCACAAAACGCAAACAAATTATACCACACTTTATTAAAATATATTTCAAACCACATTATCAGTCGTGGAATATCATCTGAATTAACACTAACCTTGAACTGGTTTAATGATTATAAAGAAATAACAAACGAAACCGTAAATTTAAAAATATCAGGTAAACATATCGTCAAAGAAGATTGGTTATTATCTTTAATCTTGGATGTATTTCCATTTGAATATGATGAACTAAAAAATAAATTTAATTCATATTCATACCACAAAGAAATAATTAATGAAGGTACCGAACTTCCTTGGAATAAATTAGATCTAATACGTGAATTAGTTTTAGTCTAACATATAATCTTTTACAAGTTTAACGCCCTCATAGATATCTTCAAAATCTCTATCGGGGGCTAATAACTTAACATTTGTTGGTTCATCTTTATCGTCAAGTGTTATTAAAATCATTGAAGGTAAATAATCATTATCCGTTAAATTAACAAATTCATCATATTCATCCTCATAATCATCAACATCACGTTCAATAAAATCAAACCCTTCATTGGTTAATTCTTCCTTAATCATCGTACAATAAGGACAACCCTTCATCGTATATAAAATTACTGCCTTCATATTAAAAATCTATTGTGTAAAATTTATTCAAACCATTTAATAAAATATCAACATTATTTTTAGATTCTGTAGTGGATAAAATATATAACTTATAAACCCGTTCAACGTCAATCGCAGACACATAAACCATAATCTTATGTGTAGTATTATATTCAATCAACGCATCTTTTATAAATTCTTGATTTTTATTACAAAGATTATAAAACCAAATAATCTTATTTTTTTTTGTTAATTGCTCAACCCCACTAAAAATAACGTTAGAAGTTTGTGTTATTGAAGGATATGTATCATAAGCATCTTGATACATTTTAATAATAAAATCAGGTATAATATTTATCTTGTCCATATTTTAAGGTAAATCATCAATGTTATATATATAATCATAACGGGATACTTCATCACCAATATTTCTATCCCAAACCGGTAATATTCTTCTTATAGTAAATTCATCATCATCATCTTCATTATAAAATACTGCACTTGCAACAAATGTAACCCCAGAACCAAATGTTTTTGTAATTTTTGGTAAATTAATAACATCCTGTTTGTAATATTCACTTACCATTCTATCCAATATTTCAATTACTTCTAACCATTCATTCTTCACTTCCATATTGAACCTTTCTTTAGTTTGAACCCTAACTATTTCATTTCTTCTAAATTGATATTCAATGGTTAATCTTTGTTCTGATAACATATCACCATTTCTTAATGAAATAATCATACAATATGGTTTCTCTGAATAAGTTCTTACACAGTTTCTTTGGTTTCTTGATTCTTCTTCGTAATCAGAAGAATTAGTTAATAATTTCGGATAAAATATATCATCACCCAATTTAATCGGTTCCTCAATTAAATGGGAATCTTCACCATAAAAACGAACAATTGTACCTGAACGATAAGATATTAATAATTTAGACCATTCTTCATGTTCAACAACAAAATCGTGATAATTTTTTGATTTTACTTTAACATTAACTTCATATTTTTTTAATTGTTGTTTAAAATCAATATGATCAAAAATAGTTGTTAATTGTTCTGAATATGTAAATTCATTGATAATATTAACCAGTCTACCCCTCTCTATATTTGTTAATTCTAATCCGTTAATTCTATTAAAAGATGAATCATATTCCATCCAATATGATGGTTGATCTATTGATGTAAATAAAGATAAATTGGTGATTTTATTAAAATAATCAACACCCAATACACGATATAACATAACAACATCATAAATATTAAAGTTATTTACGGAATTTAATATCTTTCTGATGTTATCACCCTTTAAACCATATAAAGACATCACATAATTCACCAAATTCATTTTAAAAGGTTTTAAATCTGATTTTTTAAAATATAAATTAACATAATTAAAAAACGAATCAGGATATTTGATGTTATTTAATTTTAGATATAATAAAAATAAATTTTTATCAGGTGATAGTGACTTATCTAATATGAAACCATTTTTTTGTGCAATTACTTCAAAAAATATATTAAATATTTCAGAGTATTTGGTAGTTGTTCTATCACCAAATCCACTATTATCGGGTTCATATAAATTACGTATAAATCCCAATATTTTATGTTTAAACGAACTTTGACTTATAGATATTAGGTTATAATTAATACTTGAATTAATAAGTTTTTTGTTTTTACGATTAATAATCCCACCATAAAAACGTTTTGTCTTAAAATTAAAAGTGATGTATTGTAAAGTTCTTCTTACTTTAAAGTATTTAGAACCTCTACCTCTACTTTTTGAATATTCATAAAGTTTTATAGATATATTTTTGTCCTTTTGTTCAATAACCAAAGTACACATATCCTTTCGTATTGTACTTAATATATTTGTGAAATTATTAACAAAATCTTCTTCCGTATTTGTTAATTTATCCAATTTAAAAACCCCCTTTTTTGTTCTTATGGAACGTGTTATATCACGATAATACATATCCATATCACCATCATCAGATTTATTCATTTCATTTATATCATTAAATGAACGATATATATAGTTACTGTAATTAACCTTCTCTAACTTAAACAATAGTTGGACTCCATCCATGTGCTGCGATTTAATTTAAACAAATTGGACCCATATGATGATTAAAATAATAATCATTAACCACCTTCTTGGTGTGCACACCATTTAACATAACAACAAGATCAATTAATTGTTGTCTTGTCGGTTCAATAGGGCGTTCTTCATCCTCAGAGTTTTTTATAACAATATCTTTAACCCCATTAAAAAAATCTTCAGGTTTAGCATTCCCAATAAGCTTTAATAATTGATGGGGGTTACGTTCAAAAAACAACTTAAAATTATTCATATATATTTCAATATCAATATTCTTCATAACCCCTATTTTTAAAATTCATATATTTGGACATATACAAATATACGATTTATTTTAAAATAAACAATTAACCCTTATCAAAAATGTGGAAAGAATCATCTTCTTGTGTACGTCTGATAAGTGAATCCGGTATTACCCCTTCAGTTTTACTTCCTTTTAGATTGATAACCGATAATCTTGGCAATTCAGCAAGACAATCAGGTAACATCTGAAGATTGTTGTTATCAGGCAAAGAAAGGAATTGTAATTTCTTTAAATTACAAATACTTTCAGGAATTTTTGATACACACCCAACAAAATTAATAGCCGATAAATCAGTGAATTCACCAATCATGTCCGGAATATTTAACTCCAATGATTTACCTCCACTTTTATAAATAAATTCAAGTCTTTGTATATTTTTAGGTAATGTTTCAAAGAATTCATCAAAACCATAAAGAGCAATAAATTTAGAAGCAGAATCACTTGGATAATTAACAGACACCTTAGTACCATTACCCGATGATAACCCTTTCATAAATTCAGGTTTAAAATATTCCTTCAATCCAGGTTCTTGATCATTTAAAAATTCAACAAGATCAATTTGTCTATCATCAGGATCCATATATTGATTATCGGGGAAATGGAACTGATAACGTAGAGCCGGAAGCCCTGAATTCTCACCAACATCCATTGATCCTGTAAATTTACGAGGTGAATTAGGAATAACAACATAAAGTGGTCCTTTATTAATATATCTATCAAACCAAGTCAAACCAGGTGCTGAAGTACACCATCTTGTTTCTCCTTTTCTTGGTTCTAAATAATTACCACCATAAAAACATGCTGCATCCTTACCTAATTGTCCTGTGTCTGAAATTTTTGCAACCGTCCAATCTGAACCACGAAATACGATCTCAGCACCGGGATGTTTATATGTTGTTGACGCTTCTCTCTTCTCGTCTTTTGTTGCTTTTGTCTTTTCTAATGAAAAATCTTTAACCTGATCGTATAATGTTTCAGG
>JACCDP010025475.1_pt1 | contig 14479 bp, 13 predicted proteins | sample 7445841 | NCBI WGS metagenome assembly JACCDP01 (sample SAMN15323441, study PRJNA562643) | freshwater metagenome | isolation source: river surface water | place: USA:Blue River Watershed | collected 2017-08-17 | reverse complement strand
TTTACTAGTCTTGATAGTGTGCGAATGCATGCCGTCAATCTTCCAGAAGCCTCTCTTTTCTTGAGCTATGAGGATGAATTAGGTCAAGCGTCAACCGCGCTCTTCGAACAGAATTATCGAGTGACGCGCTGCGTCGTGGCACGTAAGCAGGTGCAGTATCCGCGCTTGCCTCAGGTGAAGCCTGAAATACTCGTGATACCTCACCAAAAAGCACTCCGTATGCTGTGCGATGGGCCACAAGCCCTTAGTGATTTTTGGGGTATGGAGACCTACTGCTTTGGCGAGAGCCTGCGTGAGACTTTGATGGAAAAGGGCTGGAAGGAAGAGCGGATCCATGTGGTAAAGAGTATCGATGGACTCCTACATGAAGTGATGGAGCCAAAGCCCTTAAGGACGGATGAGGAGAGTTATGAGTCAGGGACTGCTGATTTTGTACACGGGACATGGCAAGGGTAAAACCACCGCAGCCTTTGGCATGGCCTATCGTGCTATGGGGCGCGGGTGGCCTGTGGCTGTTGTACAGTTTATCAAAGGCAAGTGGATGACAGGCGAAAGGATGTTTTCTGAGCATCTGCCTCTCCTCGAACTGCATGTCATGGGTGAAGGTTTTACCTGGGAAAGCGAAGATATCAGTCGCGACCAGAGAGCTGCCGAGCGTGCCTGGGAAACCTGTGAACGCTTGATGCAGGAAGGTAAACACAAACTCCTCATCTTTGATGAAATGACCTATGCAATGAACTATGGCTGGCTTGATATCGAGCGGGTTCGTCAAAGTCTGCGCCAACGTCATCCCGAGCAGACTGTCGTGATAACAGGACGAAATGCGCCTGAGGCCTTGCTAGCAGATGCCGATCTGGTTACCGAAATGAAAGCGCTAAAACATCCCTTCGAACAGGGGTATCGCGCCCAGCCTGGTGTCGATTTTTGAGAGAAAGGTGCTGAGTGATGCAGATTCCTCGCTTGTTGATTGCGGGTGCTTCGAGTGGTTCCGGCAAGACCAGCTTTACCCTTGGGCTCACCCTTGCTTTGCGGCGAAGGGGCCTAAGGGTTCAGACCTTCAAATGCGGTCCCGACTATCTCGATCCGAGCTATCATCGCTTGGCGAGTGGACGTCCTTGTCACAATCTTGATAGTTGGATGATGGGGTCGCGAGCAGTTGTACAGTCGTTTGCTCGCAGCTGTGAGGGTGCTGACATCGCTTTGATCGAAGGAGTCATGGGCCTGTTCGATGGTGCCTCTCCTGTGAGTCAAGAGGGTTCGTCTGCTGAGATTGCAAAAATTTTAAAGGCACCCGTCGTTGCCATGATCGATGCAGGTGGAATGGCCCGTACTTTGGCAGCACTTTTTCATGGTCTTAAAACCTTCGATCCAGAGCTTCAGCTCATCGGCTGTGTTGCCAATCAGGTGGGATCAGCCTCGCATGGTGATCTCTTGCGCAAAGCCTTGGGTACTGCAGCGCGAGGGTCTTTACCGAGGCGACCGGACCTTGCCTTTGCTGAGCGACATCTTGGACTGGTATGGGCGCAGGCGGATGAGAAGACTCATGCGATGTGTGAGGCTTGGGCTGATCTGATCGAAGCTAACATCGATATCGATCAACTGCTGTCAGATGCGCGTGCAGCTCCCGAACTTGCCTGTGAAGACCTAGCCTCTTCCCCGACGCCAAGCGTTGCTCCTCGCGTTCGCATTGCTCTTGCGATGGATGAGGCTTTTTTCTTTTACTACGAAGAGAACCTACATCGCTTGCGACAGGAAGGAGCAGAACTTTTACCGTTTTCACCCCTCAGAGATAGCTCGGTTCCAGAAGCTGTCGATGCCGTTTATATCGGTGGAGGTTACCCTGAGCTTTTTGCGGAACAGCTAGCTGCCAATGAAGCGATGCATCAATCTCTTCGTTCCTTCGCTGCCGATGGTTTACCCATCTATGCCGAGTGCGGCGGTCTTATGTATCTGTGCCGATTTTTGACGACCGTAGAGGGGCAAACTTTCAAAATGGTCAATCTCCTTTCTGCCGCAGTGAAAATGCACAAGCGCTTACAAGCCCTCGGCTACGTCGAAACAGAAATCACAGAGGCATCTCCGCTTGGTCCTGCTGGCACTCGTTTTCGGGGCCATCAGTTTCGGTATTCGGAACTCGAGGAGCTAGAAACCTTAGAAAAAATCTATCGAGTGCGAAGAAAACGTAAAGGTGATGTGATTCTCGAGGGCTATCGGCAGGGGTCTGTGGTGGCCAGCTATGTCCATGCTCATTGGGCTTCGCATCCAGGCATTCCCAAGTTTTTGGTAGAGAATGCAGCAAAAAGACGCATTTAAAAGCCGAGTCTTTGGATCCCTACCTTTGTCAAAGATCTTTTGAAATGCTAGCTTGAGAACAAGAACTTTCCCATGGGGGGCTAATCTATGAAAAGTTTGAGTGATCACCTCTCTCAGTATGCTGCTTATCATCGCGATCGTAGGAACATAGCCACACACTTTGTGGGTATTCCGATGATCGTTCTCTCGGTCATTTTCCTGTTGTGGCATCCGGTGTTGGGAGGGGAAGGGACTTTTTTTTGGAATCCTGCTCTGATTGCCATCGGGCTCTCGTCTCTCTATTATCTGAAGCTCGATCTTCGTTTTGGCATCGCCATGACTTTGGCGCTTCTTCTTGGATTTTGGTGTGCTAAGAGCCTTGTGCAAGGGCAAGCACCTTCGATCGCATGGATCTATGGAGGTGTTTTGTTTTTGGTGGGATGGATTATTCAAGCCATTGGTCATCTCTACGAAGGCCGTAAACCAGCCTTTGTTGATGATCTGATCGGGCTTTTGATTGGGCCTCTGTTCGTGATGGCAGAGTTGGCGTTTGCCTTGAAGCTTCGCCTCAGTCTCCTCGAAGAGATTACCCAAAGATCAGGACCTACCCGAGTGAAGCGAGCTTAGAAACAGTTTTTGAAGGAAGTGAAGGGCGCCCCGACAGGCGCCTTTTTTAGTTTTAACTCTGTGCAGGAGCTCTCTAAACTTAAACCTTGATCCATGATGTAGTGCCTGTGTTGCCTTGATCTCTGAGATTCAGGACACTTCCGTGCCGACGAATGTAATGGAGGTGATCAAGATCGAGGTCTGCCCAGATGAGCCCCTCTTGATTCACTTGTCCCTCAGCGAGAATCCCGCGTTCGGGAAAGGCTCCGTCGCAGGGTGAAAAAATTCCTGCTTGCCCATAATGAACATCCATTTCAGAAAATTGGGGATGCCCTTCGACCACGGAGGCCATCGCGACAAAACATTGATTTTCTACCGTTCTGGCTTGAGCGCAGTGGCGAACCCGCCAGTAGCCATGGACGTGGTCTGTGCAACTGGGTACGAGGATCAGTTCAACACCCGCTTCTGCAGCAGCTGCTGCGATACGCGGGAATTCTATGTCATAGCAAATTGCGACAGCGCAACGAACTCCTGAAAGCTCAAAGACCTTCAACTGAGGATCATGTGGTGCTGAGATCTTCCATTCTTCCGCCTCAAAGCGGGTCATGTTGAGTTTGTCCTGAACGAGCGATGGGGCGTCAGCCCGGGCAATGAGGCAACGATTGATGATGGCACCGTGAGCTATTGCTACGGGATAACTGCCACCGATGATGTGCATGCGAAAGCGATGTGCGAGCTCGAGAAGACGTGCCTCGTAAGCTTTATGTCCATCCTCGGCATAACTAAGGAGGCGCTCCTGAAATGGTACGTTCTCAGCATAGCCATGAACTAATAGGCTTAAACAGGCATATTCGGGGAGGAGCAGTGCTGCACACGAAGCCGCCTTCGCACGCTGTACGAGACCCTCGATGCGCTCCCAATAGCTCTCTTCGGATGAGAGTGGGGCAAGAGATATTTGCGTGCTGGCAAGGCGGAATGTGCGTTTCATAACTTCTAGCCTTTCACCTGCCGTATCCAGTCGGGCAGATTGTAATAATTGCTGACGCGATGGATGCGACCATCTTTGATGTCAAAAAAAGCGCCGACCGGAAGCGTGTAGGTCTGACCTTTCGCTTCAGGCAGTCCTGCCTGAGTTTTGAGGTAGGTACCGCGGCAGATAAATTCTGCGGCTGCTCTGTTCCCTGAGGGATGGGTCATAACTGTAATATCAGAGAGCTGCTCCTTATAGTGTACAGCCATCTCTTGGAGAAAGGCACGAAAGGCAGCCTTACCCTGAGTTCGTCCCCCTTGGTTGGCATCGTGGACAACATCCTCACTCAAGAGAGCTAACATGCCTTCCCATTCACCACGATTAAAAGCCTCATAATACGATTGAATCAATTGAGCTGTTTGCATAAGGGGATCCTCGTCTTAGGATTGAGCAGTGAGCGCGCGTATCCAAAACTCCATGGGCTTTGGACTTTCTTGATCTTCGTCGAGATCTTTCCAGTGAAAATCTGTCTGTAGAGCAGGGATTTTTTGGTAACCGCGCTTATCCCAAAAGAGATCGTTGGAGCGATAATCTTTGGGACGGCGCGGATGATTTTTATCGCGCACTACAGAACAAAAAGAAGTGTAACGAATTCCTGGTAGACTAGCCGCAAAGTCTTCGCGCTGATCGAAGAAACTGTGACCCAAGCCCTTGCCTCGATACTCTTTTTGCAAGACCGATTCGCCAAAATAAAAGACCTGATCGATGGGATAGGGGCTTTGAGAAAATGCCTTTTGCCATTCCGCTTCGGCTTTCTGCAGAGGGAGGCCGGTGGATGCTCCCACAACTTTGGCATCATCTAGGGCTAAGACGACAACGCTATCAGGACAGGCGAAGTAGGAAGCTAGGTATTTTTCCTCATAAGCTCGATCGCCATCATAAAGATAGGGAAATTCACGGAAGACTTCGATCCGCAGACGACCAATATCGTCGACGTAATCGAGTGCTGCGGAACCGCGGAGACGGATGATTTTGAGCATGAGGTCCTCCTTGCTCTTAGGACTCTAATCAAGAGCAAGGGACCCAGCAAGATAAAGCTGAGGGGAAGAGCTAGTTTTTTCGAGTGGTATGGGACGTCTGAGGCGTCTTTGTTACAGGATTTTGCTCCGCAGGAACACCATCTGATACTGGCCATTCCCCTTTGATGAGCAGAGGTATGCCTGCAGATACGAGCATGACCGAAGGCGAAAGAGCTGCAACCTGGCAATTGATACGACTCACAAGCTGACGAAACACGCGAGCGATTGCCTTGGGGGGAGCGATGCCAGCTCCTACTTCGCTAGAAACCATCACCAGTCGGCAGCCTGCAGGAAGCTTTTCGATAGCTCGATAGAGACCCTTAGCTTCAAGCTCTATGTGCTGCGTCAGTTGCTCGATCGAATAGCGTTGCACATTTTGAATCATGCGATTGGCAACCCATTGATTCAAAGAGTCGAGCAGGATCTGAGGATAGGCTTGGGCCATGGAATGAAGCTGCGCACCGATATCTGCGCCCGCTTCGACATGATCCCAATGCGCTGGTCGCAATTTACGAAGCTCTTCGACTCGGCTTTTGAGGAGGCCTTCACGAAGATCTGCCGTTCCAATAACGACCGTCTTGGGTTGGGCTAAGAGCGAGTTCTGAGCGATTTCTGATTTGCCGGTATAGGCAGCTCCTAAGATCAAAAGGGGGCTCGACAGCTTCGGAAAAAGAACCGGATTTGGCACGTTTCTATACATAGACGAGCTCCTGATGGGAGAGGCTATGCATCCATTATAGCATGGTGGGAGGTGGGAAAGGGGCGGCGAGGCCAGGCCTCGCCGGAGAATCTCTTAGTAAGCGGAGATTCTTAGAACTTTTGAGTCCAGCGCGCGTAGAGCGAGCGGCCAAGATAGGAGTAAAGGGAAGTGGTCGCGACATCTTCGGAACGAAGTGAGTTACCGTTTTCGACACCACCTATGGTGTCGAAGATATTGTTGAGACCAATCTGGAGACTTGCTCCCTTTGGAAAATCAAATCCTGTGACGAGATCGTATTCTGTGTAGACGCCAACCTTCGATCCTTGGCTGTCTGCATCAGCAAGCGTTGGGTCGATGACTTGGGGAGCAACGGTTCGCGCGTGGAGGGAAACATCCCAAGCCTTCTCTGCGACAGTTAACTTGTTGTTCCAACGCCAAGCCGGAACACCGAAGTAGCCGCGTTGTTGACGAAGGGGATCACCTTCGATTTCCATGACTTTGTAAGACATCATTCGGAAATACTGCGAGTCGATACCGTAGCGCAAACCACCGGCAGTGAGGGAGTATGCTAACTTAGAATCTAGAGCACGTACTTCCAATCGTCCGAGGTTTTTAGTCGGCAAACCGACCTTGGTGATGATCCCATCGGCATCGAGTTCTACTGGATTACCTTTGACGGAACCCCCTTCTGTAGAGCCAGCAGCTTGCTCATACCAGGCATCTACGACCTCTTGGACATTGTCTGTCTTGAAGGTTTTAGTCAGGTTGACCCAATAATAGTCCGAAGTTAGGCTGAGCCCAGGTAGAGGATCAAGGATGATACCTGCAATGTAGTTGATACCAACTTCAGGTTTGAGGTCTTTGTTGCCCGGAGAGTCTACGTAGATCTGGTGAACGGGATTGGTCGTTTCGCAAACACGGTTTTTATCGTTTTCACGAGCACACCACTTCTCATCGCGGACTGACTGGTAGCCACCGCCGCCCTCTTGGTGAATAGAATCGAGTGTTGGAGCCGTGAAACTACTGGCAGCCCTTGCTCGTATACCGAGGAAAGGGGTCAAGGAAGCTTTGGTTCCGAGACCAAAGTTTGTGGTGTTATTGAAGTCACTGTAGTGATCAAAGCGCAGTGCGCCTTCCATCGTTACCGACTTTGCAAGTGGAGCCACAAATTCTGTGTAGGCCGAACTCACAGTGCGTGAGCCATGACCACGTTCTGCGAAAGTTCCCGTGTAAAGAGGTTCGTTTTGCGAGTTAAAGGCTGTGTCTAGGGGGTCGGGTGTCAGCCGGAAATTTTCGCCTGTGTAAGCAGCGCCAAAGCCCATGGAAAATTTTCCACCGGGCAGTTCTGCAAGCTCGTTACTCAAGAAAACATCTACCGTCGAGCTTCTATTGGTCAAAGTGCTTTCAAGATCAGTGAAGGCATTCAAAAAGAGACTTTCATCCCGATTCGGATCCAGCGGAATATAAGCTGGATCAGAGCCATCTTCATTGTCTGGATTGACAAGAATTGCATGGAGGGTTTCGCTGTTGTAAATGTTTTGGCCTAAACGTTTGGTAGAACTCGCTGTGTAAGCAAAGCCGGCAGAAGATTTCCAACCACCAAGCTGGCCATCCAAGTAAAGACCCGTGCTCAGAGAGTCATAAGTATTCACATACGAACGCTCTGGGACGCTCGCATAGGGGGCGTAAAGCTCAACCTGATCTGCTGTCACCGTGCTAGGGATTACACCGAGAGCGAGGGCTTTCTCTCGGGAGAGCAAGATGCCTTGATCGGTAAGGGGGTCTGTGGCATTGCTTAAAAAACGTCCCTGACTCGTCGTATTTTTGCTATTCGCATAGCTCAGAAGGCCAGATAGAGTCCAGTCACTGTTAATCTCATACTGACCTGAGATCGCAGCATACCACTCTTCTTTCTGCGGAATGAGCTCGACAAATGCTTCTTTGCGCTTGCCTGTACAGTACACGTTGTTAGGCTGAGAAGGAACCGTTGCGACCTGACGATCGTCCGGACAATTGGCGCTTGGTGTCCACGATCCTACGACCGCATTTTCGCCAGTGCCAACGATAGGACGATAGGACCAAGTATTGAGTGGCTGTCTTGTTAGAGTATTTTCACGAGATGGCGAGGAATAGGCGAGATCGCGATTGCGCTTGTCGATGCGATTGCGCGTTTTATAGCCGGCTGAAAGTGTAAGGTTTGCTGAATCCGACAGCTGCAGACCATGTACGGCATTCAAGTCGAGCTCTTCGCCACCTGGATGTTGGGTAAATGATTTGTAAAGTGATACTTCCGAACCTTCGAATTCTTTCTTAGTGATGATGTTGACGACACCACCGACAGCATCCGCACCGTAAACAGCGGAAGCACCCCCAGACAGGATTTCTAGTTTTTCGATAAGAGAGACAGGGATGTTATCCATATTCACCCCGCCTCCGCCACCGTTGGCAGGAAGACGTTTGCCGTTCAAGAGAACGAGGGTACGATTGGGGCCGAGGCCAAGGAGATCGATCGAGGAAGAACCGCTAGCGACGTAGCCACTGGAACCCGTAAAATTCCCAGTAGGGCTCCCTGCCGACTTCCGAAAGACTTCGCCAAGGTTTGCGGCGCCAGTTTCCAGAATTTCCTTTTTAGAAATCACTTGAACAGGAGCCGTAGTCTCGACATCGATACGCTTGATGCGCGAGCCGGTTACTTGAATCTTCTCTGTCTTATTGGAGCTCGGGGCTTTTTTCGCTGCTTCCGGGCTGCTCTCTGAGGTGGATACACCTTCGCTTGTGGGAGCAGTGTCTTTGGATTCCTGTGCCTGAAGCACAGCATTGTTGGCAAACAGCTGCACGCACAAGAGGGCTACTGGTATCATATCTGGCTTCATACTCACTCCGTATGATTCAAGAGAGGAGCTCGGACGCGAGCCCCACGGGCCAAGGGAATTTAGACCAGTCGCAGTCTTCGAGCTAGTAGGAAAATCATGAGGAAGCGTTTGTTATGTCGCAACGACACTTGTCATGGCAGCGATGGCTTGCTAAAAAGAGAGGTTTCGGTCGGGCCCACAGGCGGCCCTTTGCACGATTAAGGGAGAGACACTTCGCATGGGCTTTCTAGAGCTGATGAAAGAACGAGGCATGTTGGCGCAAGTAACGCATGAGGACGAACTTGGCGATTACCTCGCGAGTGGAGTTCGCACGGCCTATGCTGGATTCGATCCTACGGCGGATAGTCTCCATGTGGGCCATCTCTTGCCAGTCTTGGCACTACGTCGTTGGCAACAGGCGGGGCACCGCGTCATCGTTCTGCTTGGCGGCGGTACGGCTATGGTCGGCGACCCGACGGGCAAATCTGAAATGCGACAGATGGCAGATCCAGAGTTGATTCAGCAACGTGCCCTACGCTTTCAACAGCAGCTTTCTCCCTTTCTTGACTTCTCGTCTCCGGAGAAAGCCGTGGTGGTCAACAATGCAGATTGGCTCTGCCAGTTGCAGTATTTGCCGCTATTACGAGATATCGGTGTTCACTTTTCTGTCAACCGTATGCTGGCTGCGGAGTGTTTCAAACAGCGATTGGAAAAAGGTCTGTCCTTTCTCGAATTCAACTACATGATCCTTCAGAGCTATGATTTTTATCATCTCAACAAGCACTTCGATTGCAGTGTTCAGCTGGGCGGTGACGATCAATGGAGCAATATGCTCGGCGGTATGGAGCTCGTTCGCCGCAAAGAGCAGAAGCAAGCGTTCTGTTTTACTCTTCCCCTCCTGGTCAATTCCGAAGGGAAAAAGATGGGTAAAACCGAGAAGGGAGCTGTTTGGATTGACCCGACTCTCACTTCGCCCTACGATTTTTTCCAATATTTCCGTAACGTCGATGACGATATGGTCGAAAAGTGTCTATTTTACTTCAGCGATCTTCCTGTAGCTGAGGTCAAGCGATTGAGCTCTCTGCAGGATAAGGCGATCAACGACGCTAAGATAGTTCTCGCCTATGAGGCAACCAAACTCGTCCACGGAGCTGAGGAAGCAGAGAAGGCCAGGACGATGGCTGCTTCTTTGTTTGGCGGAGGCCCTGGCGCTAAGCCTGACGCTCCCGAAGTGTTTGTGAGTCGCTCCCAATTGCCTGAGGGACAGATTTCCGTGGTCGACCTTTTGACGATAGCCAAGATTTTTCCATCCAAGAGCGAAGCTCGCCGCATGATAGAGCAGGGTGGATTGACTTTAGATGGCAACAAGGTGGAATCCCTACAGTCGACTGTTGCCCTCACAGATCTCGAAAGACCCGACGGGATACTGGTGAAAAAAGGTAAGAAAGGCTACCATACAATCAAGCTTAGCTAAGGGAACTCCACGGGGAGATGATCGATGCTACTTCGGTATGGTCTTGTTTTCCTCCTCTCCTGGCTTGGGGTGGGTGCGCTCCAAGCAGCAGAATTTGCAGCAAAAAAAGATGGTGTTTCCGTCTTGGCTCAAGCCAAACGAGATGCCGCAGTCCTCAAAGAACTGAAGCAAGGCGAGACAGTCGAAGCATCAGATCGAGAGGGCATGTATTGGAAAGTGAAACTCCCCGATGGTAAAGAGGGCTTCGTTTCTGCCCTTCAGATCGAACGCAAAGCTCAAGATGACTCCGGAATTCAATCTGCTCTGCGTAAATCTGCGCTCGCCGCTCGCTCGTCTGCAGATGAAGGCTCAGCGAGCCGCGCTCGTTCCTCGGTCATGGGTGTCCGTGGCTTGGATGAGAGCAAGGATCTTTCGCAAGCAGGCAATCTGAGGCCTGACTATCGGTCGGTCTATCTCATGGAAGATCGCGTGATCGCGCCGAAGCGAGTCCAAAAACTTGGACAGGATGTCCTCGAAGAAGTTGAAAAATCCGCTGAAAAAGCCGGGAAAGAAAATTGAATATCGAATCGATCCCAAAGAGCTTATCAACTCTTATGCTGTGAGGTCTTATGAGATGCTTCCGAAAGCTTGCACCGCTTGCCTTGGGAGGACTCTTTATCCTAGCTGCTTGTGTCAGTTCAGAGGAGAGGGCCATGCGTTTGGCTGCGAGCCAATTGACTCCAGACCAGAAAAAGCAATTGGAAGAAGCCCAGATGGAGATGGATATTGGTCGTAATATGGCGGGCCGTATCCTTCGTCTCTATGGTCCTTACGGCGATGAGGGGCTCACACAATACGTAAACGAAGTTGGTCTTTATGTAGCCCAAAATTCAGATTTTCCCAATCGACGTTACATGTTCGATATCTATAAAAGTGATGCGGTTAATGCCTTTGCGTGTCCAGGTGGTTATATCCTGATTTCGCTAGGAGCCATTAAACTCGCAAAAAACGAGGCTGAACTGGCCCACATTCTCGGACATGAAGTGGCCCATGTAGGTCGCAAGCATATGCTGACCACTCTGCAAAAGATGAACAAAGAAGAGTTAGATAAGGCTGCAGCCGAAACCTCTGACTCTGTGGAGTCACAGCCAGAAACAGTTTTGGTCCGTAAGCGACCTGATCCCGATGAGTCTGAAGTCGGTTCCACTCTTGCACGCTATCTGACTGGCGGGGCAACGGGGCTTAACATTATCAAGGCTGCCAAAGCTGGTATGGGTATCATTTTGGAAAAAGGCTTAGGGGCTGACCTTGAATTCGAAGCAGATCGTGAAGGTACCCGCTATGCAGTCAACTCGGGTTACCAACCCAAGGCCCTGGTTAACTTTCTCTGTCGCTTGGAGACAAGTCGTGGCCGACCTAAGAATTTCTGTCAGACTGGCGGAAAGGCTTTGGATAAGCCGCTCACAGTGCTCGACAAAACCCATCCTCAGGTTCCCGATCGCGTCCGTGAGATTCAAACTATACTCGAGAAAATGCAGGCGCAGTCGATCGTGGGAGCCAAAGGCAAAAAACGCTTTCAGCAAGCAAAAAAGACTTTGCGAGAGGCACCAGCTGCCGATCCGATCGAAGCTGGCTAACGGTTTTTTCTGGACACAGCCAGCACTTGTGGCATAAGCTAAAAAGACTGAATTTTACATTCTTTGCAATCGTCCAGCTTTCTACTATATATAAGCACTCATACTCAGAAGGGAAGACCCGCCTCCTCTTGAGCCGAGGTCTGAACGCAGAGATTGATTTTTTGAGGTGGCATCATGGCTACGGAGATGATCCCTTTCACGCCGCAGGGATATGCTGAGCTGAAGGCGGAGCTTGAAAATTTAAAGTCAGTCGAACGGCCAAAGGTCATTCAGGAAATCGCGGATGCGCGCGCACATGGCGACTTGCGAGAAAACGCGGAGTACCATGCCGCTCGTGAAAAGCAGAGTTTTATCGAGGGTCGCATTCAACTGCTCGAAGATCAAATCGCTCGCGCGAACATCATCGATTTTACGAAGGACCAACCGGCTGCTGTGATGTTTGGTGCCTATGTCACCATCATTGACGAAGAGTCGGGTGAAGAGAAGACTTATCGCATCGTTGGTGATCTCGAAGCAGACATCACCAAGAATAAGCTTTCTACTGGCTCACCATTGTCCAAAGGGCTTATGGGACGTAAGGTCGGGGATACTGTCGAAGTCAAAGTTCCTAAAGGAACCAAAGAATATAGCGTCGTTCAGATCGCCTATCGCTAAGCAATTTTACCCGCAATAAAAACTTTCGCTGGCTGTGTTTGACCGCAGTCAGCGATCCATTGCGCCAGTGTTTGGTGGCGATGCCATACAAAATCCGCGTCAAAACCAACTTCCAAAGCGCCCTTACGATCTTCGAGTCGCAAGGCACGAGCCGCATTCCAGGTGACTCCAACACAAGCTTCTGCGGGAGACAGGCCTGCATAGAGCGCTGCCATGCTTGCCGCAAGAGGCAGATTCGGGAGAAAGCACGACCCAGGATTAAAGTCGCTTGCCACGGCGATGGGGCAAGCCGCTTGGCGAAAGGCCGCAGCTTGAGTGTAAGGCAGCTTCGTATAAAATGATGTTCCTGGTAGCAGAACGGCAACTGTTCCAGCCGCTGCCATAGCTGCGATTCCAGCCGGACTAGCCTTTTGTAGATGGTCAGCGCTCGCAGCACCCCATTCGGCAGCAGCTTTTGCTGCGCCACTGTCTTGAAACTCGTCGGCATGAAGGCGAATTCTAAGACCAAGACTCTTGGCTTTTTCAAAGAAGGGTCTAGCATCTTCCACCGAAAAATAACCGTTTTCTACGAAGCCATCGACCCAATCTGCCAGCTGCTCCTTTGCCACGACAGGGAGGAGTTGGTTGGTCATAGCTTGGACAAAGTCTCTGAGTGGTGGACCATTCCGAGGAATATCATGCAGTCCAAGACAGGTGATCGATAGATGCTGAGGGCCCTCGGCTCGGAGGCACTGGAGGAGTCTGAGGTGACGAATTTCTTCCTCAGGTGTTTGGCCGTAACCACTCTTGGTTTCAAGGGTCGTTACCCCCCAGCGTAAAAGAGTCTTGAGATGGTTGCGAGTTTTGGCAAGTAGCTCGTCATCACTTGCGGCCGAGCTTGCCTCAATGGTGTATTTGATGCCACCGCCTTGTTTGGCGATATCCTGATAGCTCAAGCCTTCTAGTCTTGCCGCAAATTCATGGGTGCGATCGCCTGCAAAGAGAGGATGGGTGTGACAGTCTATCAGTCCGGGGGTGATCAAGGCTCCTTGGGCTGAAAAGCTTTCGGCACCTGCAGGCAATCGCGGTGCTTGCCCCTGGCCGTAGGCTTTTACCTTAGTATTTTCAATGAGAAGCCAAGCCTGGGAGAGTGAACCAAGATCGGCCTTGCTTATCGACGTATAACGTCGTTCACGGACGAGGGGAGCAAGAGTGATCAGTTCGCCGATGTCCGTGATGAGCAAGGTCTTGGTCAAGTCGCTTCCTCCTCTTTCCAAAGGATAGTCCAACGTGTGCCCTCTGGGGTATCCATCAATTCTATCCCAAGATCGGTCAGTTGTTTGCGGAGTTCATCGCCGCGAGCATAGTCCTTGGCGGTACGAGCGGCGCGTCGCTCCTCGATCAAACCTTCTACTTGAGCGACTGGAATATCCATCTCTTTAAGAATCTGTTGTCGGAGGCGTTCGATAAAGGCTTGAGGTTCCATCTGCAAAATACCGAGAACTTTGCAGACGGCACGGAAGGCATCTGTGTACGCCTTGGCAGTGAAGGCCTTACTAGGTGATTTTTTGCCCTGCTTGAGCTCGTTGGCTTTGCGAAAGGCCAGAGAAACTTCGCGCAACGCTCCAACCGAAGAAAAATCGTTGCTCATCTGGCGATGAAACGCTTCGATCAGATCTTGAGGCTGGTGGCCCGGGAGCAGTTTTTCCTGAGCAGGAGCTTCGCTACTCAGGCGATCGAGCTCTTGTAAACTTTCATAAAAATAAAGGAGACGCTTGGCAGCACCGCGAAAAACCTTCTCACTAAAGTCCACATTGGAACTGTAGTGGCTTTGCAGATAAGCGATGCGAAGGACCTCGCCGGGAAAACGCTGCACAAAATCTGCGATGAGCGTGTGGTTGCCAAGGCTCTTGGACATTTTACGCTGTTCGATGGTCAAAAGGCCTGAATGGAGCCAGTAGTGAGCGTAAGGGCAACCGTTGGCCGCTTCAGACTGAGCTATTTCGTTCTCGTGATGAGGGAAGACGAGGTCTCGACCGCCTCCGTGAATATCGAAGCTCGTACCAAGGTATTTCTTTGACATTGCGCTGCACTCGATGTGCCAGCCGGGGCGTCCTAGTCCCCATGGACTTTCCCACGAGGCACCGGGTGTGTCATCGCACTTCCAAAGAGCAAAATCCATTTCGTCTTCCTTGTCGCCTTGGACAAGGTCGCGCGTTCCGACCCGGAGCTCTTCAAGTTTGCGTTTGGAGAGCTT
>JACCDP011450989.1_pt1 | contig 14480 bp, 23 predicted proteins | sample 7445841 | NCBI WGS metagenome assembly JACCDP01 (sample SAMN15323441, study PRJNA562643) | freshwater metagenome | isolation source: river surface water | place: USA:Blue River Watershed | collected 2017-08-17 | reverse complement strand
CATACAATATTGGTCAAGGTGGTCTAGGTAGGGCTTACTCTTTCACCTATCGAGGGCTTCAATTCCGAGGATACAGATTAGAGTATCTCCAATATTGTTAGACTCGTTTATCGAGTTCGTATTGAATGCGCTTCTCAGCAATTGCTAAGTATTCTGCGTCAAGCTCACAGCCAATAAAGTTCATGCCTTCACGCATTGCTGCCTTGCCTGTAGTCCCACTACCCATAAATGGGTCTAATACCGTACCCCCAAGTCGGGTAACCATTCGTACTAGGTAGCACATAAGGTCGGTAGGCTTGACCGTTGGATGGTGGTTGGCAGCTACGCTATCGTTACGTTGGTAGGCTGTCTCGTTGCGTGTCTCTCTACCATCATGTGAGTATTGCTTAGGTTCTACGCCTTCTAGTCCTTCGTTACGGTCTTTCTTGTTAGCCTTAGAACAGTAAAAAAACCTAGCAGCTGAGCCATTATCACCATAATTGTTCGGTGCATTACTAGCACCATACCGTAACGTGTCTTTATCTAATCCAACACAAGAGTTTCGTTTACGACTTGATGCACCAACAAAAGATGTCTTTTTAGTATCTGTAGGGAATAGGTCTAATACCTCTTGTGAGCCATCATGTATGAAGTTAGCTGCCCACCTACCAGTGGATGCAACTGAGTTGTAATCATGCCCAGCACCATTACCAAATGGTTTTGCTCCATCTACAAATCTATTTATAGTGACTGCCTCTGTACCAACGCGTGTAGCGTCTATATTGATGGCTCCAGTACCCCACTTTAGTACATTATTAGATACTGTACCATCTAGTGGTTTACGTGCCATAGTAATAGGCTCACAAGCTGGTTTAAGGGCTGTCCCCCAGCCTTGCCAAGCCTTGGCTTCATCAGTAATAGGCTCATATGGTGCGACTTCATTACTGGTCAATTTGTTCTCTTTATCAACGTCAGAGGCTTGATATGTGGACGCTGTAGGGATTGCTCTACCCCTATTCGGATGCCCAAATGACTTATCAATAGCGCAACTTACGTTATGTGATTTAGGGAAACCCGACGAAAAATTCCAGAAGACAATTTCTCTAATCTCAAACCCAGCGTCTTCAATATTGATAGCCATACGATGCTGCGTACGGGTACTAGCAAACGATAAAAGGTAGCCACCAGGCTTGAGTACACGTAGGCATTCTTGCCATATCTCGACAGAAGGTACGTCGTAATCCCACTTTTTAGACATAAACGATATACCGTACGGTGGGTCAGTAACAATCGAATCAATACTGTTATCTGGATAGGTTTTGAGAGTGTCTAAACAGTTGCCAAGATGTAATGTGTATGGCTTTACCATACTGGTTCCTCTACGACAATCCAGTCATCAGCGAAGAAACAGTCAGATGGCAAGGTAAGTGATTCCATTTGAGTCTCTGCTTCAGGGGTCTTGATAACAAAGCAGTTGAATACTTCTGACCAACGTAATGTCAGCTGGTCACTACCCCAGTGAACACGACTTACAGGCTTGCCGTACGTAATAGCTTGATGTACCTCACCAAATGTCATAACACTACCTCTAAGGAATTCTAACCTAGTAATAGTGTCATGTCAACGGAACTTAGATACTTTCTTGGCAATAGTCTTAGGTTGTGCAACAAACTGCTTGCCAGTTTTGTTGCCCTCTGCCTTTGCTCGATTGGTTGCTGCCTTTTCACCAGGGCTAAGTGCTGACCAAGCTTTATCCGGAAGATACCGCTTTTTACCCTCTGAAGGTGTGTTGTCACTAGTGCGCCACTTCTGGTCAGTCCACTTTGCAAGGCTATTATCAGCCTTCTTTGGACCTTCGTATCCACCACCTGAAGCCTTGTATTTTTGTACTGCAAGCTGTGACTTTCTAGCCGACCATTCGCCTGAATCACCACCTTTTGATGATGACTTTACGTCACTAACTATCTTGTTCCACAGGCTTGGATTGGTCTTTTTAGCTGTACTCATATGGCTTTATATCAAATAAAGTGACCCAGCGGTTTGAGCATATTCAGAGGCTTGCTGGGTTCTATGTAGCATGAGGATGCCTTGACACATCCATTTACGAGATTTGGACTTTCACCGAACCTATGTTTTTCCCTTAAACTATCTTGCTACCTGTTAATTGTATCACTTTTACTAAATGCTTTGCTAATCCTTTGCTAACCTAACCCGACAGTTGTGGGGGAAAGTATTTTGATGGGTATTGGAAAGAATTTTTCCTTCCCCGGTTATTGAGGGGGAAAGAATTTAGTACCCCTATTAACAAGAAAGATTAATATACATACTACGTATGTATATATATTAATACGCACGTAGTGGTTGTGTTATGATTTGGCTATGCCATACGTAAACAAAGAGAGACCCTACAAAAAGGAATACGCACAGCAAGTCGCTAGAGGTGAACACTCTGCCCGTATGGAACGCCAGAAGGCTCGTAGAGCTATGGACGCTAACGGGGTAAACCGTAAGGGTAAAGATATCGACCACAAGAAACCTCTTTCAAAGGGTGGTACTAATGCACCTTCCAACCTACGGTTGGTGAAACCTGCGACTAATCGCAGTTTCAAAAGAAACCCTGATAGAAGCGTCAAGTAAGTTGTGTGATATACTGTCACTGATGACAGGTTCTGTCAGAGGAGTACAGTGATGAAGATTATTTCCTTTTCAAGGGATTCGGATGCAGAGGTTGTAATCAACCCTAAGGTTCCTGGAACGTACGACGTTGCAATCAAGACTGGCGATAACACTGAGATGGTGTCTGCCGTATCAGCTGGTGAAGCTTGGATGTATATCCGCAACTACGAAGCCAAGGTTCCGATGAAGATTATGTTGGACTTTGCTGAGTTGGCTATTCGTTCTATGCAAGTTGCAACACCTTCGTACAAGCTGCTTTTGAATCCTGAGGTTACAGATGCTGAATAAGGCTATTTTGATTGGTCGGTTGGTTGCTGACCCTGAACATCGTCAAACGCAATCTGGTAAGGGTGTAGCAAACTTGCGAGTTGCAGTTGACCGTAAGGGGCGAGAGAAGGAAACGGATTTCTTTGATGTCACCGCTTGGGGTCAGTCTGCGGACTTTGCTTGTACTTACCTATCTAAGGGTAGACTTGTTGCTATTGAGGGTCGTATACAGGTTCGTCAGTATACTGATAAAGATAACGCTCAACGCAAGGTATGGGAAATTGTCGCTGATTCGATTCAGCCTTTGGATAGCGGAAAAGCTAAGGCAGAGGGTGGATATCAACAGCCAGCGTCTAATTCACCTTCAGCAGCTGCAACTGAGGAAATCGAAGACCCATTCGCCTGATAGCCTTTAGGATACCAAGTCGAAAGACTAATGAAATGTTTAAGAGGAATGAATACGGACGGTGCTTCGTCAAACTCATTCCTCTTTATTCTTGGTCCAGCAATCTTTGATTCTAAGTCGTTTAGTGATTGCACATCGGTGATGTAGTCACCATCTGTAAACTCTGTAAAGAGTATTGCATAACCGTCATATGACCGTAGGTAGTCCCACTTAGACTTAGTAATCATAACGTCTGGATATGTCCCAAACTTATGTGTTCGTTGTTTGTATTCACATATGCCGGATAGATGTGGTGTCCACCAAGCCATATCGTGTTTACACGTTGTTGGTGTGAGGCTGATATCACACTCCCCGTAGAGGCAGAATAATCGTCCTTGCAGCTTTAGTGCTGCGTAAGACTGAGACTGTCTGTTGGCAGGTGTTTCAAATAACTTACGCATATACCGATTTTATAGGGTAAGCATGAATAAAGTAAGTACTGTATGGAAAACTCCTGATGCACTTGAACACATCTGTTTTTGTGCAAGAGTATCTTCTAGTAACCAAACTGATAGGACGGATGCTGCAAACAAACGACTTATCAAATACTGCATGAAGAATAAGCACTGGTCAATCTTTGAGATGGCTAACTGGACAATCGAGATTGAGACCTCTAGAATGGTGAGCCGACAGTTCATTCGGCATTCATCCATCAAGGTGCAGGAGTTTAGTCAAAGATATGCAGAAGTCAAAGAAACTATCGTGCCTCCAAAGATGCGTGGCAAGCATCCGTACAACAGGCAATCATCTATTGAGCTGCCTTTGGATATGCAACTCTATGCTGACAGCATTGTTTCTAATGCAATTCAGCAGATTGAAAGCGCATATGACAAACTTGTAGAAGCAGGTGTTGCACTAGAGACTGCACGTGCAATCCTTCCAGAATGTGCGCCAACAAAGATTTACGCTAATGGACGCCTACGTGACTGGATTCACTATATGGATGTTCGTCGTGGTAATGGCACTCAGAGTGAACACGAAGACTTAGCAAATAAGATATTTGATGAGTTCCAGGTTCAGTTTCCTATGCTCGCAGAAATCGTAGAAGAACTCAAAGGAGATAAGGTTGTTTAATTTACTTGATAAAGATGCTGTTGTCCCAACAAGGGCTACGGCTGGTTCAGCTGGTTTTGACCTATATGCACTTGAAGATGCAGTTGTAGAAGATGGTGATGTAGCAGTGGTGTCAACAGGTGTGTCTGTAGACATCCCAGACGGTCACTACGCGCTTGTTTGCTCAAGGTCGGGTCTTGCTGCCAAGTATGGTGTCTTTGTCCTGAATGCGCCCGGAATCATTGACTCTGACTACAGGCAAGAAATCAAAGTTATCTTAGCTAAATTCCCTAACAGTACTGATGCTGGTTGTTTCAAAATTAATAAGGGTGACCGCATTGCCCAGTTAGTATTTGCTCAGTGTGACGTGAGTATTCTAAGTCGCGTTACAGCTGATGCTGAACGTACGGGTGGACTTGGTTCTACAGGAATCTAAAATGGATAACGTATTCTTTGTATGCGTTGGGTTTGCTATATACGCATTAGTCAATTATGTGTTGAATATGTACAGCGCATACAAGGAATACAAGAAGTTTATGGAATGGATGAACTCTAGAGGAATAAGTACTGCATCTCTAGATAAAAGAGACTTTGCAAAGTACTTGTCTATCTACAGACTGACAGAGATAGAGGGCGTTGAAGTAGTCTCTATTGATGACCTCAAATAAGGAGGAGCCAGCCGCTGGGAGTACGACTGGCTCTGAGGTAGGTAGGTTTTGTCTGAAAGGTTAGGTAGGCAGGTATCAGACAGTTTGAGTATACCTTAGTCTTCGTTGTTGGCAAGTTGCTTAGAAACATAATCAGCATATTCAAGTGCAAGTTTCATTTGCGACCTGGCATTAGGTTCATAGCCTTGTTTCTTGTATATGTTCTGTAGATGGTAATGAACTGTACGCTTTGAGATGAGTAGCTTTTCACTTATCTGATTGACCGTCATTCGGTCTATTGCCATCAACTTAAGGATTGCAAGTTCTTTAGGCGTTAGATTGTCATACATCTTTTGCTCTCCTTCTTATTGTGTTAAACTGAGTTTCAGCCTTTGCTTCATCCTCGTAGAAGTAAATGACACTTTGTGTTTTGCCATTTGAGTAATCTTCTCTATGGAATACAAAGAATGAATAGGTTGGATGCTTAGTGATTGTGCCTAAGTTACAGATGAGTGTGTGACCAAGGCAACGTCCATTGACGCATCCCTCTTCGCAATATTGCTTGCCAATAAACTTCTCTTTCCACTTTGGTGATACACCCATAGGTGTGCCAAATGTACGTTCGTCAAGTAAGTTTGCAAGATGAACAATTGCGTTGATGTACAAAGGGTCATCAGTTGAAGTGATTAATTTTTGTGCCATATGACAATATTATCAGGTATGCATTAGATATCATATACGTTACAATCCGATTATGGGCGTCATCAAGAAATTTCAGAACCCTAAGGGTGGATTGAACGCAGCTGGTAGAGCGCATTTCAAGAAGACTACTGGTGCTAACTTGAAGCCTCCGGCTCCTAAACCTAAGACGCCAAAAGATGCTGCGCGTAGAAAGTCATTCTGTGCGAGGAGTGCAGGTCAAGCAAAAATGTTTCCTAAAGCCGCCGCTAACCCAGAATCTAGATTAAATAAAGCACGAAGGGCTTGGAATTGTTAGTGAGGTAAGAATGAAAACTAAAGCGCATCGCGGCTTCAAAGTAGTACAGGCAGAGATAGCCAAAAAGCAAGGCATATCTATGGATAGTGCTGGTGCTATTCTTGCGTCATCTGCACGTAAAGCTAGTCCTGCTGCTAAGGCTAAGAATCCGAGACTCAAGAAAGTATTGGGGAAAGCAAAGTAAATGCTTAATCAGATGAACAAGCACATCAACCATCTTTCTTGGGATAAGTTGATGGGAATTGAGAAGAAGGAGCATAACCTAAAAAGTATGCCTACGATGTCTCAATATCTACAGATGGAAAAGCGCGAGCATAACCTCAAGGGAACTCCATCTGTTCGTAGGGTTCTACAAGCTGAGGCTGTTGAACATAGTTCAGAGTCAGGTGATGTAGTCATTAGACCGAGTAAAGCACAGGAAAAGAAAGCCTCTGCTATTTACAGAAAAGGAATGTAATTATGCCAATGGGAATGCCTTATCCAAAGGGTGGTATGTCGATGTCGAAGATGATGGGTGTTGAGTCCAAAAAGGAAGCAATGCCACAGAAGAATGCTAAGAGCATGAAACCTGCATCTAAGAACGGTAAGAAGATGACCGCAAAGATGATGATGAAGGGTAAATGCTGATGGCGGGTGCATCTCCTAATTTGAGTGCAGCCAAACGTTTTCAGGCGACTATGCGAAGTAATAATCCAGGCATCGTCCCTGATAGAGAAGGTACTGCACGTACTCTAGATGCTGCACGTAAGTGGCAACAGTCTATGCGTATGCGTGACCCCGGTATTGTTGGTAACGCTACTAGTGAGTTGTCCAAAGCACTAGTTCGTTCTGCTCCATCTGAGATTGCTACTCGTGCTGCTGGCGATATGGTCAAGCGTGAGTCTGGCGATATTGCCCGTCGTGCAAGTGGTGAACTTGTAAAGCGTGAAGCTGGCGACATTGCAAAGCGTGGTGCTGGTGAACTCGTAAAACGTGGTGCTGGAGAGATTGCTACACGTGGCTCAGGCGAAATGGTCAAACGTGGAGCAGGTGAACTAGCTAAGCGTGGTGCTGGCGAACTTGCTAAAGTTGCTGCATCTGAAGGTGGCAAGGCTAGTATTCGTCAGATTGCTGGTCAAGTAGCAAGAACTGCTGCTACGTCAGCTGCGTCTGGCGTACTAGGTGGTCTTGGTGGCTCACTAGCAATGAATGCTGCTAAGGTGCTTGGACCTATTGCTGTTGTTGCGGCTGCTCAAAAGGGTGGTGAACTCCCTAGTGAAGTTATTAAAAACAATAACGAAGAGGCAGCTGTTCGTAAATATAAAATGCAACAAGGCATGAAAAAGGGTATGGGTAATACCCCTGAAGATGCATATAGGCGTGGTCCAGAAACGCATATGACAGGTCTCAAGAGTGAATATAAACCAGTAGAAGACCTTACTGGATATGCTGTAGACCTAATCAAAAAAGGTAAAAACTTTGATGAAGCACGTCGTCTACTTCAAGGTACTGAGAAATTTAGAGGTATGTCTGATGACATGAAAAAAATAGCTCTAGATTACTATGACAATTGGAAGAAAACACAATTGGCATACACAGACCCATCCGCTAGACAAAGGTTAAACAAATACCTTGCATCTGCTAAAGCAGAAGCCCAATCACAAAAAGCACCTGTAAAACCAGGATTTGGATATGGGTTTTCTCGTTAACCAGGATTAGTAACTGAGTTAATATCAGAAACTGCTGCAACTATATTGTCAGCAACACCTGCTTTTTTGGTTATCTCAAAGACTAAATACCAAAGTGCCTTTTGCAAGTCATCTTGTTCAGAGGCACTTTTCTTTTTGCCAGCACGTCCAAGGTATTTGATTGCGTTTCCTAAACAGAAACCTAAATTCCAATCAACGATAACATCAATAGGTTGAATATTGCTTTTTCGGTAGTGTTCTACTTGTTCATAGGACATAATAGAAGTATACACTAGTAAAGGTGCTAAGTACAATTGTCAGATAAGCGTAAGATGTTCCTTCAGAAAGGTGGGTTAGATATTACTGACCCAATTGTTGAAGAGGATGGCATTCGTTACAAGACACGTAATGGCACTAAGATTAGGTGTTGTGACGCTGAGGTTGCCCAAGGCTCGAAGACGTGGAAGTGTCGAAACATTGCAGTTAATGGGAGTGCCTTTTGTATAAAGCACGGCGGTGTACCGAAACCAGCCAACACTAATTCGCTCTTATTCAATACAGGTCTTCAAAGTAGTAATCAGGGTAGGTTCCGTAATGTCGGTAAGAAGATGCTTGAGCGCATTGACAAGCTTAGGGAAGACCCTGAGTTGTGGTCATTACGGGATGACACTGCCTATATCACTGCTCTCCTTGACATTAGGGCTGAGGCAGCTGCTGAAGGTGTAAGTCTTGACCAGTACAAGAAGATTCAAGAGATGTATAAGTCTTGTGTTGACCATAAGCATCAAGAAGACTTCTGGGATTTGTTTGATGAGTTAGGCAAGGCTATTAGTTACACGTTGAGTGAGTATGCTGCATCAAAGGATGTGCTTGAACTTATTGAGCGAAGAACAGATATTGTTGAGACAGAGCAACGTCTTATGCATCAGAAGGCATATACTCTGGAAGTAGACCAAGCCTTTAGTCTTGTAATGCAGATAGTAAACGTCATTAATCGTACGGTTACTAATATGGAAGAGCGACAAGGAATCAAGGCTGGTATTGGAAAGTTGCTGACTGTTTACAAGCAGTCATACGAAGAAGAAATTATAGATGCTGAGGTAATAGATGGCGCAGCAGAAGAGTCAGGTGAATACCAAGATAACTCCCAAGGCACTGAGGAAGTTCATCCGACCGAATAAGCCGTTGTCTGTAGCATTGCTTGAGGCGATGCAAGAGAAGTTTGATGACGTAGTTGATGGTGGTGACTTTGATTCAAGGGCTTATCCTATTGATGGAGCAGAACTTGAATACCAAAAGTGGTTACGTAAGTTTGCACCTCACGCTGCTTCTGCACCACTTGCAAGGCATCATATACGCGCTTGGGAATGGGCTGAGGGTATACAGGCTGGTAATCCACCTCCTGCCCTTATTGAGTGTTGGTTTCGTGGTGGTGGTAAGTCTACTACGATGGAACTTATCTCAAGCCGTATTGCTGTAAAGGCTGCTAGACGTTTTCTCCTTTATGTATGTTCAACGCAGGATGCTGCTAACCGTCACGTTGCAGATATAGCGAATACGATGGAGAAGTGTGGTATTGAGCGGGCAATCAATAAGTATGGATACTCTAGGGGTTGGAACGCTGAGAAACTGCGTACGGCTAACGGATTCAATATCCTAGCGTTTGGACTTGATACAGGCGCACGTGGTGTCAAGTTAGATAACCTTCGTCCAGACATGATTATCTTGGACGATATTGATGAGCTTGATGACTCAGTAACTCGTGTTGATAAAAAGGTACAGACAATCACTCAGACTATTCTCCCAGCGAAGAGTACTGATTGTGCGATTGTATTTGTCCAGAACCGGATTCACGCTAACTCTGTAATGAGTCGCGTACTTAGTGGTGAATTAGATATGTTGCAAAACAGAATCCAATCACCTATTGTTCCTGCCATTGAGAACCTTGAGTATGTTCCTATTGAGAAGGAAGATGGTCGTACTGGCTACAAGATTGTAGGTGGTGAGGCTAACTGGGAGCATAAGTCACTTGAGGTTTGCCAACGAGAGATTGATGACTTTGGAATCATTGCATTCCTACGTGAGTGTCAGCATGAGGTTGGTGTTGGTGGAAAGTTCTTTAGTGACTTCAAGGAATATGGTTCTGATGGAGAGCCTTGGCACGTAGTAGATGCCGTTGATATTCAGCCCTGGTGGAGATTCTGGGCAAGTCACGACTTTGGTACAGGTTCACCAGCTGCATTCATTCTCTACTGTTCTGATGAAAAAGAGAACATCTACGTCATAGGTGAGTTCTATGAAGCAGGACACGTGTCCAGTAAACAAGCTGAGAATGCTCTTCTCCTCTTGGAGAAGTTTAAGTTGGCTGAGGCTACAGATAGACGCTTCAAGGATGGTAAGTGGAATACAAAGTTAGAGGCTATTGCCTTTGACTGGGCGAATACATTCCCACCTGAGAATCCAGCACAACGTATTGGTGAGTACCCTGTTGAGATTTGGTGGAAGAAGGGATTGCCTTGTGTACGTGCAGTCAAAGACCGTAAGGCTGGATGGCGTCGTGTCAAGGAATGGTTGATGGCATCAAGAGTTGAAGGTGACAAGGTAAAGCCAAAGATACGGATAGTACGTGATGCTTGCCCTAACCTGATACGTGAATTGTCTAAGACTATGGCAGACCCTAAAGACCCAGAAGATATTGATGGTGGTACACGTAGTGACCACGCTATTGACTCTTTTAGGTATGGATTGATGTGGCGAGAGTATCCAGTCCAGTGTCCTGAGACATCTGAGATGAAGACGTGGAAGCCTTTGTGGTCGGATGATGGGTACGGAAGGAAAGATTACTTGTGAGATTTACAGACATTTACTTTGGTACACTCGCATTTATAGTTGCAAGTGCGTGTATGTATACTGCATATGAATTACACTGCATTCGTAGAAACATTCCTGTAAAGAAAAAACAGGATGACAAGGAATGGTACATCTGATGAGACTTCCGCTTCAGCGTAAAAGGAATAAAAATACTGTCGGTATGGACATTATGTCCGGGCTTGTGTCCTTTGCTGAACAGAAAGCTCAGGAAGAGAATCAACCTAAGGTAATGGCTTACGAGCAACGACTTGTGTCAGGCATCCCTGGTGCTGCAAAGTTGAAGAACGATGAAACCATTAATGATAATAATCTTACTCTTGACCATAACTCTAATGAGTGGAAGGTATTACCTGAAGCACCAGATGAAGAAAAGATAAAGATAGTCAAGTTCATCAAAGAGCAGTTTGATATTGCTTATCGTGCTAGGCAAGAGATGGAACTTGAATGGGCTATGGCTGTAGCCTTCTTTGAAGGTCGGCAATGGTTCCGTATTTCAAGTCAGACTCGTAACTTAGTCCAGTTGCAGAATAAGGATGAGCCTAACCGTTACATTACCGTCAATAAGATGCGTCCTTTGATTGATGGTGTAGTTGGTAAGCTCACGCAAGTTGGACCTGACGCTAGGGCTGTACCGCTCTCACATACACAACGTGACTTATTGGCATCTGATGAAGCCAACCATATCTGTAATCACTACAATCGCCAGTTTAGTCGTGAGACTCAGTTGAAGGAACGTGTTCGCTGGGCTTGTGTCTGCGGTACGTCTTACTTAAAGATTTACTGGGACGCTAAGGGTGAGCAAGTTATGCCTTATTTCTCGCCTGAAACAGGTGAGATTACAGGCTATGAGAACATCCAAATTGGTGATGTACGGGAAGAGATTCTTCCAGCCTTTGATGTATTCCTAGACCCAACGGCAAAGCGTGATGCTGACGTACGTTGGTTGATTCACGCATCTGCAAAGCCTTTGTCTTGGTTCGTAGACAACTATGGTGACACAGGCAAGTTAGTCAATCCTGACGCTCTTATGGGTAACAACGCATCGTATATTGATGCTTACCTAGAGGGTGGTAATGGTTCTGGTAATGGATGGGTTCCACCGTCTACTGCAAGACTTGCTCAGAGTGACTCTAAAAAACGTGCAGCAATTGTTTATGAGTACTGGGAAAAACCGTCACAACAGTACCCATCAGGTCGATATATAGTTAGCACTAACTCAGTCTTGCTTCACGCTGGACCTTGGTTATACAAGAAGAAGGATGAGTTTCCATTCATCCCACTTAGATGGCAACCACGTAGTGGTACACCTTATGGACACGCTCTAGGCTTTGACCTCTGCTCACTACAGCAGACATACAATCGTGTTTACTCACGTATGCTTGAGCAGTTTGAGCAACAGCGTGACTACGTAATGGTTCAACGGTTGTCTAATGTAGGTGCTGACGCATTCAACAATACAGGTGACGATTACTACGACGAGACTCGTACATACAAGAAGATTTACTACAACCCCGGTTCTGCGCCGCCAGTAGTAAGTCGTGCGCCTGGTATTGGTGGTGACCTATTCCCTATGCTTCAGTACATAGAGAAGGACATGATGGATATTGCTGGATTGCATGACGTATCGCAAGGTATGGCTCCAGCAGGTACACCAGCTGAGGCAGTTCAGTTGCTTCAACGTGCAGACAACACGCAACACTCTTATGTACGTGCGGATATTGAGATATCAGCCGCCAAAATCAAAGAGTGGGAGATTGCTCTAGTTGAACAGTTTGGTGTTGCTCCATTCATTGGAAATATTGAAGAGGGTAATCCATACGACAGTATTGAGCAGGGTGTTATTACGTTTGAGCATATTCGTAATGGTGGTCAGTACCGCATTGTGTATGTACCGGGTTCGAGTATGGAAGACAGCCCTGACCAGAAGTTGCAGAAGGTTCTGACTATGCGTCAGATGGGATTATTTGGTGACCCCGGAGACCCATCAACTAATAAGCTCGTAGTCAGTATGCTCAACATACCTGAGACCTCTAAGATTATTCAGCACTTGAATGAGCAAGAGGAAGGTATGGCTCAACAGGCAATGATGGCACAGCAGATGGCTATGCAACAACAATCTGTTGCTGAGCGGTCTGCTACTAAGTTTGACCCAGAAGAGGCTCAGATGCAGTCTCAGTTGGAGATACAGAAGATACAGGCACAGGTCGCTGCGAAGACTGACGCTGACCTCATCAAGATGCGTGAGCGTTCTCGATTGACTCAAGAGAACGACGCAGCAAAGGGTATTGTTGACATTTCTACGGAAAAAATTAAACGTCAAGCAATGCCGGAAGCCAATCAATAGTTGGCAAAACCATAATTAAGGAGTACGATTAATTTGTCAGACGAGATGATGACACCTACACCCGAATCATCAACGGGTGCGTCAGACGGTTACGGCGTTGCTAACGCCATTTTGGACGAAGTTCGTGGAGCCGCCGACTACGACACTTATAGCACAGAAGGCGTTAACGATGATGCTATGGTCCCAGCGGAGCAATCCGCAACTGATGATGACTTCGGTTATCTATCAGAGCCAGTTGAAACTTCTAATGAGCCTGGACCAATCCCATACGAGCGGTTCAAGGAAGTAAACGATAAGGCTAAGTCTTATTCCGAGCGTTACGAGAAGTGGGCTGATGTTATCCAGCAGTTTGAACAGCAGGGATTCCAATCCGCAGCTGACATTCGCAAGATGCAACAGCAACAGCAAGTAGAGATGCAGGAAGAGTCAATAAGGCAGCGATATCGTGAACTCCAATCCCAAGAACTAGTTGACCCAACTACTGCCCAATTGCAACTTGATGCCGAACTACAAAAGTTTCGCTACGAACAGGCTATGCAAGAAGTTGGACAGTTTATGGTTCAACGAGAGCGGGAACAGGCTATTCAACAGTATCCACTGGCACAAAAAGCAAGTCACTTAGTGGACAGTCTGGTAAATGTGGGTGTCAAGCCTACAGATGCCGTAAAGATGGTTCACGAGCAAATCCAGAGTTTACAACAATCGTTAGTGCCTGAACTCACCAAACAGGTTGTTCAAAGTCAACGTACTCCGACTCCGCAATCTCAAGCAGGTTCGGCAGCACCAACGGTTAGTAGTGCCTCTCAGGCTCCTCGCAGGATGAGCTTGTCGGATTTGATGGGTATCAATCGAAACAAACCAATGTAAGGAAGGCTAAATAAATGGCTATTGACTTCAACGGTGCTTTGACGCTTGCGGACCAAGCAGCAATCAGCAATGACCCTCTCGTCAAGGAAATCACCAAATCCCTCCATAAGACTTGGAATGCACTCAAAGACATTCCTCTCTACACGTCACCATCGCTCAAGCAGATTGGTGTTCGTTATCTCAACTCCGGTATCCCTTCGCCAAACTGGACGGGTGTAAACTCTGAACCAGTCGCAGTCAAGGGACGACCGAAGTCGTACGAAGAGCAGATGTATTTGGTTCGCAACAAGATTCTTGTTGACCAAGTTCTTCTGAACCAACCTACGAATATCATCGACCCAATTGAAGCTCAGGTACAAATCTTCCTTGAAGGTTTTGCTTATGACTTCAACGACAAGTTCATTAACAACAATCCGCTTACGGGCAATATTGATTGTTTCCCTGGACTTGCGTATCGTATGGACAACTACAACGACTTTGACATTCCATCGGAAATGTCGTTGGTTGCACCAGACGCTGCACGTATCGATATCTCGGCTAGTACAGATTCAAAAACAGCTAACGCATTCTTTGCTTACCTCCAGCAGTTGCTTGACAACATGAACTCCCCAGATGGAGATGGTGTTGTTCTGTATATGTCTGAGAAGGCAAAGCGTTCTGTTGAGTT
>JACCDP011490026.1_pt1 | contig 14482 bp, 11 predicted proteins | sample 7445841 | NCBI WGS metagenome assembly JACCDP01 (sample SAMN15323441, study PRJNA562643) | freshwater metagenome | isolation source: river surface water | place: USA:Blue River Watershed | collected 2017-08-17 | reverse complement strand
GGGCTGCGCATGCTGGCGGAGCTTCCTCCGGCGGCGACCTTCTTCGGCGGAGCACGCATCACGCGGGACGACCCGTGCTGGAACGCGGCGGATCGGATGGCCGGGTGCTCGCGCGAATCGGCATTCCCCCTCGCACCGGCGAAGATCCGGGGATCGTGGCGGCCATTCCGGAGGGCCATCGCCGCGCATTGGCGGTGAGCGAGGTGGCAGTCAGGGCGGCTGGCGCGCCTCACGCCGGACGGCCGACGGCGATGACGCAGGGCTTCAGGATATCCGGCTTCCGATGGAGCAGGCGGTGAACGCCGCCATCGACGTCCGTCTCGGGTCGATGCACTTCCCGCCGCGCAAGCTGAGGCTCGACGGGAACGCGCTGGGCGTCGTGTTCTTCCCCGGCGGCTTCGGCACCCTGGACGAGTTCCGTCGCCGCATTCACCCCGAAGAACTCGAACCCGTCCGCACTTGCGACGCCCCGCACAAGGCGGCCGAATGCTGCAGCGGGTGAGAAAACGAGAACGGGCCGCGACCGAATGATCGCGGCCCGACTCACTCTCGGTGATTCGAATTACGCCGACGCGAACGCCTCGTCGGAGATGGTCAGCGCCGAGTCGTCCTCTTGCGCCATGACCTCGGCGCGCGCGCCGGTCGTCGGCAGGATGTTACGGGCGAACCAGACGGCCGAGTGGATCTTGCCCTCGTAGAAGGCCTTTTCCGTCGAACCACCCGCCAGCGCCGCCTTGGCGATCGCCGCGCCCTTGAGCAGCAGGTAGCCGACGACGAGCTCGCTCATCAGTTCGAGGAAGCGGTTCGCGAACATCGAGACGAGTCCGAGCTTGCCCTCGCCCGACCAGCCCATGAAGCGCATGACGGCGCCGTTGATCGCCTCCACGGATGCGCCCAGCGTCGCCACCGCGCCGCCCAGCGTCGCGTCGTCCTTGTGCTCTTCGACGAACGCCTGGATCTCGCCCGCGAGAGCCATCAGGTTCATGCCGCCGCGCTGGCCCAGCTTGCGCGCCACGAGGTCCATCGACTGGATGTGGTTCGTGCCTTCGTAGATCGAGAAGATCTTGGAGTCGCGCAGGTCCTGCTCGACGCCGTAGTCCTTGATGTACCCGGCGCCGCCGTGGACCTGCACTGCGATCTCGGCCACGCGGAACGCCTGGTCGGAGCCGTAGGCCTTGACGATGGGCACCAGCAGCTCGACCTGGCCCTGATGGAAGGCGGCCTTCTCGTCGTCCTTGCCCTGATAGAAGTGGGCGCGATCCTGGTGTGCGGCGATAAGCACCGCGATCGAGCGGATGCCCTCGACCTTCGCCTTCATCTCGAGCAGCGACCGGCGGATGTCGGGATGCTGGATGATGGCCACCTTCGGCGCGTTCGCGTCCTTGAAGTTCTCGATGCTGGGGCCCTGCTTGCGGTCCTTCGCGTAAGAGAGCGCCGCGAGATAGGCGTTCGACGCGAGCGCGAGGCCCTGGATGCCCACCGCGAGGCGCGCGGTGTTCATCATGCGGAACATCTGCTTGATGCCCTCGTTGGCGACGCCGCCCATCAGCTCGCCGTAGCAGTCGTCGCTCTCGCCGAAGTTGAGCACGCACGTCGCCGACGCGCGGATGCCCATCTTGTGCTCGATGCCTCCCAGCGTCACGTCGTTGAACTTGCCGAGCGTTCCGTCGGCGTTGATGCGCACGCGCGGGACGATGAAGAGCGAGAGGCCCTTCGTACCCGCCGGGGCGCCCTCGATGCGCGCCAGCACCATGTGGACGATGTTCTCGGTCAGGTCGTTGTCACCGCCCGAGATGTAGATCTTGGTGCCGTAGAGCTTGTAGCGGCCGTCTGCCTGCTTCACGGCCTTGGTGGTCGCCGCGCCGACGTCCGAGCCCGCGTTCGGCTCGGTGAGGCACATGGTGCCGGCCCACTTGCCGCCCAGCATGTTGCCGAGGAACGTCGACTTCTGCGTGGGCGTGCCGAACGCCGCGAGCATCTCCGCGGCGCCGAAGGTCAGGCCCGCGTACATGTTGAACGAGGTGTTGGCGCCGGTCAGCATCTCCTCGACGACGACCTGCAGCGCGTGCGGGCCCTCGAGGCCGCCGTACTCGGCGTCGACCGCGATGTTGGTCAGGCCCAGCTCGAACAGCTTGTCCCACGCCTCCTTGAACCCTTTGGGGGTGACGACGCGCTTGCCCTCGGGCGAGTCGGCCAGCTGGCAGCCGAGCTCGTCGGCGTAGCCGTTGAGCGGCCCCGAGACCTCGTAGGCGAACTGCCGCGTCTGCTCGAGCACGGCGAGCGACGTCTCCTTGTTCCAGTTCTCGAAGCCGCCGGGGACGAACAACTCATCGATCTTGGCCATCTCGAAGAGTTGGAACTCCATCTCGCGAAGATCGGCCCTGTAGCGGTTCCTCAAGGTGTTCGACATGGCAGTCCTCCTCAGCGGGCCTCGGTTGTGATGCGCCGCCGGGACCCGGCCCGGAGGTGAATGGGCGCTCATTCACGGCTCGCTGCGTCACGAATAACCTTGTCTGGAGACCTTGGCAAGCGGCCGAATCGGCGGGGGCCCGCCCTGCGCCGTTGGCTGGCCGATCTGTCGCGCCAGCGGCCGGCCACGTGAGGCTGAATCGGCTTCAGGAGGCTTGAAATCGGGCCATGAGTCGCCAGAATGCCGCTCCCGCCCGAGAACCGGGCGCGCCGGCTTCACCTTCGGCGAGGAGACCTTCGTGCCCACCGTTCGCACCTACTTCGTCCGCCCCGCGCTGCCTGCGGCGCTTGCCGGGCTGGACGAGCTGTCCCGAAACCTCTGGTGGTGCTGGAATCACGGCGCCATCGACCTGTTCCAACGTCTGGACCGCGACCTCTGGGAGGAGGTTGGCCACAACCCCCTCGCCCTGCTGGGGCGTGTTTCGCAGGAGCGGCTGGACGCGGCGGCGGCGGACGACGGCTTCCAGACGCAGCTCGCGGCCTCGGTGCAGGCGATGCGCGCCTATCTCGAGGCGTCGTCGACCTGGTTCTCGCGGCAGCAGGCGGGCGCACCTCTTCCGGGCGCGCGGTCGCCCGCGGAGGCGTGGCCCGAGCAGCGGATTGCCTATTTTTCAGCCGAATTCGGTCTCTCCGAGGCGGTGCCGATCTACTCGGGCGGTCTCGGCGTTCTGGCCGGAGACCACTTGAAGAGCGCGTCGGACCTCGGCGTGCCGCTCGTCGCGGTGGGGCTGCTCTACCATGAGGCGTTCCACCAGTACGTCAACGCCGACGGCTGGCAGCAGGAGGTGCATCCGCGCACCGACCTGTCGCTGCTGCCGCTGACCCTGCAGCGCAACTCCGAGGGGCGGCCGATCAAGGTGAAGGTCGAGCTGCCGGGGCGGACGTTGCACGCACAGGTGTGGCGGCTCGATGTGGGCCGGGTGCCGCTCATCCTCCTCGACAGCGACCTGCCCGAGAACAGCGCCGAGGATCAGCGCATCACCGACCGGCTCTACGGCGGCGATCTGGACATGCGGATCCGGCAGGAGCTGCTCCTGGGGCTGGGCGGCCTGCGTGCGCTCGAGGCCATCGGCATGCGGCCGGCGGTCTGCCACATGAACGAGGGCCACTCGGCGTTCCTCGCGCTGGAGCGCGTGCGACAGTTGATGCGCGAGCGCGGCCTCTCGTTCTTCGAGGCGCGCGAGATTGCTGCGGCCGGCAACGTCTTCACGACCCACACACCGGTGCCCGCCGGCAACGACCGGTTCCCGCCGGAGATGGTCGATCGCTATCTTTCCGAGTGGTACGCGGGGCTCGGCATCGGCCGCGACGAGTTCCTCGCGCTGGGCCGGGAGGACCGCACCGACGCGCAGGAGCACTTCTGCATGACCGTGCTGGCGCTGCGCCTCGCGGCCAAGTCGAACGGCGTCGCCAAGCTGCATGGCAAGGTGTCGCGCAACATGTGGAAGCGGGTTTTCCCAGGCACCCCCACGCACGAGATTCCGATCGGGTCGGTGACGAACGGCGTTCACCAGCGCTCGTTCCTGTCGCCCGACATGCGGCGGCTCTTCGACAGCTACCTGGGGCCGAAGTGGGCGACGGACCCGGACGATCAGGCGACGTGGGACCGGATCGATCGCATTCCTCCCGAAGAGCTGTGGCGGGCCCACGAGCGGGCGCGGGAGCGTCTCGTGGCGTTCGCGCGCGCGCGCCTCGCCGCTCAGATCACGCGTCGCGGCGGTGGTGCGCGGGAAGTCGCTGCCGCTTCCGAGGTGCTGGACCCGAAGGCGCTGACCATCGGCTTCGCGCGGCGCTTCGCGACCTACAAGCGAGCCACGCTGATTTCACGCGACGTGAACCGTCTCGCGAAGCTGCTGGGCGATGCCGACCGTCCGGTGCAGATCCTGTTCGCGGGCAAGGCGCATCAGAAGGACGAGCCGGGCAAGGAGCTGATCCGCAAGATCGTGAACCTGTCGAACGAGGCGCAGTTCCGGCACCGGATCGTCTTCATCGAGGACTACGACCTGAACGTGGCGCGCTCGCTCGTTCAGGGCGTCGACATCTGGCTCAACACGCCCCTGCGTCCGCTGGAGGCCTCGGGCACGAGCGGCATGAAGGCGGTGGTGAACGGCGCCATCCACGTCAGCGTCCGCGACGGCTGGTGGGACGAGGCCTACGACCGCAGCGTCGGCTGGGCCATTGGTGAGGCCGAGGAGTATGTCGACAAGGAGCTGGCCGAGAAGCTCGAGGCCGACATGCTCTACCATCAGCTCGAGAGCGACATCGTGCCGTTGTTCTACGCTCGCTCGCAGGGCGGCCTGCCGCGCGACTGGATTGCGCTGATGAAGGCCTCGATGCGGAAGCTGGGGCCCTTCTTCAATACCCACCGGATGGTGCGCGAGTACCACGAGACGGCCTACGTGCCGGCAGCCCAGCGCTCACAGCACCTCTCCGAGACGCGCGAGCAGCGGGCGCGCGCGTTGGCGCAGTTCAAGAGCCGCATCCGCAAGGAGTGGGAGCGCGTGGGCGTGAAGTCGCTCGACGGCGCCGACTCTGACGTCGCGGTGGGCCAGCCGCTCACTGTCCGCGCCAAGGTGGCGTTGGGCGAGTTGCGTGCGGACGAAGTGGACGTGCAGCTGTTCCATGCGCCGCTCGATGCGCGCGGACAGCTGGTCGAAGGGCAGGGCGTTCCGATGCGTGCGGTCGGCCGCGAGGGCGAGCTGGCGCTGTTCGAGGGCTCCCTCGTCGGCGCCCAGAGCGGACGCTACGGCTACTCGGTGCGGGTGCTTCCGAACCATGCGGACCTTGCGAGTCCGTTCGAGGTCGTGCCGGTGAAGTGGGGCTGAAACGCCTGTAAATCAGGCCTCGAAGCGGTACCCGAGCCCGCGCACCGTCAGCAGGTGTCGCGGGCTTTCCGCGTCGTCCTCGATCTTCACGCGCAGCTGACGGACGAAGGTGTCGACGGTGCGCGCGGTGCCCTCGTAGGACAGGCCCCACGCGGCGTCGAGCAGCTGTTCGCGGCTCAGCGTGCGGCCCTCGCTCTCGAGGAAGGCGCGCAGCAGCCGGAACTCCTGTGCGGTCATCTCGACCACCTTGCCCTCGCGCCGCACCACCTGCGCCTCGAGGTCGACCGTCACGCGTCCGAACGCCTGGGTCTTCGGGCTCTGGGAGCGGCGGAGCAGCGCCTTCACGCGCGAGAGGAGCTCGGCGAGTCCGAACGGCTTCGTGACGTAGTCGTCGGCCCCGAGGTCGAGGCCCAGCACCTTGTCTTTCTCCGCCCCCCGTGCCGAGAGCATCAGCACCGCCAGACGCGGGCTGCGGCGGCGGATTTCGCGAAGCACCTCGTAGCCGTTCATACCCGGCAGCATCACATCCAGAACGACGAGCGAGGTGCCGGGCTCGAGCGCCATCTCGAGGCCCGTCGGACCCTCCGAAGCGCAGCGGACCTCGTGGCCCTCGAAGCGCAGGTTCATGGCGAGGCCGGTCGCGATCGCCTTGTCGTCCTCGATGATGACGATGCTGCTCATGGGGACGAACGCTCCTCTGGGGCCAGTGGAAGGCTCATGGTGAAGGTCGATCCGGCGCCCAGCCGACTGTTGACGGTGATGCGGCCCTGATGTGCGTCGACGATTTTCCGAGCGATCGACAGGCCGAGTCCCGTGCCCTCGGTGCGGCGCGCGAGCAGGTCGTCGGCCCGGTAGAAGCGGTCGAAGATCCGGCGCATGTCGCCGCGCGACATGCCGATGCCGTTGTCCTCGACGTCGACGTGGCCGTGACGGTCGTCGCTGCGCAACCGGACGGAGAGGCGCTTCTCCAGCGGCGTGTATTTGGCCGCATTTTCCAGCAGGTTCATCACGACCTGAGACAGCGCCCCACGGTCGCCGCGCACCCGGAACGAACCGCCGTCGACGCGCAGCGTCAGCCCGTCGCGCTGGACGGTGCCGCGTGAGACGAACAGCTCGACCGTCTCACGGACGAGCGCCTCGAGGTCGACAGGCTTGTCTTCAAAGATTCTCCGACCCGCCTCCAGACGCGCCCAGTCGAGGGTCCGCTCCGCGAGCGCACTCAGCCGCTCGCTCTCCTGAAAGATGGCGTCGATGCAGGCCTCTCGTTCCGCCTCGGTGCGCGCGCGCCCCATCTTCAGGGTCTCGGCGAACATCCGAATGCTGGTGAGCGGCGTGCGAAGTTCGTGCGACATGTTCGAGACGAAGTCGGTCTTCATGCGCGACAGGCGAACTTCGCGGGAGATGGTCCGCATCGTCACGATCACCCCGATCGCGATCACCACGTAAAATAGCGACAACACCACGATGTAGATGAGCCGGTTGCGCCACAGCGCGGTCTGTATCGGGTCGCCCGAAGGCAGCTGAGCGGTGATGCGCCAGTCGGAGAGCGGCGGCGGCAGCGGTAGCGACAACGGGCCGGCCTCGCTGCGGTCGCTCGTCACTTCCTCGAGCAAGCGGCGCATCGGGTTCGTCGAAAGTGCTGGCAGTTCCTTCGGGCCGACGAGCGTGAACCTCGCCGGGTCGCTGCGAAAAAGGCGAGTTCCCTGCTGCTGCACGGCGTTTGCGAGGGCGCTCTCCTGAAAAGACACGCCGTGAAGTCCTGCGGCGTCGCGACGCAGTGCGTAAAGGCCGCGCGCCGGACCCGTGGTGACCGGGAAGACGACGACGGAGCCCTCGATGGGCGCATTGGCGAGAAGGCTCGCCTGGAGGGCGCTCGTCTCCATCGGCGAGAGCGGGACGCTCGTCGTCAACTCTCCATGGGCGACGTCGAATCGGAAGCGGACGAGTGGCGAGGGGCGGTCGGTCGGCTCACCAAGCTGCGAGGCGAGCGTGTCGATCGTCTCGGCAAGATGAGCCGCGAGAGCATGCAGGCGACCGGCGTACTGCGCTTGAAAGCGCTTCTCGACGGCGGCCCGCTCGTTCGTGATCGCCATGACGCCGAAGCCGACGAGTCCGATGACAGGCAGAAGCACCAGCAGGACGAAGCTGGTGAACAGCCTTCGAAGGTCGGTGGAGGTCGGCGCGCGATCGGGCGTCATGAGACCTCGCGCGAGAGCCGGGAAATGGCCTCGGCGAGCGGCCCGCCGCGCAGCGCGATGATCTCCAGGTCCTCGTCGGTCAGCGCGGCCGTCCGCACCAGCTTCAACTTCGGCAGCGTGATGCGGAGCAAATGGGTCGTGCCCTCGGTGCTCAGGGCAATCGTGGCGTCCGGATGTCTCGAAAGGTCCTCCGCGAGGGCGGCCAGGTGTCGGTGGAGGTGTCGCGCGCGCTCGCCGGCGGGCGTCTCGAGTGTGGCCCAGTGCCGGTTTCGGCTGAGGCCTGCTTCAGGCTCTCCGAGGCGCTGGACCAGCTGGTAGACGAAGCGGCGCATCTGCCTCATTTAACCGCGCCCGGTTCAGAAAATCAGCCGCAACGGTGTGCTCTCAGGAGGGGAGCGCGGCGCCGTCCTGCACCAGCCGTTCGACCGAGCGCAGGCCCTTGGCGTCGGCCTTTCCGACCACGCAGGCGAGCAGCTGGCTGCGCCGCAGCATCTGCCGAGCGACGCGGAGGACATCCCCTCCCGTGACGGCATCGACGCGGGCGATGCGTTCATCGAACGCGGGCATCGACTGGAACAGCTCGATACCGCCGTACCAGCCCGCAAGCTCCGAGGCAGAGTCGCGCATGAAGTCGAACCCGATGCGGAACCGCGTCTTCGCTCGCTGGAGTTCATCTTCGGGAACGGTCGTGATGGCGATCTCCCCGAGCGTCTCGAGCAGCGCCTCTGCGGCGGCCGGCAGCTTCGCGTGGGCGCAGGCGAGGTCGACCTCGAACAGCCCAGTGTCGACGAAGGTGTCGAAGCCCGCCTGCACGCTGTAGGCGAGTCCGCGCCGATCGACGATGTTGACCTGAAGACGGCTCGAGAGGCCGTCGTCGAGGATGCGACGGAGAACGAGCAGCGCCGGAAAGTCCGGGTGCGTATCGGGCGGCGCGGGGAAGGTGAAGCGCAGCTCGCTCTGGCTCTCGTCGTGGCGGGTGGCCTCGAATCGTGGCCCGGCGGGGAAGGGCGGCGGCGCCATTTCGATCGCGGGCTGGCCGGTGGGGAAGGCTCCGAAGTGCTTCTCTGCAAGCCTGAGGATCTCCTCCCGTCGCACCGGCCCTGCCACCGCCAGCACCATGTTCGATGCGACGTAGTAACGGGCGTGATGTTCGGCCAGCTTCTCCCGCGTCATGTCGCGGACGGTCTCGGGCGTGCCGACGATCTTCAGGCCCAGCGGGTGCGCGCCGAAACGCATCTTCTTCGACAGGTTGTCGATGTCGATGTCGCGTCCCTCGTCGTCCAGCTCGTCCAGCATCTCCTCGAGGATCACCTCGCGCTCGATCTCGACCTCCTTGAGCAGAGGCCGTTCGAGCATGGCGGCGAGTGTCTCGAGGCCCACCTCGAGGTGACCCGGATGCAGCGGCGTGAAGTAGTAGCCGTGGTCGCGCGCGGTGACGCCGTTGAGGCTGCCCCCCGCGTCCTCGACCCGCATGTTCATGCGACGGCCGTCGGGGAACCGCTCGCAGCCCCGGAACAGGATGTGCTCGAGGAAGTGGGTCGCCCCGTTGTTCTCCACAGTCTCGTGTCGAGAGCCGGTCCGGACGTAGACGGCGGCCATGGCCGAGTGGAGCTGGGGGGCCTCGACGGTCAGGACGCGCAGACCGTTGGGCAGGATCTCTTTCGAGGTGCGATGCATGGAGACCGGCGAGTCTAGGCAGGGCCGGGGACTGCGGCAACGTCAACCGCAGCGAGCCGATTCATGATTTGACGCCGCAGTTCTTCACGCTCGAGCGGTACGGTGAGCGCCGCAGGTGGCGCGGCGCGCGCAACGTCCCGCTCCCAGACGGCCAGCGCAGCGGTGACGTTCTGCGGCAGCGGCCGGCCACCGGCCAGGCGAACGAGCCCCGCATTCAGTTCGGAGGACGGGAGGCCCATGGCGAGCGCCCTGCGCACCGAGGCCGCCGTCAGCTGCATGCGTGCGCCGTGTTCACCGGGTTTGAGCTCAGTCGCAGTGGCGAGCATGGCGACGAGCGAGGGAGAGACCGCCTCGTCGGCGAACAGCTCGAACGAGCTCTGCACGAGCCCCACTCCGGTGGGGAGAGCCGGCGCTGGAGCGCCTCCCAGCAGCGCACACAGCCCGGGGTCGAGCGCCGCGAAGACAGCGTTGCTGCGCTCGAGCAGCGCCTCGTCCGAGGAGACCACCGGACCGGATTCGTCGGCGAAGACGACGCCGCAGAGGCGCATGAGGGCGGCCATCGACTGGAACCACTCGCTGCGGATGCCCGGTCGCTCGCTTGGATCGGTGTCGGCGCGCTCGGCAAGCAGCGCGGCTGCGACGGCCTCGCTCAGGGCTCGAAGGGGCTGCGGCCCGAGCGAGACGAGTCTGCGCACCATCGGCCACAATCGGTCCGGGAATGACGGCGCTGCAAGCTCGGCGAGGGCGCTGTCGAGGAACAGTTCAGCGAAGTCTGGCGCTGGATACAGGGGTCTCATCCGGCCATCGCCAATGCCGATGGCGCCCCGCTCCAGCAGATGCAGCGCCCACCGCGTCAACGTCCGTTGCTCCAGCCCCCGAACCGAGAACGCCGCGGACAAGGCGCGCGCGTCGGCCGCATGCCATTCGCCCGAGTGCGTCAGCCGTGGCGGGTGCGCGGCGACGGCGCCATACAGCAGCGCCAGCGAGAAGCGACGGCGCAGGCCGCCCCGCTGAAAGGCGGCGGACGGGGGCGCAGGCGGCTGCACGCCGTGCAGCAGGCGGCGCAACGGGGCCTCGAGGCCAGGTGTCACCGAGAGGTGCGAAGGCATGCCCGCAGTCGTCCTGACTGCGCTGACGAGACCGCGCTCCTCGAGCTGCTCCGTCTCGTCGCGCCGTCCCGGTCCGGCGATCGCGGCGGCATCGGGTCGCCGCACCGGCACGCCTGCATCCAGCATCATCGCGAGGAGTCGCGAGAGCGCCGGTGGGACGTCTGCGAGCTGTGCCGCGAGGTTGGTCTCGTCCTCGAGAGCAGCGAGAACGAGCGACTCCTTCGACTCACGGGCGTCCGACGCGGAGCCCACGCAGTTGCGGACCAGCCTGTCGAGCGCGGGGCCGGGCAGGCTTCGAATCCATTCGTTCAAGCGGGAATCAGCCACGCCCCTTCTCCCGGCGCCGACGCTCGATCGCGAGGTCGAACACCTCCGCGCCAGCGTCCCTTTCTCGGTGCGCCATCGGCAACCTCGTGGCGTCGGCCCCGTGCCACTCCTCGACGCTGTAGCGGTAGCCCTGCTCGGTCAGGAAGAGCTGTCGGTTCATGGCGAAGTCGACTTCGCAGCTGTCCTTCGAGACGAGCGAATAGAAGTAGGCGTGCCGCTCCTTCGGGCGGAGGACGCGCCCCAGCCGCTGCGCCTCTTCCTGACGCGAACCGAAGGTGCCGCTCACCTGGATGCAGACCGAAGCGTCGGGCAGATCGATGGAGAAGTTGGCGATCTTCGAGACGACGAGCACGGGCAGTCGGCCCTCGCGGAAGGCCGAAAAATGGGCCTCGCGCTGCTTCTGTGGCGTTCTGCCGGAGAGGACGGGCGCTCCGAGTGCGCGTCCGATCCTCTCGAGCTGTTCCAGGAACTGACCGATGATCAGCACCGCCTCGCCGTCGTGGTGCGTCACGAGCGCGCGGACGATCTCGACCTTGCGGTCATTCTCCGCTGCGATCTTGTGCCGCTCGCGAGGGCGAGCCCCGGCGTATTCGAGGGCGGTGTTCGGCGGAAGCGCCACCCTCAGTTCGTGGCACGACGCCTCGGCGATGAAGCCCTGCGACTCCATCTGCTTCCACGGCACGTCGTAACGCTTCGGTCCAATGAGCGAAAAGACGTCGTCGGCGTGGCCGTCCTCGCGCACCAGCGTGGCCGTCAACCCCAGTCGCCGCCGGGCTTGCAGCGACGCCGTCAGCCGGAACATCGGCGCTGGCAGCAGGTGCACCTCGTCATAGACGAGCAGTCCGAACGGATGCGCCAGGAAGCGCTCGAAATGCGTGAAGCGGCCTCCGGCGCGGTGCGTGAGCAGCTGGTAGGTCGTCACCGTGACGGGCCGGAGTTCCTTGGCGTGGCCGGTGTATTCGCCCACCTCGTCGGCTGTCAGCGAGGTCTTGTCCAGCACCTCCGAAATCCACTGGTGAACGGCGGTGACGCTGGTCGCGAGAATGAGCGTGTGCGTGCCGAGACGCGCCATCACGTCCAGCGCGACGATGGTCTTGCCCGCACCGCAAGGCAACACGACGACACCGTGTCCCCCCGTCGAGGCGTCGTGACCCACGAACGCTGCAGCCGCATCCGACTGATAGCTGCGAGGCGAGAAGGGCCTGTGAGGCGCCGAAAGAGCGTGCTGGCGAAGCCGAAGAGACAGATGTTCACCCGGGGTGAATCCGGCGCGGTCGTCGACCGGATGTCCAAGATGCGTGAGGCGCTGCTTGAGCTCTCCCCGTGCGAGCAGCGGAATCGCGAACGTGCCGTCGCCCAGCGGCGATTCGAAGAAGCGGATCAGTTCCTCGTGCGCCATCAGGGTCCGGGCGAGGCGTGCGCTCTCCACGTGAAGGACAAGGCGCTCGTCGTCGAGTCGCTCGAGCCGCAGCCGGCCGAAGCGTCCGCACAGTTCCCGGATGTCGGAAAGGAGATTGGGCGGCAACGCATACTTGGAATGGGCGCCCAGCAGCGCGATCACCTGCTCCGGACCGATGCCACTGGCCGAAGCGTTCCACAGCGAGAGCGGGGTGATTCGGTAGGTGTGGAGATGCTCGGGAGACCGTTCGAGCTCGGCGAACCGCGACAGCGCGTCGCGCGCAGCGTCATAGCCGTCGTTGTGCACCTCGAGCAGGATCGAGCGATCGCTCTGCACGATCGCCGGTCGCTCCGGGTGATACATCGCGCCTCCGCCTGCAGAGGTAACACGCGTCCCGCTGCGGCTCCACGCTTCACTCCATCAGGGCGACGGCTGGCTCGCTCGCTGCCGCGGCCCGCGCCGGACGCCACGCTCCAAACAGCGCCGCGGCGATGCCAAGGACCGGCGCGCCCGTCAGGAGCCACCAGGGGAAGGCGAAGAACGACTCGGGCTTGAACGGAAACTCCGGCAGCAGGCGAACGGCCGCCACATCGGTCAGCGCGCTGCCGGCGGCGCCCACGACGAGCCCCGCGAGGCCGCCTCCCAGGCCGATGAGCAAGGCTTCGAGCAAAAGGACCCGCTGCACATCGCGCGCCGATGCGCCCAGCGCCCGAAGCACCCCGATCTCCCGACGCCGTTCGCGAACGGCGGCATGGAAGGCTTGAGAGACGTTGGTTGTGGCGATGAGCGCAATCAACAGCGACAGCAGCGCGAAGGCGCCCGTCACCACCGCGATGCCGAAGCCGACCTGCTCGGCCACCTTGCGCTCGCCGTCGTCGATGTCGAACCCCATCCTCCGAACCTCCGCAGCAATCCGCGGCAGGGCATCGGCGTTCGTCGCACGCAGGATCACCGAGCTGTAGTTCGTGGCATCGCGTCCGAGCTCCCGGTTGAGACGACGGGCCGTGTCGAGCGGCATCGTCGCACCCAAAGGCGTCGCATGCGGCGAGAAGCCCACCACCTCGATCACACCGTCCTGCGTCCGGTCGGCGGTGCCCACGACGTACGACTGGCCCCACGCGACCGGAACGCGCAGTCCGCTCAGCAGCTCAGGCGTCAGTTTCGGCAGCCCGCGCTGCGGTGCGAAGGTCGTGTTGTACAGCTCGAGCAGCCGCACGTTCGCCACGACCGGGATCGGACGGCCGGGCCCGACATCCGCAAAATTCCGGCCAGCGACCACGTCCGGTCCGATGAGCCGCGGGTCGACACCGTTCGCCACCAGTTCCATGTACATGCGCAGCGGCCGGCCGAAGAAGTTGTCGTTGAACCGACTCGACGCAGGGATGCGGACCTCCATCGTCGGGTAGGCGTCGACCACGCCGTGCAGAGACCTGAGCCGCGCTACTGCGCCGTCGTCCAGCCGCCCTCCTCCCAGGAAGCCGCCCAGCGAGAGACTCGGCGGCTTCACCTCCAGAAGCGTATAGTCTATAGGCAGTATTTTCGTCCGGACGAGGCGGGAGACGCCGCTCCCGAGTGCCGTGAAGAAGACGAGGCTCGACACGCTGACGGCCACGCCGAAGGCCGACAACAGCGCAGCCCGCCGCGTCGCTGCGAGGTTCCTGCGGGCGAGGGCGAGGGCGCGAGACGGCGTCACGGGCGCACCTCGACGAAGCGGCCGTCCTGAAGCCTGACGGTGCGATCGGCCTGCTCCGACACGCGGCGCTCGTGCGTCACGACGACGAGCGTCATTCCCAGCTCCTCCCGCAGGCGCCGCATGACGGCGAGCACCTGGTCTCCGGTCTCCGGATCGAGGCTCCCCGTCGGCTCATCCGCGAGCAGCAGCGCCGGTCTCAGGTGCAGGGCCCGCGCAAGGGCCACGCGTTGCCGCTCGCCACCGGAGAGCTCGCCGGGGCGCCGATGCGCCTTCGGACCCAGCCCCAGAGACTCGAGCGAGGCACGCGCCGACCCTTCCGCGCCGGCATCGTCGCTCCCGAAGTAGCCCGGCATCAGCACGTTCTCGAGCACGCTGAAGTGGGGCAGCAGGTTGAACGATTGGAAGACGTATCCGATGGAGCGCGCCCGAAAGGCACTGCGCTCCTCATCGCTCATGGCCGCGAGGTTCCGACCCAGCACCGAGGCCGTTCCGGTGTACCGCTGATCGAGTCCTCCGGCGAGATGCAGCAGCGTGCTCTTTCCAGCCCCCGACGGCCCGACGACGGCAACGAATTCGCCGCGCTTCACAGCGAGGTCGGCGTCACGCAGCACCGACACCACGCGTCCTCCATCTAGGAAGCTCTTGCTGACGCGTTCGAGGGCGAGGGCCGTGGTCATCGAACCTCCTCCGGTCGGGGCAGAACTGCGCGGCAGAGCTGCGCGGCAGAGCTGCGCGGCAGAGCTGTGCGGCAGACCTGCGCGGCAGAGCTGCGCGGCAGAGCTGCG
>JACCDP010964605.1_pt1 | contig 14486 bp, 14 predicted proteins | sample 7445841 | NCBI WGS metagenome assembly JACCDP01 (sample SAMN15323441, study PRJNA562643) | freshwater metagenome | isolation source: river surface water | place: USA:Blue River Watershed | collected 2017-08-17 | reverse complement strand
AATATTGAGGTACTGTAATTTTATATTAAGTTTGTTTTCAGGTTACTTATTCTATACTTAAAGGTTTTGGATAACGTACAAGCGTCTAGTTCGTCGTATGCTAGTCCTGTTTGGAATTTTTTTGAAAAAGACCCAAAAGACGAAACGAAAGCTAAGTGTAAAATTTGTTCATCGACGCATAATCGCTCTGGCAGCTCAACTAGTAACCTAATTAAGGTATTACCACATATTTCTAGCGGCATTTCTGTCTGGTTAATAGAGTACGATTTAATTTTTTGTTTTTAATTTTGGGTAGCACTTGAAATCAGTCCATAAGATAGATCCTGGTTGTAAAAGATTGTCCAAAAAGGGAAACAGGGTGGTTATTAAGAGAAACGTGACGAGGAACAAGGCTGACATTGAGTTGGACCGACTATATGTTTTGTGGCTATGTCACGATCTCTTGCCATTTCGAACTGGAGAAAGCAAATATTTCCAGAAGTTCATTGCTGCTCTAAAGCCTGATTACGTGATTCCATCAAGAACTAAAATCAGTCAGCGCCTGGTTCCAGAACTTGCAAATGAAATTCAAGAAAAACTTGTCAAGATCCTTCAACAACGGGATGTTACAGACGTTGTGTTGACAACTGTTGCTTGGACATCCAAATCTTGTGACAATTATGAGGCTCTTACTGCCCATTTCATTTGCAAAAATTTTTTTTTAGATCGGCTACGTTAGGTATTAAAAAACTTGACAACCAAACAGCTGACGGGCATGTGCAACTAATTGAAAAAATGGTCAGCAAACACCAAGGGCTAATGGAACGAGTAACAACATTAACTTCCGACAATGCGGAAGTAATGAAGTCCACTTGTCGAAAACTTGGAGTTAGTTGGTTTGGATGTATTCCTCATACAATTAATCTCGTTGTAAAAAATGGTCTCAATATTCCGGATTGCGCAAATCTTCTGGCTTCCATTCGGGCAATCGCTTTTTACTTTCGCCGAAGTGCGAAAGCAACTGCTTTATTGACTGCTGAACAAAAAAAAAAACTTAATCTACCAGAGCATAAGTAATAGCTTTTTCAATTTTAACAAGATTTTAGCTCATAAGTATGATTTTGAATTTTAGGATCATAAGAGACAATGAAACCCGCTGGTCGTCTGTTTACTTCATGCTGGAACGTTTTCTTGAACAACATAAGGCGATTTACAACGTCTTAACTGATCTCAAATCTGATCTAGCTTTTCCGTCCTTATCTGATTTGAAAGACCTTGCCATGTTGAGGGATTATCAGAAACCCTCTCAAGAGGTAACCACAGTAATGTCTTCAGAAAAGAATGTTACTGCATCGTCGGTAATTACTACTAGAAATTAAATTATGGTGTTTAGAAATTCTAAGATAATTTTTTAAGGTGATATATCTCGTCACTGAACTCATGCGCCATGCTTCAGATTTCAGTGCCATGTATGCAAACAGATACAAAGTTACGGCAGCTGTTGCAGCTACCATGAGAGCTTCAATGTTAGAACGAGGATTTCCTTCCTATGCATCCAACAAAATCCTTCTTCTTGCAACTATACTGGACCCACGTTATAAAACTGCTGGGCTACCAAATGACGAAGCAGTTCATATGGCCAAAAGTAAATATATTTTGAACTTTTCAGTCTTACTTCATAAATTGTTCTTACTTTTTTATTAAAGGTGAGTTATTTCGGAAGGCAGCTTTGCTTGACGACAACAATAACACCATTGATGAAGTCGAAATCGAGTTGCCAACCAGTCAACGCCCAAAATCTATTTTTGATCGTCTGGAGGAAAATCTAGCCCTTGTCAATCAGTCAAACTCGAATCGTGCTGGGTCTCGCCTAGAAGTTGAGTCATACCTTTCGGAGTCGGCTATTGGGAGACATGATGACCCTTTGCAGTGGTGGAAGGCCCGACAAAATCTATATCCTCGTCTTTCGCTTTTAGCAAGAAAAGCACTTTGTATCATTGTCAACTCTGTTCCCTGTGAACGCCTCTTCTCTAAGATGGGGCTGATTACAACAAATCGCCGCCAACGTCTTAGTCATCGAAAGGCTGGTTTGATCGGGTTTAAAGCCCAGAATTTGCAAATTCTTTCTGAAGAAACTGAATAAATCAATAGTTTCTCTGTCGAACGTTTTTCAATCGCTTTAATTTTGTTTGAACTTATTATCTATTTTTTAAATGGATTCTCCGAAATAATGTAATGGTTAATTCGATTTCGACCAAACTTATCTTCTATAACATGATTTAATATGGTTGTCAAAATTATTTTCATGTCCTTATCCGGGATTTGAACCCGGGCCGACTTCATACCCAGCGACGTCGATGCAAATATGGCATAGAAATCGATGAAAACTTTAAGCTGCATCAAACCTTTTCTCTATGAATCACCCGAGTAGCGAGTAAGTACTCGAGTACTTGGCGGGTAGGAACCGGAAGTACTCATACTCGAGTACTACTCGACAACACTAGCCTAGTCGATGGATTAGTTCAAGCCTGGAATATCGGACTCAAAAAGTGACGCAGTCCTCCGCCGATGGGTTCTCGAATGGGCAATAGCGCCACCACCGACGACTGTAAGAACTTCATGTGGCGTTTGTCAGTGCACGTAAATGACGTCATTGCCACGAAAATTGTTGTGGCATGACGGCCTATAGTGGTTCGAGGTTGCCATCTTGGATGGTCGGTATCCCACTTTCGTGCAACCACAACCCAAAAGCATTGGCATTGTCCATAAGAAAAGGGTACGAATGGAAAGACAAAGGAGAGTGAAAAAAAGAGGGACCGACCCCCTTCTTCCCCACTCTATTCTTCCATTCCTTGACTGTCCTTCCATTCGTGCTTAATTTTTTTAAAGTTGTTCTTTGCCATCACTAGAATGCGCTGATGTCCGTCCGACCTTGGGAAAAGCGAGGTAGGGACTGCGTCAAAACGAAAGCACGGACGAGATATGGAAGCTCCAGGTTTGAACTAGTCCATCGAGTAGGCTATGCTGTAACAGACCTAAAACAGAGTCTGTGAGCAACCTGGGATTAAATTTAAATACTTGCATTGGCATTTTGCATTTGAGATCGTAAATTTAACCAAAAATAAGCTTATCTCTAGAACAATATTTTTAAAATTACCACAAAAGGCATTCTACTAGACATAACATAGAAAATAAAGTTCGAAATTGGGAAATGCGGCGCACTCAATTCAAGGGATGCTGTTTAGGATGAAGGTATTTCACCGAAACTTGGGAAACTGACAGCTAGTGAAAACAACAAATGCACAAAGAAAACCAAAATATAATTGATTAGATGGTTTCTAAGCAGCAACCCTAGATAGAAGTGCGCCAAACATCGAAATTACAAACTATAATTTGAAAATATAGTTCTATAAATAAACTTACTTTTGTTTAAGAATTAGAAAGAAATACTATTTGCATTAATGAATTAATGTTAGAAAAATGCTTCTTAATAAATCTGTAAAAGAAAAAAGTTTTCTTATAGCAAAATAAACTGCTCATCATTCATCACAGATGTGAAAAATTAAGGGGGCTCGGTTTCGGATTCGATTAATAAAGGTCCAGGGAAATAGTAATGGCACGAAAATCCTTCTGCCATGCCCCGCCCCCTGTTGCCCCATGTCGGACACGTCAGCTTTCCCAATCCACCCAAAACAACGAATTTTTGTAAAAATGTTGTTTTGATTCGAAATAATGTTGATAATATTAAAATTTTAATTGCAAGCGATAAAAAATGGCTAAAGAACATGTCTGTATGCTTAAATGATTAAATGGTGGATAGTTTTAGTTGGAAACACACAAAGAATAGGCCGTTTTAAAATCTCTATTTATTTACCAAAGCTTTTAAATTTTTTTCCATAAATGGAATACATAAATACGTATGAAATACCCGTTTGAGTTAATTTTTGTAGTAATTTTGAAAAATATATTTACTATTTCTCCCGAACTGTCCCACTTCACCCCACTCTCCCCTACTCCGCATTAATCCTATTAAGACAAGATTTATTAGTTAGATTAATTACCCTTCACAAGATTTGTTAAATAATTTGCGTTTGCGAATTCTGGTAGATTTTCACGGGATTTGCGTATGATCCTTGCACAACCACAAGCACGCCACACGTTTGCAACGTCGAGCTGCTTCAATAACAATCCGAGACCGTTGAGCTTGGAAGCGCCCACATGGAGGCTGGTGGGCCGTGACCGATCGTAAAAGACCAAACACTTACCTTCGAAAGAAGAATTCTGGCCTCGTCGAATGTGTCGTTGTGCCATTTCATCCATTCCTAGGTGTATCCTGTCTTCAGGAGGGGAGATAAGGGGTCCAATGCCGCTAACAGCTTGTCGGAGAAATGACCGACCTTCTGGAACAATAATTTAAAAAAAAACACGACCGGATGTCGGTGATGGAATGGGGCTATGGGAATTAATGGATGGTTTGCATGAGCTCAAAATTGTAACGGAATCCGTCCGTCGACGGCGTAGCCACCGAATGTGACGGTCGGCTGGCGATGACGAATTTACTCGCATTGATGGCCACATTGTGATCTTTGATTCGTGAAAATAATGCCTGCACTGTGTCGATGTGTTCGTCGTAGGTCGCGGAATAGGCAACACTATAACACCTTTGTAGATGCACCTGCATTTAGCAATCGTCGAATACTTCCGATGCTCACCGACAATAGTCATCGCCAGCGTGCTTTACACCAAACGAGAGCCGCAAATACTGGTAACGTCCAAATGGGGTAGAAAAGGTGGCGAGGTTGATGGAGTTGTCATGCAGCGGAACCTCATGATATCCTTTGAACGCTCATGATATCCTCTATTACCGTAAAAAAATTCATGCCGGGTGGGATGGTACGGACCGCTTGACATGGCGCGGGGGTCTTAAAGTTCGGACGTATGATGTAATCGTTTAGTTCACAAAAGTCAATCACTAGCCGAATGTTATTGTTCTTTTTCATCCAAACTAAAAAGGGGGTACGTACCCAAGCTGTGGGTTTAAAAATTCGGCGGATGATATTGGCCTCTTCCATGGCGTCAAGTTCGGTTTTTACCTTTGACAGGAGGACGGTACTGACAGTGGGCGGGATCCTCTCATTTCCACTGGTTAAGCGTCGTCATTTAAATGAAAGTGGCAAGGTGGTCCAGCCATTGGCCGGCACTGACCGTAAAAAATCGTCGGGCTCTCACTCATGAGCTGGATCAAATCCGCTCGCTTTCGATCGTTGGTAGGTGGTGCGTCGGTCACAGCACTGCCCCGAGCGTGCAGGTAGAGTGACGGAAGCAGTCAAAAAATTGCTGGCTTCGTTTGAACAGTAGGAACGTTCGTTCGGACGCTTCAAAATCGCTCAAAACGTGAATTGGTGTGGTCACTGGCCGGTGCCCTTGTTTTTGGCGACACTATCAATGGAGGCGTTAGAAATCCAAATGCTGACAATGCTGCTGCTAATAGCCTTGACGGACTGGATGCCCTGCCGTAAAGGCACACTGCGGAATCTTTTAACATGTAGCGCCTCTGGGATAGCGTCAAGGTTTGTGCTCGTGTCACGGAGGGCGCCGACCTGGATGGACCGAGCTTGGTGCTTCTCCCGTCTAATGTGTAATTGCTTGTACTGAAATGCTACAAGCATGTCCAGAGTGTATTTGTGTATGTGTTGCTGCTGGAATGCAGAGAAGCATGACCAGATCAGAACGGCCGTGGAAAAACGGTCGGTTTGTGGTGCGCTGTGGCGTTACGGGCACTGGAGGCTGCACTGCGTGAGCCTGGACTGTTGTTGATTGTTTTTAGTTTAAACTGGAAAATAGACTAAATTTCTTATCTAAAACGAATGTGTTTGCTGCTTATGCACTATTGTAATACTGGTCATACCAGTATTACAGGCCACACTAGCATCAGGCCGCACAAAACGTTTTGGGCAGGAGTGTGACAGCTTACAACGCGTCCGGGTTCCGAAATTTCAACAGCCATCATTGGTGTCGATGAGCAGCTTTGCGTCGACCATGTTGACTTTCCCGCTGGTCAGTATTTGTCACGCGGTTGAGCGCTGGGCAGTAGTTTTTCCCTCTTATATCAAGAAGTGGTAGCTTAAATGGCGTCACCGAGCTAACTGTTTGTGGGTGAGATGAAAAATAAAAGGTTATTGTGAAGAAAATGGAAGGATAGAGAACGGAAAAGATGGAGTTCGATTTTTTTTTCTGACTTGCAATTGCAGTAGCTGGTTGTATGGAGCTATCTCCGTCCAGCTGTAGGTGTTTTTGAAAGTGTGTCGTTGAACGACGTCAACATTAATGACGCCTTAAATGGGGTTCATCTGTTCGTGGGAAATGCAGAATTATTATGAGAAGGTAGTGGTTCCTTTAGGAAAGTGGATGTGATTCTCTTAGGAGCGGGTAACGGAAAACTTACGTACGTTCACACGCTGATTAATAAGGCATCCTTATTTATATCAGCCCTACATCGCATAAGCGTCTCATATAGTCGCTTCTTGGTCATCAAATGAAACTATTCCACCTTGTTTTTTTACATTTTAAAGGGGTTTCTTTATAGAAAGCTTCTTCAGCAGATTTACCACTCCAGAACTATTTATCTTTTTGAACAATTTCAAGACATTTTTCCTCAGTTTGCTTGTGCAGGACTTGTTTATGTCCACAATTTTGTGAAAGATAATATTCAAGGCACATGTCAGCCTTTTTTAGATGCTTGACGGAAATGATATTGTCCCAAAAGAATAGCATCTTCTTCGTTCGGGCTTGTGGATCTGGATTTTCTTCTGCTTATCCATCGTCTGATTCCTCATTGTCTGAAAGGAATTCATCGTTACTTTCTTCGTCATCTATTTCGAAATCTAATTTAATTTACACGTACTCTTCGCCATCGGAATGGGAACGTTCAGAATCCTCAGCTTGGTTTACCGATGGATTTTTTATGCGTTGAACAACTCTATATAGTTGTAAAGCATTAACAATGTTAGCTCCTGTATTAATCATGTAACTTTCGTAATATCCAAATCATATTCTCCGAAAATTTGTTTCAAAAGCTGCCAAATACGCAAATCCAGTATGCGGATGCGGAAAATCTCTATAGACCAAAGTAGCTACTTCGGTACTTTTTTTAGTCCTGACTGGCTCCAAGTTCTTTACTTCTTATAAACATGCAATGACATTTTGGTTTACATTTTTTGAAAACGACCCACTTTTTAAGGGTATTCCTGCTTGGAAGGCTGTCAGCAATTCGACATTTTACGTAAATAACAAAGCATGAAATTGACTGTTTTCCAACATTCTAAGTAGAAACGAGGTATATCCAGCTAGTCTGGAATAGTTTAGTAGATGAAGACTGAGACTTACAATCACTTTGGTTCGGATCGAAGAAGTTCACGATACCGGATCTTGAACCTGAAAGAAGAATTCCAAATAGGGCTCCTCTTCTTTGGCCCTCTTGTTTTTGGAGTATTTGGAAGAGAAACAGACGATAATCTTCCTGGTACGTCGGAGTTTGAGGACTAATTGTCCCCATATGCATATTTGTCATTAACATCAGTCGAAGTCAAAGTTGATGTGTTTTATTTACGCCTCGGAGTTGATGTTCGTTTTTTCAGGTTCAAATTCATATTCCTCGTTCGTAGGTGTAGCTGAACCTGACTCTTATTCAGCCATCGCAGTCACCTCAAAATGAACAGTTTTGAATCATACCTCAAAATAATAATAATTGTAATATTTAGACTTAGTGGTGTGTGTTCACATGTAGGTGGAATGCTCATCGGTGGAACGCAACCAACAACATACCATGTGCCTTAAAGGAGAATCGATGGATTGATTCAGCATCTAATGTCAATTATGTATATTAGATCAATTAGGCCTATAATAGAATTGGTATGATGTAGTTTAACTGTACAAACAGTATGTCCAATTTTTTCATTGGTGGAACCTATTAATAAGATTAAGTGGAATGAATGATACTCAGTAAAAATCCGAAGAAAATCAAGTAAAAGTAGCTGAAGAACAAGGCAGTAAGACTTCACCAGGTAGTAAACAGAAATGAATATTTCGAGCATTTTAAACCGCCCGATCTTCAAGTTGCTTTTTGCACGTTACGGAAAGACGAACCATATTGGTATTTCAAATTTTGAATCGCTACATTTTAACATTGTTTTACATATAGAGCGTATAATAAGAAACAGAAAGAAATAGAGTAGAAGTCCTTTAAAAATGAATGAATCAGTGAATGCAAAATGACTGCCAAAGACAAGCAGGGGACACCCTGAAAATTCAGCATCTCTCTATAATTATCAAATACAATTTACAGTTTAAATGGAATTAACACAATAATGCTAACTTGTGCACAACTATACATGTACAGATGATTCTTTATTCATGTTGATCTCTTTTGACACAGCTTTTTTTAGCCTCTGTTATCCGTCTTCTATAATTTGTAACGAAAATTTTTTTATAGAAGTTAACACACGGAAAAATGGTGGGAGCAAAGTCAGGGTGTGTTTCTGCACATATGTCATCACATGATTTTCCTGTAATGTAAAATACATGTGATACCTTCCAATTGGAATTTAAAAAGCTTAGTGCTTAATTTATTGAAGTTGACTATGGAGCGTATATTTTGTGGTTTTTGGCGATAGCCTGCGGGACTTATTCGTTTTCGACGAAATTTTGAAACATTGAAACGAAGAACATTGAAACATTGAAACAAAACGACCCAATTCGCTTTCTTTATCTAGGCGACCTTTATTCGAATTTTTTTTGTCGCCAACGACAAACTCCCGCCAAAAATAATTGAAGATAATGCTCTAATTCAACTTTTTACGTTGAGTTCAAATATGGATTCATAAACAATAAATTAAGCACTAAGCCAACGATAGAGTTTCATTATTCCATCTATCTGTATGGCCAAAGGATTTTTTCCACATGCCTTGCAAGTGAAAAGCTTACGCAATCGGATTTCAACTTCAATAAAATGTTCCATTTGTTGAAAATATCTGTTGGACATTCCAAAGATATGCCGGTCAATAACATGAGACCGTCCGGCAAGTTTGGAGATTTCTTCTAGGGTCTCAAGAAATTTTCGCTCTGAAGTCCCTGGCGTTTTGTGGGCCAAATGGTTCCACATAACAAGCAGATTCATCGAGAATAAGTATGTTTTTGTTTTGGGAATTCCCGGCCACCACCCAGAGGCAACAAAATCCGATTGTTTGGCTGATATGACTGCTGTACAGCTGGAACATTTAAATTCGGTCCATGTCAAATCGAAACGCCCTGTTACAATTTTGAATTAATAAGTTGTCAGAACATACAACGAACTTGAGATATTAACCTTCTTTTGTTATGACAGCAACTTTCCAAGGTCCACACTCAGGCTGTCTGGAATTTTCATGGCACGAAAAAATGAATAACCGCCTTAAGCTCATTGCCGATTTTTGGACAAGTGACTTAAGGCGATTCCTTTGAATTTTTCCCGCTTTATGGTAAGATTCGGCATCTTCTGGGAGGATTCTTTCTTCTCACCTTTCGAATTGTTCCTAGCCCCCAAATTTCGGTCAAAAGCCAAACAGTTTCACGAAATATGTAAAGGTGGCTTAAAACTAAAAAAATCGCTGTTCGAATTTTTGGAGGATACTGTACGTGGGCTCAGGTAATTCAGGGAATAAATCGTCGAGGGAGAATCCCTCTGGAAGCATTGTTTCCCTTTCCGAAAGGTCTAAATCGACCATCTCTTCAATTGTAAGAGAGGCGTTCGAATTGAGTTGGTTTATTTTTAACATAATCAGAAATAGAAAAAATTGATTGTTAAGACATCTTTGATTTGTAATTGTAATCCAGTTATCATTAATTGTATCCCAGAGGAGTCCTAGTGTGTGTATCCTAGTGACTCCCCAAACCCCAAACTCGATGATTCAGTTCATCAAGTAAGGCTTTCCATATTCATTGGAAAAGTGTCCCTAAACTGGGCCTGGCCAGGGAATAAGTTTGAGGCTGGTTTGCGAAACGCCAGCCTTTTTCTTTTGGTTCCCAGACATCCTGAGATTCTAAAAGGTGGGATAGATGTTTGATGTACAGTACCTACCAAAAGTTTGGGAACGCGCGAGAGAAGCTTATGTAAAAAGCTGATTTTCGCGGAATTCCCAAAAATTCAATTTTGGACGGCGGGGAGTAACCAATTTGTAGCCAGAGAGTAGCCATAGAGATTGGCCACTTCCTGAATTTTTTCATATTTAAATGTAAAAGTTTGGGAACAACTAGCCGCGTAGTGGCTTATTACAAATCGGCTATTTTGCCGGTCGGTAAAAAAGGGCCAAATACACTTACAAGGAAGCGAAAAATGTAAAATAAAGAGCTTCGTTAGCTCTCATATCAGCTGTTAATTTTTCCCATAAAAAGGATTTAGTTTTCTGTTCGGGTAATTGCTTTATTTTCTGTAATTTACTAGGCAATTTTTCTAGATCGGCTTCATGCGTTCATGTCATCTGGAGACTTCGAGGTAGGCGACGACAGGGTCATGAAAAATGTTGACAAAACCATTGGTTCCCTTCCCTGTGTCGTAACAACTGGGACCGATTTTTTTTCATTTCCGACAACAAGAAAAGGTGAAAAATCGTCCTGCGTATACCATTGATGAATTCCTAGCAGCGAGTAAAGTTGTAATTAATTTTTTCAATAAACTGTTTCATCATATTACTTGATTTTAAAACATATTGTATTATTTCTAGGTGAAGGTGAATTCAGTAAAAGATCATCCTTTCAAATTTAGATTTCCTTATTTTGAGTTCCAAATTTCTCCTAAATCTATTAAGAATTTGGGAATTGAATTTTTTCTTGAAAAAAGTGGAAATTGTGTTGGTGTTGTTGTATTGAATGTTGGTTCTTCAGATTTTATTAATTTAAAACTAGGGAAATGCAATATGAAGTTTCCTGTTCTTTTGGATCCTACAATTTTTATTTGCTGCAGTTTTCTTTTAAGGCAAAAAAGGTATAGATTCCGTTGCTGAATACCTGCTCTTTTTGCAGTTGTACGATCAGTACAAATTAAATTGTGTTATTATAGGATATAAATAAGATACTCAACGTGTAAGGTGAGTAACTGTTAAGAGATATTTCATTTCAAACTGAAAAATAAGTTAAGTTGTGTATTGGTTTCTTTAGAACATCCTCAGTTGTTGATACATTCGAATTACACAGTTTCAGCTGATGTGGCTGTTCCGAGATTTGCTTTAAACACAGGTTCACAATTTCAATTTTGTGGAAAATTGAAGTGAAAGGTTATTCCCGTTTTACTAATCAAATGTTGTACTGAATATATAATATTTTTTTTTAGAGGATTTACCCCTGTCCCCAAGTTGTAGGTCGCGATGTTTCACGCCCAAAGATGATAGCAACACGTGTTTTAATATGAGGCTTTGCAAATTTTTTCTGATATTTACATTTAAAATGTTGCTTCAACGCATCTAATACGTATAAAAATGAATTATCTAATACGTATAAAAATGAATTTGGCTGATGTTTACGTTTCCAGTGCGAGTTGTAACATTCTACGTGGAAAATATTGAGGAAAGAAACTACGATGTTATTATATAGTAAACAATTTGTTTTGTCTCTTAACGATAAACAATTGTTTAGGGTTTATCGCGATATTTCACTGGCAGCATTTGTGGTCCAAAGAGCTTATGGTAATTCTTTTAATTTATATTGTCTTCTTACTCTTAGCAGTGCAGAATTAAATGAGGTATTGACTTAATTTGACATTTTGTATTAATTTTCATTTACACAGTTCATACTAAAATAAAATTAAAGGGGGGGGGGTGAATTTCGTTCCAAACTCCAATGTGTGAACTGTTATGTGCCTTTATCATCCTCTGCCACTCTTTGTGCAACATAAACGGCAATGCATACGGAGATATCAGGGAACTAATTATGAATAATCAGATTCTTACTCCCTTGAATTCTTGGATGACACTATTTCTAATTCACCAACTGCTGATGATCACGTCAAGGAAGAACAACATGTTCAACTGGAGGTTATGGATCACGTGATTCCTGATGCAACAATTAAAGACACCCACGTGTCGGTTGCGCGTGTGGAGGACGTTGTCATTCCGGTTATACAAGTGATGGATGCATAAATTGTTACGCCATCTTCTTTTTATTCAGTGCTTTATTAAACGAGTGATAAAATACCTCATCCTGGTAACATTTTTCTAAGTCGAAGTCGAGTAATCACATTCCTGCTAAAGTGATTCAAGTGGAAAGTAAGTTATGTGCTTTTCTGTTGATCCAGTACAATGATTAAGTATCCCTTTCATGCGAAAAGAGATTCATTCCTCAGGTCTTCCAATATTCATTCTATTACGTTTTCATGTTGAGACAGATTATTTAAAGGCATAATATGACACAGGGATTACTTTTAGTAACAATTCTTTATAATAATAAATAGTCAATAACATAGATTAACGCCAAGATATATAATTCGGGAGATAATAATTACCGTCCCAGGGATGGTTTCGAAGTGAAGACATTCAAGACTTCAAGAATCACAAGCAGACGATATCGAGATTCACAATTAGCTTTTGCAACCGTCACCATTGAGTTGCGGAAACCTATAGCTTTAATAGTTTTAACACCTGGTCTAACTTAATGGTGGCGGAAAAATCCTGACAAGGAAAACTAAAATTTGTTAGACAAGTATGCGTTGATGCGATTATTGATCCAGTTAGTTTTGCTCTGGGTAATATTTCCCGGTATCAATTTACTTAGTTGGCAAATGAATATGTACATTCACTTGTTAATAAAAAGTTGTCCGCAGGGACCTGGTCTGTTAAAATGGTCGGTGTAAATCAGTTTTGTTGAGAAAGAAAGAAATAATTGTCACAAGACCTGGTCTGCTTAGTTAGCTTACAGAAATTGGATATTCAAAAGGAGAGAAAGAAAATACTTCGGCATGCTCATAGATTCGTTTGATACTAACAATTTGCAACTTCTAACAATATATCCGCTCAGTTAGACAAAACCAGTAAAATGAGTCTAGCCGTGTCATCTAGTGGTAAAATATAGAAACTCTTACATAGACATGGTTTGCTGTTGTAATCTGATTGTTGTTTGTTTGTTTGTTTTTTTTTGTTTTTTTTGCTTGAATGACAGCTACTGATTGATATAAGAAATTTTACCTTTAATGCAGAATGTGGCATTCGAAGTAACTAATGGTTAGGACAATACTGCCTTTTAGACAGAATTCAGTTGTAGGGGTGAGTCAAATAATTGTACAGTGTATTTAATTTCCTCTGCACATTTAACATGTCAAGATATTTTATGATTGTTTCCATTTAAGTGAAGCAACAATTCAGTTTATTTCAGTTCATCATATAAGATGATGATGAGTCTAGCATAATCCTTCTTGTGTGTGTGGTGCAGACAGGAATGCCATTTGTTGTTTTGACAGAATATGATTCCAGGTGTGAGTCAGTTTCCAACCAGAATGGTTAATATAATAGTATATATTTATGTGCCAAACTTTAAATTCTTGCAATGTTTTGCTACATTATTTTTACATTTGTTTAAAATTCTCAGGTGGACCATTTCTCACACATCTCTTACTGTGGGTGTCAGTCAGCAAAATCTAATCGAACTCACCACATCTGAGTTTGTCGTATTGCTTGTGCCTAACAACAAACATACCTATATATGTGTGTCTATATTTTTACCCATATACATTATACATTTATTTATTCTTATTTGTTCATAGAATTTTCCTACTCACATATCAGCATCACCAGTGATTAAAACGTTTGGATGGCTATTTGGTTAGCATGTCTGATTATCATACTAGAAGTCCTAGGATCGATCTCCTATTGCAATAGTAATTCATTGTGTATTGATTCCAGACTTTCAGCTAAATTTTTAATTTAAGTTAACAAATTATTTGTTTACTATTCTTTGGAACCAATAGGAATAGTATTATCCAGTCTTCAGTAATGGATCTCATCAGGTAGTTAAAGTAAAATAAAATTTCATTTGGAAGTGTTTTGTTCACAATTAACTAAAAAAAAACTTTATTATATCGTTAAAAAAAGTGAAAAAATGCCAGTGTTCCGCCGAATAAGGAAAAGTTTTATTTGAATAAAAATAAGATGAATAAATCAGTTGAATCGAATAATAAATAAAAAATACGAATAAGTTCTAGTACGACGTTTAAGTACGACGAATAAAGAATAAATAATACGAATAAAATTTTAATGCTATTCGTTATTTCGAATAAAATTTCGAATAAATTTCGAATGAAATAAATTGATACAATTTTGACGACAAAGACAGAGAGTTATACCATTTTCTTCCTTCTGGTTTGCAATTAACATGAACTTCAGCTTCCAAATCGACTTCCCCATCACTGTCACCAGCATCATCAGAATCTGCACTTTCTGTAGGTTCTGGAGAAATGTTTTTAGCGATTTCAGGATCATAAGCAATTT
>JACCDP010581767.1_pt1 | contig 14499 bp, 18 predicted proteins | sample 7445841 | NCBI WGS metagenome assembly JACCDP01 (sample SAMN15323441, study PRJNA562643) | freshwater metagenome | isolation source: river surface water | place: USA:Blue River Watershed | collected 2017-08-17 | reverse complement strand
GAATCCTTACTTCCGTCCAAATAATGCGCCAAATCGGCGACCATATCGTCGGTAACGTCGACATAGTCGGTAGATTGGTTCATGTTTGCATTCATGGTCGAACCTTTCAATCATTCATCGAGGTAATCGATAACGAAGCGTGCCATCAAAAACAACCTCATCATCCCGAATGGCAGTGATGGTGTGGCCATTGGCTTCGCCACCCACGCCAAGTCGTTGGCCGGTGTCAGTGATAACAAAAGGCATCGCACCACTGACGACAGTTTGAATATTGATTGGAGGACGTTTTTGCTGCACAGTGATCATGGCGCGAATTGGCAATAGTCGACCGAACTCTTCATCAAACTGAACTAGCAGTGTTTCCCAGCGACGTAATTCCTCCTCGGTCAGACTACCTCTTACCGTAAATTCGGGTTGCTTCGACAAAATCTGAAATTTTTTTGATAGGTCAGCAATGTTCAGTCGATCAGAAAGCAGTGAGGGTAACTCCTCAGTGGTTTGAAGTGATGCATCAACACTTCTCAGTCCGGGCACTGCCGATCGTAAGTTTTCAAGTAGCTCATCTCGTGCTACTTTCGAAACCACAACGCCACGAAGGTTGGCTACGCCATTTTTCAGATCGACTATCTGCACCATGGCGCGCGTGCCTTCTTGGCGGTACTTTTGTACCACCGTAGTTGCACTTTCCTGCATCACATCATCCTGATAAATCTGCGTGACCGCTGTGTTGTCGTATTTACGAATCAGCATCTGCATGCGATTGGCCATGGCTTTGTCGCTGGCATAGGCAGTCACTTGAAGTACGCCACCATTTCGGGAAGTCACTCGAATTTCTCGGCCAGGGAAAGCCTCGGTCAGGCGCTCACTGAGCGTGCCGCTGGCGGGGGGCTCGGCGTTTTGTACGACAAGCTCGTTGTCAAGATGCGCAGGCTGATTGACCAGCCATAAAGCGCCAGCAATACCAAGAACAGCAATGGTGGCGAGTCCGATCAACGAGAAAATCAGTACGCGCCTTGCCCGTGCACGTTGCGATATGAGATCGGTCTCCTCTTGCGTAAGTGGCGCTTCATGAAACGTTGCCGCTGAGGTTTCTGCTACCGCGGGTGATGCTGGCGCAGGACTCGGTTGGGGAATCAGCGCCTCAGTCGATGGCCATGGTGCATCCACCTCGTCGATACTGATCCAGATACCGCCCAGTTCCACCGGCATGCCGAGTGCCAGTGGTGCATCCTCAGAAATCGGACTGCCATGTGCATCGAGCACACCACCGTCAACAGGGCCAATGGATGCCAGATCACCGTCGATTTTTAGCTTGGCGTGCGTGCCCTTCAATCGTGGGCCAGCGAGCATCACATCGCATTCATCGTCGGTGCCGAGCAGATACTCACCGACAGAGAGAGTCAGGCGGCTACCAGATTGCGGGCCATGCAGTACCCGCAATTCCAGTTGAGGCAGCAAGGTCTCTAGATGTGGCTCAATTTTCATAAGCCTCCAGCAAGAACTTTCGTCTTTGACACGCTACAATCCCGGAAACAATGAAAATTCTTTCTTTGCATGCACATACAATCTGAATCGCATGGCACCCTCTTCGTTGTACGACCCGAGGGTGACATCAGTAACGCGGCGGCGACAGAACTCGATGAACTGCTCGAGGCAGCCATTGATGATGGCGCGCGACTGATGGTATTTGACTGCACCGGGCTGTCATATATTTCCAGTGATGGTTTGCGGGTATTGCTGAAGACACTGCGCCGCTTGCGTGATACCGACGGTCGGGCGGTACTGGCTGCAACGGGTGACAAGGTTCGCAGTGTTCTCGAGGCGAGCGGCCTGATGGCACTGATTGAAGAATTCGATTCTCCTGAAGCTGCGGTGGCTGCACTGACTGGCGGGCACGGCCAGCCGAACAGCCACTGATGACAGCGATCGTCCCGAACAGCATAGTCGCTACTTGTACAGTTCAAAGCTCGACCCTTGCAAGCGGTTGGATATTGACCTCCGGCGTTAACTCCTGATACGACAGTACCGGTAACTCATACAAATCTTGCTCGATCATCTTGCGCAAATAGCGTCGTATATCCATGGAAGTCAGAAGCACGGGTTTTTGCATCGAGCGGCTCAGATCACCGACAGTTGCCTTGATACTGTCGAGCAGCTGTCGCGAGGTCCCTGGATCGAGCGCCAAATAGGATCCACCGGACGTCTGGCGAACCGCTCCTCGAACCGTATCTTCAACCGAGGGCGCGAGCAGATAGGCTGGCAGAAGATTATTGCCGGCTGAGTATCTGAAACTGATATGCCTTTTCAGGGCAACGCGTACATACTCGGTCAGCATCACGGAATCCTTCTCCTTTTGTCCCCATTCGATTAACGCCTCCATCACCGCCCGCAAGTTACGCACTGATACACCCTCGCCAACTAGTCGTTGCAGTATTTCGGCAATTTTGTGTATCGGCATGACGCGTTGGACTTCTTTGGCCAACTCGGGAAGTCGATTTTCCATATCGGTAAGTATGGTACGCGTCTCTTGAATGCCGATGAATTCCGCTGCGTGTTTCTTGAGTACTAAAGCAATGTGGTAAGAAAGCAGCGAGTTGGGCTCTAGAAAAGGAACGCCGGCATTAATAAGTAGTTGCTTCAACTCAACCCCGGCCCACAATGTCGATAGCCCCGGCAGAAAGGGGTCGCCCGTCTCAAAAGGAATGGCGAGTGATCTCAGATTCTCTGGTGCCTCTTTCACAAATAAATGGCGAGGACGCAATCTGCCTTGCGATACTGGAATCTCAGAAACCATAATGACGTAGGTTTCTTCGCTCATACTCTGGTTGAACCGCAGCGAGATACCCGGAAAAACTAGCCCCAAGTCCTCAAACAAGGCGCGCCGTACTTTGGCGAGTTCTTCGTTCAGGAACTCAGTCGAGAAAGCCTTTTCAAGCCCGGGATGCAGGTCGACCAATAAAGGGACGGCAGGGGAGAATCCATCGGCATCAGAGGCTTTTTGGCCTTCTTCCTTATCACCAGAGGCAATAGCCGGGATACTGCTGACTTTACCGGTCTTGGGATCAATTACCGTGCGCTCGCCTTTGAAGAAGACGTAGCCGACGATGCCGACCACTACAGCCAGCACCAGAAAGGTCGCCGTCGGCATGCCGGGTATCGCAGCAAAACCCAGCATCACGACTGAGCCAATCAGAAAAGCTTTGGGCTGAGCCAAAAGCTGTGCCCCAATATCACTACCCACATTAGATGGGCCGCCATCAGCACCAGTCACCCGCGTGACAATCATGCCGGCACAGATAGAGACAAACAGCGCAGGAATCTGCGCGATCAAACCATCGCCAATCGTGAGGATAGAATAAATTCTGATCGAATCTGAGGCGGTCAAGCCCTTCATCAATACGCCAATCAGAACCCCGCCCAAAAGATTGACTGCAACGATAATCAAGCCGGCGATCGCATCGCCCTTGACGAATTTCATCGCGCCATCCATCGCGCCGTACAGCTGACTTTCCTTTGACACGATGTCGCGTCGACGTCGTGCTTCATTCATATCGATAGTGCCGGCACGAAGGTCGCCATCGATAGACATCTGTTTACCCGGCATCGCATCAAGCGAAAAACGCGCTGCGACCTCTGCAACACGCTCAGACCCCTTGGTGATCACGACAAACTGAACGATCGTCAGGATAAGAAAAACTACCAGACCCACCACAAGATTACCGCCCACTACAAAGTTACCAAAGGTATAAATAATATGACCAGCATCGCCATTCAACAGAATCAGTCGTGTGGTTGCAATACCAATGGCCAACCTGAATAAGGTGGTGACCAACAAAACCGATGGGAAGGATGAGAATGCAAGCGGCGTAGGAAGATACATCGCCACCATCAGCAGAATCGCTGACAGACACATATTCGTGGCGATCAGCGCATCAATCAGCCAGGTTGGTAGCGGCAAGATCATCATAAAAATAATGCAGACGATCAAAGTTGCCAGCACCAGGTCGTTACGCTTAACGACCTTTTGCAAAAAGGATTGAATATGCGCTGTGATTGCGTCCATCACGTCGTCACCTGGCGGTCAAATTCGCGGCGAAGCCTGATAAAAAGGCGGGTGGAACGCGCTGCCTCGGACGTGCGTCCAAGACCAGACAGCGCCTGACTCTGTAGCCAGTAAAAACAAGGATCACGTAGAAGGCTAGCGGGGTCGGCCGCGTCTTTAGGTTCGATCTGGATCGATTCCAACACGGCGTATGCGGCTTGAGGATCGCCGAAGCGCAGCCAGGCAAGTGCAAGCGACAGCGCGACATTATGATCAGCCGGTGCAAGAACGCGAAGCGCATCAAACAGCGTCACTGCTTCCGCAGATTTCCCATGCTGCAGAAGCAAAAACCCAATCACTTTTAGAACGTCTACGTCAGCAGTCACTGGCGGCGTGGCGAGATGAGTCTCGCTGAAAACGACTGATTGGGGCATATCACCCTTGTAAGAGTGCTGAGGAATACATCTGAGCAAGTCGGGAAAGGGCATCCCTCTGAGCTAGCAGATTGGCTAATCTGCCAAATTTCCGAGCATCAGGATGTCGTCGCAGTGCAAGCACCTGAAGCTCATCTTGCCATGCGGAAAGTGCGTCACGAAATTGGCTAGGTGAAAAAATGATTGGATTAACAGCAGACGGGCGCAGTTGCTCAATGACATAGTCGGCGATCGAGGAGAGCGGGAAAAGCAAATCTAGCTGCAGCCGGTCTGGCGAGTCAGCTGAAACCAGAGAAAACTGGTTGGGCAGTAGTGCCTCTCTGTTGGAGAGATGGGATATTCCAACAAGACCCTCAAAAACATTCGACTCATCACCAAACTCTTGCGAAGCAAGCCGAGTGATCGCAATCTTATCCATCAGAAATAATCCCGAAATAGTTGATCGCTAGGAATCCAATCAGTTGCGAACGGCAGACAAATGTTCCAAATAACCGACAAATCAGAGCTGGAACTGATGAAACAGCAAGGTTACATAGCGCATGACGGCAAGAAACCATGAGCTGCTTTCCAGATAAGCATGCCGTAAAAAGTGAGGAAGTTTTCTATGATGAATCAGATCGACCTTGAGGCATTACGAAATAACTACGACCCAAGAAAAGGGCCACAATCAGTAGACGAGTGGCTATATCTCGGGGGGAATTCAACCAATGTATTGAATAACCTTGCTATCGCTAATGCGAGATTGGCTAATGCGATAGCGAAGTCTATAAACAATCAAAAAAACCTGGTCGAAGAAGTGGCGAACATCCTTGAGGTAGTCGCTAACTTAAAAACAGATATAGACGCCTTCAAGCCAGCAAATCCTGATTTTGCCCAAACTTCCAAATTAGGAAAAACGATCGAGGAGGCAAGATCCCTCGTTCAGCGTTTAAAGGCTCAAGTCGAACTGCCCCAAGCCCAAAAAGAAAAAATAGAGACAAGCTTGAATAAAAACGAAATACCTGATCTCGACAATAAAGACTACAACATTTTAAGCACAGTTTTGATGACCAGAACTGAGACACTTACAACCATATCCCAGCAGGAATCATTACGCTTACAAACCTTGACCAGTCGTTATACACAGGCCAACGACCAAGCGGGTACCGTGCAACAGAAAGATGCTCAAAGCAAAGACAGGGCAAGTGCAAATCTACGCGGCGTATAAGGAATAAGCCAATGCTTGATACTTTCAAATCCGAACAAGTCAGAAAAATATCGAAAGATCTATTGGAAAAGCTCGTAGGTCAGCCGGCGGATTTGGAAACTATGGTGGATGTTGTAAGCGGAATTGAAAGTGGCAAGATTATCGGCCAAGGATTTTCGTTGACTGAGTCTGAATTCGATGGCGTGATGGGATTGGCATCTATGCATTACCAGTCAGGTCGATATGAGGATGCGGCACGGTTATATTCATTTGTGGCCTTGATGAATCACCTTGACATTCGGGCTTTCAAAGGGGCTGCTATGTGTCTACAGAAGCTAGGTTTTCATGCGGAAGCACTGCAATGTCTCGGCGTTGCACTCCTGCAAGCGCCTGATAACCAAGAATTAGCACTGATGGCATCTGAAAGTTTCGTACTCACTGGGGATACCGAGAAAGCACAAGACATTATCGAACGCTTAAAAACAGCAGGTGGTTACCAATGAATGAAATCAAAGGAGCTCCGGCAGGGGCAGGGCAGCCTGTTCCCGCCGTTGTAACGCCAGATTCTCTACAGCGACCAAATCCGGCGGGCGCGCAACCATCTCCACCGCTGGACCAAGGCGTTCAGGTTTTGAAATATTCTCAGGATGGAGATCGACTATTTGGCCAGCCACCCTATCGCCTACCCCCAGGGGACCGATTGATAACGATGGATCCGGCGGTTCTGATTGCGATGGTTAATGATGTTTTCAGCAAGCTGGATGAAAAGCAGCTTGCTGCATTCTCCAGTCAGTTAGAAAAAGCACAACCGAAATATCAACAAATTCTAGACAGCCGAATTCAGACGATTGAGAAACAATTTCAAAAGCAAAAAGAAGCCAAGGAAACCGAGCGGAAAAATCAGATCGCGGCAGACGTTCAGTTAGGCCTCGGGGTTGCGATGACAGTTTTCGGCATTATCGCAAGTATTCTCTCTGCGGGTGCATTGAGCGGGCTCATGGTTGCCGGCCTCGCAGTTGGTGCAGCAATGACTACGGTTGATGTGGTTAACCGTGGCTTGAAAGCCGGCGAGGTTAAATACAATGATCCGCTCGATAAAACAGGAGCGAAAAAAAACCAACTCGATATCTCTATCGGGGGCTTGGTTAAGATGGCGGTAGAGGCCTCGGCTGCAAACAACACATTTGACTACCCTCCCGAAATAGTCAAAGGTGGTAAGGCGGCGATGGACAAATACCGAAATGAAGTCATTATGGGTGTGACTATCTTCCTCAGCATTGCAATCGCCGCCGGGAGTGTTGCCATGGGTGCAGGTGGAATCGCGCAGCTTAAAAATGCCGCAAAGGCAGGTAAAGATGTAGCAGGGGCAATGAAGGATACAGCCAGTAATGCTTCAAAATTTGCACAATTCGCTGAAGCGAATGCGTCAAGAATTCAATTAATTTCTCAAGTTGCGGATGTCGGGGGTGACGTAATCAATGCATCTGCCTCGATCTATCAAGGCGCAAACACTGTTGTCATGGCTGATACGACATTTGATATGAAAATGGCTGAGGCGCAGGTGAATCGACTTGATGCCTATGCGGATGCAGAGGCAGCTAATATACAAAGAATAAGAGAAGCCATGCGTAATTCCTCCAGCAGCGTAAATCAGACAAAGCAGATGTTAGCAGATACTACATCAATGCTGAACAAAGCAAATTCAAATTTAATCAATATGTCCTGAATCAGAGTCATTAGGAGTTAGCAAATGAAACTAGAGCAAGTTTCCACCGACCTTAGTTCGCGTCTTGTTGATATCGCGCAAGTTGCGCATGATTCATCGCTTTCAACAGCAGAGCGTAGTGAAAAATTAAATCAGATGAAAGGAGTGACACTAGAAAAAATAGCGTCTGAGTCCGGAGAGGTAAGCATTCTTGCGCAATCAATTTTAGACAACATTCGGCATATTGTCGAAAACGAAGATTGGGCAAAATTACCGCCACCAGTGAACTTATCATCGAACCTAGCTGCTGCAGCTTCGGTCACATCTGAGCTCAATACGCTTGCGACAAAAGTACTGCCGGATATTCAAGCCATGCAGCGCGTTTACGTAGAAACCATGCTTAAGCTGTTGCAGACCGTTTCTAATTCCGAAGTACTTTCAATGAATCATCAGTGGGCGGCAGCAGAAACTCAATTCGCGAAGTCGAAACTCGCTGCAGAGCAGGAGAAGACTAGCGGTATTGTTTCTGGAGCGGTTGGAATTGCTACTGCTACGGCTTCGATTGCGGCAAAAGTCGTTGTGACTGTATTAACAAAGAAGAAATTTGATCGTAACTCACCGAGTTCTGAAGAGAATGCAGAATTGAAAAGAACCAAAGATCTGCATCTTGAAACGGGGACGGAGCTGAAGAAAGAAAAGGCTAACCTCGACAAACTTAAGCTTGAACTCGCCGAGAATGAAAAACAGATTCGCAATCTCAAAGATCAGCAACAAAACAATAATCTAAGTCAATCCGCTTCAAAAAAATTAGCTGAAGAAATTTCTGTTCGCGAAGCTGTCGCTAAGGATAGTAAGTCAAGAATTGCAATTGCCGAAAATAAATTAATAAATATAAAAGCAGATCATGAGCTTGCATCAGCCGGCTTATCGGCGATTAATTCCAGTATAGATTTTAAGGCTGGATCCGCAAACAGATACGCCCAAGAAATGAGGGCTTATAACGATATAACGGATCAAGGAGCGAACTTAATACAGAATGCTACAAAGGTGGGCACAAGCTTCGTCGACGCTTCTGCAAAAGATCACAGGATTGAATCAGAAAAAGCATCGTTCATGACCAACTTTGCTAATTCGGTTCAGCAAACCGCCCAGAAAGAGAAAAGAGACATTTTAGATGGTATTAATTCGTCGGGCTCAATGCTGACAGCGGTTATTCAAGGTAATGATAGTTCACATACTCATATCATTAGATCGGCATGAAAAGTTCTGCTCCAAGTCAATTACCCGACATAAATTCAGAATTCGATATGGTGTTGTTTCGTGAGGTTATCCGCGATTTACATACGACATTTTCACAGTATGAATTTCATAAAAGGCTGAGCGATGAACAAGCCGAGGTGGTGTATTTTGTAGGTCATACCTTGTTTACCCAGGGAAAATTTGAAAAAGCTTTGAATGTCTTTAAGCTCATTCTGCTGTATCGACCTTTTGACCCCAGGAACTTAGAGGCTTACGCAACCACCTTAAAACGGCTTGGGCGATTTGAGGAGGCGATACCGGTATATGTTTCTGCGCTAATCTTTGGGGAGCTTTCTAGTCCGTCACCGTCGATTCATATTGCAGAATGTTTAGCAGCGCTAGGACGATCGGATGAGTCCGAGAAGATGCTGCGTCCGATACTGGATTTGACTGAGTTGAATTCTGCATATGCTGGCGTTCGTGCCAGAGCTGAGAATTTGCTCTCCGTTCTCAAGGCGAGCGCTTGATGAAAGCAACGCTACCAACTGCAACGGCAGAACAGCATGCCGATTTTGACGATGCTTCGCGCGAGCTAGTTTCAGCCAACGAGCTAAGACTACTGTCTGCTATTGGCTTCTTCGCCGCCAAATCGGGTTGCTTGGCGGTTGCGATCAGGATTTTCGAGTCACTGCGTACTTTGCGTCCCGGCGCAACCTTCCCGTTTATTGGTCTTGCAGTTGCCTACTTGGCAGTCGGCATGGATTCAGAGGCAGTTCATGTGCTTCGGGATAGAGGAGTGCGCGAGTGTGAAGACGACAACGAGCTTCGCCTTTGGCTTGCGCTTGCCTATCACCAGTCTGGAAATAACACACAAGCCATCGCCGAGTTACAAGCCTCGCTTAAGCGTGAGCCGGCAGAGGCTTCACATCCATTGGCTGAGCGTCTTTCCATACTACTCGGATCAAGGTCGATGAAATTAGATTGGCCAAGTCCAGCTCCGATTTCCGAAGTGCCCGAGGCATAAGTCGATGCCGCTCGTAAGAGGCAGATCTGCGCATAGTGGGAGTTCACGATGAATGAAGTTTTTGGTGCTTCACCAGGTATCGCAACTTATTTGGAACCCGCGCCCAGTTTGGGCGATGATGTCAACGTCACGCTCCCGGCGGCGACTTCAGGCGATCAGGCATCTGGCCTTCGGTTATTGGATATGCTGAACTTAGAGCGTATTGAGCCCAATACAACGATACCCGCGACCCTTGGGTCATCAACTTCAGTGGGAAATGAAGGTTCTACGACGAAAACCCTGGGTGATGCCATTCTTGCGCGTATTGATGCCGTCGGCGCTAACTACAAGCAAAACGTTAACCGTGCCTATGCCGCACTTGAAAAATCCCCACGCGAGAATACGGTCGAAGATCTACTGAAAATGCAGTTAGATCTTGCGGTTGTTTCATTAGAGGTTGAGGTGGTTGGAAAAGGGGTGCAGAAGGCAGTTCAGCACGTTGATACCCTTTCAAAACTGCAATAAGCCGCCGATATGCATTGCTACTTTCGTATTTTTTCCTGCATGAGCATCGCGCTCATCCTTTTTGCATGCGGCGCAAAGGTTAAACTATTACATGATATATCCGAAGTTGAGGCCAATGAGGTCATGGCAGCATTACTCGAAGCAGGATTAAGCGCTGAAAAATATCCCGGAAAGGATGGCCTCGTAAGCCTTAGCATCGAGCAATCACAGTTTTCCCGCGCCATTTCACTCTTGAATGCGGAAGGATTACCCCACGAAAAATACGTCAAGATGGGCGATGTTTTCCGTAAAGAGGGGATGATCTCATCACCGCTTGAGGAGCGTGCTCGCTACTTGTGGGCCTTGTCTCAGGAGCTTTCTGCCACGGTTTCCCAGATTGATGGCGTCATCAAAGCCCGCGTTCATGTTGTGCTTCCTGAGCGTGGAAATGGCGCTGATCCGTCGCTACCGTCGTCGGCTGCCGTATTCATCAAGCACAAACCCGGATTCACCTACGATGACGTCATCCCGCAGGTCAAACGGCTAATATCAAACAGTATTCCTGGCCTTAGCCAGGAAAAGGTGACGGTGGTCATGCTGCCCAGTGTGGTTCAGTCAGATCTAACGCAGAATGCGCCACACACCGATACAGTGAAATCACAAAAATCATCGGTGACAGCGATAAACCCTGCTGATAAATCACTTTCGGATAACTTCATTTGGGCTGCTTGCGCCAGCCTGCTAGCGCTACTGAGTGCTTTAGCTTTTCTCGTTTGGAAAAAGTGGTCGAAATCGCTTAAAGCGACAGTATCACCGGGCCCTGCTCAACGGTCTCACGCTAACGTACCCCCCGCTATGTCGGCGCCGGTTAATCAAAGTGTGTCGACTGATGCAATGACCGATGATTGAGATGTTGAATCACTTTGAATCATTGCAGCTGCTTTTAAAAAAATCGCCCGACAGTGCTGCTCGCATCATAGATTTTAACTGCAATGTTGCTGCTGGGCTGCATCCTGATCGTCAAAAACTTTTGTTTCCCGATCTAACATCTAATTTATGGCGAAACCCAAGATTTTTTGATCGACTATCAAAAATCATTTTGAATAAAACAGGGATCGATCAAGCCAGCTATATTGAAGTTCCGAATTCACTGTGGCCGCTCTTTTTGCTGCCAACAGACCGTCTGCAGCGACTGATCTTACTCGTCGGCGCATTGATTCTTGGAGTTCGAATTCGTGCCAGTTTGTCGCGTGAGCATGTGACGAACTGGAAGAAAAAATTAGGGGAAGAGGCGTATCACTTTGCAATGAATAGTGCATCGTTGCTTCCCGCAGCCCAGATCCCTTTACCGACAATCGCGTCTGATTCAGCCCAAGATATCGGTGCCAGCGCAATCATTTCGGCAGTATCCGGCGAACCAGAGGCGCTCAAGTCAAGAGTAAGCTTAAAGCTGGCATCCGACGTCAATGTAATCCCAATGGAACCGGAGAAAGCGAGACGTACGCTCCTATTAGTGATGCAGATCGTGGAGGCAGAATGGTGTTCATCGCACGCAATACTCAGGGTCTAGCTAGGCCAATTCCAAAAACAAAGATTCTGGTGGCTGAGGATGTATGGGCCTTCACGAGTGCACGCCAAGCAATCGCTGCAGCAAATGCTCGGCGTATAGAGATAGAGGCGGCGGCGGTGGCGGCATTCGAAGCCGAACAGAAGCGTGGATATCTGGAAGGTCGCGAGGAGGCGCGTATTGAGCAATCGGGCAATATGATTGAGATTATCAGCCAGACGGTTGATTACTTTGCGAAAGTCGAAGCTCAAATGGTCGATTTAGTGCTGGAAGCGGTACGAAGAATCGCTAATGATTTCGACGATCGACAAAAAATAGAAAAAGTCGTGATGAACTGCCTTTCGCTTGTTCGTAATCAACAAAAAATTATGATTAAAGTACATCCGGATCAGCAGCAAAGCATTTCATACGAGATAAAAAAATTCCAAGAGAAGTTTCCGGGCATTGAGCAGATTGAAGTCGCACCTGATGCTCAGCTATCTCATGATGCTTGCGTGGTTGAATCCGATATTGGCCGAGTCGAAGCAAGTTTGTCTGGCCAAGTGGAAGCGCTTCGATCAACGCTAGAGCGGGTATTCAAGACGCCTCGAGAAGACGGGGTAGCGGCATCACTAAAGAATTAGATAGGTGGAACACGGTGCCGATTTGTGTCACCTACCGACGCGACTCATCCGGAGAGATCAATGAATACAAAGTCATGGCGCGCCACATATATCGATTTATGTGAGTCCGTGTTTCGCGAGCTAGGTTTTGACCCTCCGGCGATGCTTCACGACGATAACTTACCGTTAGCCATGGAGATCGAGGTTGATGAGCGGAATTTCGAATTACTGCATTCATCAGCTGACCGGCCGCATCAGATTCTAATTCTTTGCCAACTAGACAGCTCTGCCGAGAACATCAGTCGTTCTGAGCTATCGTCAATGCTCTCAAAAAATCTCGACAATATCCGCCGCTTTCTTCCGTACTACGGCATCAATAGTGATACTCAGGCAGTTGTATCGATTTCTGTCGCAGCCTTGGCCGATTTGCAAGCTAACACTTTATTGGAAAAATTAAAGTCCATTGCACAAGATGTGCTTTTTTGGCGCGAGCAGCTCGATACATCTTCGGCCGATGCTCGGGGTGTGAAAGCCGAATCTCAGGGGGTAATGCTCGCATGAATCCTTCCGCAATAAGTGGTCCAAGATACCGGTTTCTGAATGTTGTGAATGAGCTGAGGATCGCACTCGGCTATTCAATGCGTTCAGAAGAGCAAGAGGACGGAGAAGAAGTTGCTATGGAAATGATGTATGGCGGCTTCGATTTTTCCATCGTTCACTCCTTGGTGAATAAGCCAGATTCTGTCCTGCTGGAATGCATATTTGGCCCATTGCCCGAGGCGCGCGCTGAAAAAATTATGCGCCGCTTATTGGAAATGAATGCAGCCCTTGCGGAACTGGATGGTTCCTCATTTAGCCTAGATGCAACAAGACAATTGCTCATGTATACGCTGGAGCTTGAGCTTGGCCAGCTTGATGGCACTGTGCTGCTTCGCAAGCTCACTGAGACCGTTTGGCACGGTCAGCGGTGGCAGCAATCTTATTTTATGAGTGCTGTGGAATCAACACCGACTGAGTTAATGAATCCGGTTCAGCTTGCCTGATAAATTTCCCTGGAGATTAAAATGTCGACTCCTACATCAAATACAACCTCATCGAATAAATTGACTACAGGCAATATTGATGGAACAGCAGATCTGATTCCAGCAAAAAAAGGCGATGGTGGTTTTAAGTTTGGAAAAAGAATCGATGGGGCAAAGGGAAAAGAAATCAAAAATGATTGGCTAACATCCATTTCTAATGTCAATAAACAGTTGACGGAAATCTCTAAAGAATTGGATGAAATTTCTAAAGAAATCGAAAAAATGTCTAACAGATTTGATGACATTAAAAAAAATTCTGCTTCAAAATCAGGCACCAGAAATACGACAACTTCTGTAGCTAGTAGTGACCCACGGGTCGATAGTTCTCGAACTGACGAAGTCGGCGGAGATAGTGCAGAAGAATCTGAAGATGATATCGAAAATTATTTATACGATGCTTTAAAGAGCATCAAAGTAGCCTCTACAGCTTCTAAATCAATAGCAAATAATTTTAAAGAAAAAGTTCAGACCAAAGTCGAAAAAGCAGTAATTGCTTTAAATAATTTTGATAGTAATGAATCTTCTGCAAAAGATGAAGATTTAAAAATAATGAAAACCAAATTAAACCAGAGATTACAAAAAGTATTGCTCGGCCTCGAGGAGATTGATTTGTCTGCAGATAAAACTAATCTACAAATAAACCCTGAAAGTTGAGAAAAGTATGTAAATATCTATCTGCCGAGAGCGTTCGGCAATTCAATACATATTGTAGTTGTAATTGATTACCGTTGAGATCGTCTCTGATCGTCAAGGTAAGGATTTTTGGCGCTACACCAAACTATTCCTTGCGCTTATTTCTGAATAGCGCTTACAGTCATAGTTTTTCTTATCACTCGTTTATTGAATTTCAATTGTTCTTAGGCCGATAATCAAGGTCGATATGTTTCCGGAATTTACAGAGCATTTGAAACTTGGTTCGAAATTTCACCTAAATCATCTAAGGCTTTTTCCATATCGCTGAGCATGAATGCCCGCTCGGGTATCCTGAACGCGAGGATGAGTTCTCGCTGGTCGTAAGCAATCTGTAATGGCCAACGCCGTGCAAATCGGTAGTGGGCCAATTTAAGTGCGTTACGATATTGTTGTGCGGTTAGGTAGTTCGCGGGAATTGTTCGATAAATGATGACGTCCGAAG
>JACCDP010230000.1_pt1 | contig 14500 bp, 24 predicted proteins | sample 7445841 | NCBI WGS metagenome assembly JACCDP01 (sample SAMN15323441, study PRJNA562643) | freshwater metagenome | isolation source: river surface water | place: USA:Blue River Watershed | collected 2017-08-17 | reverse complement strand
CCGGCAAGTCAGGGAAAAGCACATCTATTGGGGGCTCGATCCAGAGCGGCCCCGCTGCCGAATCGAAGTCGAGGCTCGTCCGGGCTGTGATCCTGATGGCGGTCGAGGACGCCGTAAGGGGCAGGGGTAAGCGCAAGCAGCAGGCGATGGCCTACCTTGCGGGCGACGACTTCCAAGAGGACTGCCGCCTCATCGGCATCGATCCGGCGAGCGTCGGCAAGATGGTCGTCGAGATGCTGAAGGAAGACGAGGACGAGCGGGAGAAGAACGTCACCCGTCTCAAGCGGAAGGTCCGCAAGCAATAGGTACAGAGTGTACCCTGTCACATGTCGCGCCCCTTTTTGAGGGGCGCGCTAATACATCTGTTGACTTGCCGCTGCCGCTTGGGCCATAACGAAAAGACCCCGCCCGACCTTGACAGTCGAGCGGGGTCTGAGGGCCGACCTCTTCTTTGGCAAGAGAGAGGGGGCGGTCGCGCTGACGGGACCAGCGCATAAAAGGGAAAATAGAACGGGCGTCGCCAAGACGCAAGAGTTCTCACACCCTTTCATGCACCCCCATTCAGCGCCAAGCGTCCGTCCGTGACAGCGGTCCGAGACGCGCCAGCCTCAAGGCCCATGCGCTGTCCGGGTGGCGTTCCCCTACGAACCAACCCAAATCCGGGCAACGTCGTCCCACTGACGACCCGGTGCCTGCCGCCGCAAGGTGAAGGTAGAGGTGAAGCAGCCAGCCGACCGGGGATGATCAGGGTCGGCGGGCGTCCAGCGCCTCAAGGAAGGCTGGAAGGCTAACGGGTCACCCCAGACCCGGACGATCAAGAGGATCGTCAAGGTGACTGAGTATGCGGCGGCCCCCTTTGAGGGGGGCCGCTCCCCCTCATCAAGGGGCTGCTGGTCCTAGTACCTAGGGTCAGCAGGCAGAAAAGGGGGAGGCTATGTCCGGAGGACAACGATGGCGAAGACGGAGAGGCAGGCGGCAAGAAGCGCAGGAAGCGGCGCTCCAAAGCGCCGCGCTGACCGGGCGCGGATTCGTGGGCAAGTTCCATCAAGGTTCCATCTGCCCAGCGAGTTCCCGATCCGGTACGATTTTCCCCTTGTGCGCTAATACAAAAGTGCTAGCCTCGATCCCGGCAAGAGAGAACCACGGGGGTAACACATGCATCCTTCGCGGGATGTCGATGACATCCGCATTCAGGCCGAGCGCCTCTCGCTCGGCCAGCACCGACTGGTCTGCCCGTACTGCGCGCACACGCGCAGCCGCATGAACCAGCGGACCAAAACCCTTTCCCTGAAGATCGACGAGGACGGCTACGCCTATACGTGCTGGCACTGCGATGCCAGCGGCGGCGACCGCTTCGACGCCGGAGCAAGCAAGCAGATGACGCAGGTAGCAGTTCGCGAGGTCACCGCCCTTTCAGCCGACGCTTTGACCTACCTCCAGACCAAGCGCGGGATCTCCCGGGAGACGGCGCTGAACGCCGGTCTCTTCGAGGCTCAGGCGTGGATCAGGGAGGTCCAGACCGAGACCCCGTGCGTGGCCTTCCCATACTTCGACCAGAAGGGAAACCGCACCGGGGCGAAGCTTCGTGCGCTGGGCACGAAGGGCTTCACGATGCAGGGCCAAGCCCTGACCTTCTTCGGGCAGGAGCGCATCGTCGAGGGGAGCCCCGTCATCATCGTCGAGGGGGAGATCGACGCCCTCTCCATCGCCGAGGCCGGTCTGCCCAACGGGATCTCCGTCCCGCACGGCGCGCCGCCGCCGCCGAAGCCCGGGGCTCCCGCCCGACAGGACGCCAACGACAAGCGCCTCGAATGCGTCTGGGCCGCGCGGGCGGCCTTCGATGCCGCGCCGAAAGTGATCATCGCCACCGACAATGATGCCCCCGGCGACGCGCTGGCCGAAGAGCTGGCGCGGCGCATCGGCAAGGCGAAGTGCTGGCGGGTGCGCTGGCCCGACGACATCAAGGATGCGAACGAGTTCCTGATGAGGCAGGGCGCGCTCCGTCTCGCCAAGTACATCGAGGACGAGGCGGAGCCTTGGCCCCTGTCCGGCATCCATCAGGCCGCCGACTTCAAGGCGGGTCTTCTTGATCTCTACTCGAAGGGCCTTTCGCCGGGACTGTCCACCGGCTGGGACTGCATTGACGAGTACTTCACCGTCGCCCCCGGAATGCTGCACGTCGTGACGGGCGTCCCGGGCAGCGGCAAGTCTACTTGGCTGGACGCGCTGGTCATGAACGTGACCTCGCAGTACGGCTGGAAGGGCGCGGTCGCCTCGTTCGAGAACCCCATCGCCATCCACCTCGCGAAGTTCATCGCGCTGAAGACGGGCAAGCCCTTCAAGCACGGCGCTCCCGGGCGGGCCAGCCAGCAGGAGGTCGAGGACGCGCTCGACTGGGTCAACGACCACATCATGTTCTTGGCGCAGGACGGCGAGCCGCCGACCGTCACGAACATCATCGACCGCCTGACAGCCGCCGTTCAGAGGATGGGCATCCGGTGGGCGATCATCGATCCCTTCAACTTCATCCGCCTCAGCGCGAGCGAGGCGGGATCGAACGAGACGTCGGCGATCAACGAGATGCTGGCGGCGTTCAAGATCTTCGCCGTCACGCACGACGTCGCCCTCTTCATCGTCGCCCACCCGGCCAAGCCTCCGGCCTCCGCCGGGGCGGACTGGGTGCCCACTGGCTACTCGATCTCGGGGTCTGCGAATTGGTTCAATCGCGCCGACTGGGGGCTTACGGTGCAGCGCCTTGAAGAGGCGACGCGGGTGCATGTCTGGAAGTGTCGCTTCAACCACCTCGGCAAGGTCGGCAGGGAAGACCTCGTCTTCCAGCCCGACACGGGGCGTTACTTCGAGGCGAACGATCCGTCCGCGTTCGAGGATCTGGAGTTCTGAGATGCCGAAGCGAACCCTCCAGCTTGAGTTCCACGCTCCGAACGCGCGCGTCAAGGCGCGCGTTCGCGACCTCACGCCGACCGAACTCGACCGCCTCTACCATGAGGGGCTCATCGCCCGCGATCTCCACGATGCGGGCGAGGCGGCGCTGAAGGATCTGTGGAAGGCGAAGATGCTCGGCCCCGCCGCCGTGGACTACAACCATGCCGGTGGCGGGGGAGATCCCCAGCCCATGTCGTCGGGCAGGGCGAAGGCCCTTAAGCGCGTCAACGAATGGCTGGAGGAACTGGACAGGGAGGCGGGCCGCGAAGCCCGCCGCTTCCTGCTTTCTGTGCTGTGCGACGACACGCCCGTCTCTTCGATGGCGGGCGTCGTCCTCGTCCGTCAGGCGCTGGCGGCGACCATCAGGCACCATGAGGCGAGGCGCAGGGCCTCGCCTCTCTCATCGCTCATGGATCAGGCGTTCTCTTCCTTGAAGTGACGCTCGTACATCTCGCGGATGGCGCGCTGCGCGATCCACGAACGGGTGCGGTCCTGCGCCTCGGCCAGCTTGGTGAGCATCTCGTACTCGGCGGGGCGCATGTTGAGGGTCAGGCGGTAGCCGCCATCGGTCGGCTGCTGTGTGCGGGTCATGTCTCTCTCCAAAGGTACAGCGTGGACTTATCCGGCCAGCGCATTCATGACGCTGGCCGAGAGGCGGTTGCGGGTCATCGACACGGCGCGGGCGAGGCTCTCGTTGAAGCAGCCGACGAACGTACTGTCGTTCACCTTGGCGACGCACATGTACCCGGTCCTGAACTCCAGATCCTTGGTGTCGAAGACGCCGCCCTCGTACAGGACGAGGCCGTCCTCGTAGTCGAAGATCTGTCGCGCCGTCATGATGACGCACGTTTTGTTTACAATCGGCGATCCGATCTTGGTGGTCAAGTATTTCCATGAGGCGGCAAGACGGACATGAAGAGAGGCCGACCGCCCCGATCCGGTGACGCCGAGGAACTCGGTCGTCATCTTGTTGTGGTCGTTGATGTTGATCGAGAGGCTGGTGCGGAGCCGGTCGATGGTGGAGACGAAGCGCGAGACCGACTCGTTCCAGTGACGGTCGAGCAGACCCGTGAACCCGGGCGACGTCTCGTAGGTGTCGCGCAGCTTGCGGACGAACGAGATGTTCTCCGGGATGCGGGAGCCGAGGAACTGCGCTTCCTCGTAGGAGATCGACTTGGTGTCGATCAGCGCAGTCTGTAGATAGTACTTGGCCGATCCCTCCCTCTGCCTGAGGATGTCGGACACCTTCTTGGGATCCGGGGACTGCCGGATCAGGCGGCAGGTCTCCTCGCGAAGCTTCTTCGCGAGGAGGTAGTTGCGCGCAAGCTTTTCCCGGTCGGGCTGCGGCGCGTTCTTGACGATGCGAATACCCATGATCTCCTCCCTCAGTTGATGCGGACGCCCTCGCCGAAGGGCTCCTTGTGGTCGGTCGTCTTGGCCCAGAGGACCGGATAGTCGGGCTCCTGCTTGGGGAAGGCCCCCTCCATGTCGGTCAGGTAGACGAGGGCGGCGGGGCGGATGCTGTTGTTCTCCACCCAGTCGAAGACCGGGCGGAAGTCCGTGCCGCCGCCGCCGCGCACCACCTTCTTGAGCGAGGTGAAGATGTCATCGACATCGCCATGCTCGAAGGTGACGGAGCCCTTGACCTCGGCATCGCAGAAGACGACGTGGACTTCCTCCGGTCGGGTCTCCCGGCAGATGGCCTCGACCTCGGAGAGGAACTGCTCGGTCGCCTTGGGGTCTGCGTAGATCGAGCCCGAGGTGTCGATGGCGATGACGAGGGATCCGAGGTTCTCCTTCAGCATCCCCGGCATCCGGATGCCCTGCGCCAGAAGCTTGCGGTTGGGCTTGGCCCACGTCTGGGTGTGGGCGAAGGTGTTGGTCACGAAGCGTCGCAGCGTCTCCTTCCAGTTGACGGTCGGTCGCAGGACGTCGCCGACCATCTTCTCCAAGGAGGCGGGCAGACGGCCCTGCTGGCGGGCCGACTGGGCGGCCTCTGCCACCTGCATGCGGACCTCGTTCTCGGCGATGCCGCGCTCGCTCTCGGTCATGCGACCGCCGTCAGCGCGGCGGTCGCCATCCAGCACCTCGCCGAAGCTGCCCGGGTCGTCGCCCTTGTCGCCCGGGTCATTGCCCTCCCCGCCGTTGCCGCCCTCCGGAGGGGGAGGGGAGAGTTCCTGAAGCAGGATGTCGTAGATGCGCTCCGCGCCCATGCCCCGGAAGCGGGGCTCGTTGAGGGCGTCGGGCGGGAGAGAAAGACCGGCTTCAAGAACGATGGGGTTGATGGCGTAGTCGCAGGCGATGTTCCAAAGCTTGCGGTCTCTCTCGCCCCGCCGGAGATGGTGGCAGTTGGCGATGTGCAGGATCTCATGGCAGGTGATCCCGATCACATGGTCGTCCGACAAAGTCTCCAGAAAATTCGGGTTGACGAACATGTCCTTGCCATCGACGGCGAAGGTCTTGATCTGGTCGGTGAGGGACACGTTCATCTTCATCGCAAGCGTCCCGAAGAACGGCTGCTTGATCAGAAGCTGGACCCGGGTGCGGGTCAGGCGGCGCATGTGGTCAGTCACGGTATTCCTCCATCAGTTTGCCCTTCGCGAAGAGCTTCTCGTCGCCCGCAATGGCGCGGTCATAGGCGTCGTTGATCTCGTCGTCGTAGTCGGCGCGGGTCTTCGCGTGGATGTCCGTCAGGCTGGGCAGGACGGGCACGTTGTCGGCGATGACATAGCGCCAGACGAGGCGGTCGCCTTCGTGCAGGTCGAGGACGACGGTGACGTTTTCATATTTCTCGTCGTAAAGATTTCGGATGTTGAATGTCCCGCCCATGAGGCGGGACATCACAACAGCGCCGATCTTCTCGGCTTTGCTCATGGTGACCTCCGTAAGGTACACGCTGTACTCAGAACACGAGGCTCGCGTTCTTGGTTGCCCAGCCCCGGACTTCCGGAACACTGGCGATGGACTTGGAGGGCGCGCGTCCCTCGCGCGCCATGATCTTCTCGCGTTCGAGGGCGTCCTTCATGGTGACGACCGCGAACTCCTCGGAGGGGAAGCGCGAGATGTAGGCGACGACCTTCTTGGCGTTGGCCGCGCTCATGACACGGGACAGGTTGGACGCGACGGCGTAGCACATCGAAGCGCCATGCTCCCCGTCGGGGATGCGGGCGTTCTCCGGATCGGCGAGGATCTCCTCGACGGTCGGGATCTGCCCGAAGAGACGGAGGTGGGCGAGGAACTCGATGGCCGCACCCGGCCCGACCTGACCGGCGAGCGCGGTCTGGAGACCGATGCCCGTCGCCCCGCTTTCGAGGAGCGAGGACACGAAGGCCCAGCCGCGCGGCGACGGGGACTTCGGCTGGGTCGGGTCGAAGGCGGCGAGCAGTTCGCGACGGTCGCGGATGAAAGACGTGACCTCCGGACGGATGTCGTTGGCCCCGGCCCAGCCGCAGAAATCATCGACGTCCGCCTCGACGGGCACGAAGGTGAAGCGGTCCGCCATGTGGCGGGGCATCTCGTTCACCGCCGAGCGGTCCGAGCGGCGGTTGCCCGCCGCGATGACGACGGCCCCCTTGGGCAGGGTGTACTTGCCCATCCGTCCCTCCAGAACAAGCTGGCTCAGGCTGGACTGGACGAGGCTGGTGCCCTGCACGATCTCGTCAAAGAACAGGAACCCCTTCCAGTCGGGGTCCACCGGGAAGTCCTCCGGGGTGCGCCACACGGTACGCTCCCCGCTCAGGTCGGGGATGCCCTTGACCTCCGAGGCGTCGGCCCCGGCGCAGCGGAACTCGGCGACCTCGCCGCCCGTCATGGCGGCGGCCTGATAGACGAGGCTGGACTTCGAGATCCCCGGCGCACCCTCAAGGAACAAATTGATCTGGCGCTGGCGGGGAACCTTTCCCGAGGTGTTGAACTTGTACATGGACACGATCAGGTCCAGAACTTCAGTCGGCTTCATGATACAGTCTCCCGTTTGGTGGCGGTCCCATGCCGCCCCATGATAATAGCTTGGTTGATATTGGGTGTCAACCCCCCCTGTTTGGGGGGGTACAGGGTGTACCCCTGAAGGACAACCGCCCCCGCCCTTGCGGGCGGAGGCGGCTGGTACACAACGGTGTGGAGCGGGATCAGGCTTCGCCGAGCGCCCGCTTGAGGCGCTCGACCTCGGAGGCGAGGCGGGCCATGTTGTCCGTGAGGAGGCGGACCTCATGGCAGAGCGCGCCATAAGCCTTGGTCTTGGGGGCGACGACGCTGCCGTCAACGGTGGCGACGCCGATCTTCCCGAACTCCTTCGAGCGGATGTTGATGACGTTGTGCAGCTTCACCCCCGTCTCGACGGCGACACGGCTGTCCGACCAGTGCTGGTCGTACACCCAGAGCCCGCTGTCGGACTTCTTCAGGTGCTTGGAGATGAGGTCAAACACGGCGACCTTGCTGCGAAGAGGAAAAGTGCCCATTGGTATCTGCTCCTGAATGCACATCGTGCATGGGTTGGTTTGGTGAATGCGCCGTGCTGCAATCACAGCGCATTAAGCAACATGTAGCACAAGATCATGCCACCTGCAACCAAGGCGAGGAAAGCACAGTCCAAGAATAGGTAAGCAACAGTACGCATCAGGCATACCTCGCGGCGCGGGTCGAGGCAATCTCGGCCCGCGCTTTCTTCACCCGCCCCTTGCCCATGACGATGGCGCAGGCTGCGGATTTTGATTTGGCGAAGACGGAGACCCGGCGGCAGGGCATGCCGTCCGGGTCACGGATCGTGACCACGTAGCGGGTCAGGTCGTAGGTCGGGGGGCGCTTGTTAGGCACGGCTCACCCCCGCATGTTCCGAGACCACCTCGACGGCGTTCCACAGGAAGGTGACCAGCCTGTCGCGCACCTCCCCCGGCGGGAGGGTGGCGGCAATCGAGTGGGCGATGCTCAGCCTGTGCTGGCAGAACTCGATCAAAATGTTGGCGTCGTGCAGCCGTGTCTCCGCCCGGTCGATCTCGATCTTGGCGAGGCGGGCAAGTTCATTCATCTCGTGGACCATTGCGGACTCCATAGAAGCGGGGGTGATGGCGACGGCGGCGTCGATGCCGCCGGAGCCGATGACTGTCCTGCGGATGGTCGTGGACCAGAGAGGCGATGAAGGCATAGAGCCCCATCGCCCCGAAGCAGGAGAGGAGGACGAGGGAAAAGACTTCGCTCGTCGTCATGGTGCCCACCCGTTTTCGTTCCAGACCTTGCCGACGTAGTTCCCGCGCTCGTCGTAGTCCCAGAGGTTCGGCCTCCGGGCAAGGATGCGCGCGGCGATCCCCTCCTCGCCCATCTCGACGAGGCGGTTGTAGATGCGGACCCAAAGGCCCGGGTCTTCGTTGTCGCTCATATTCATCTCCTTGGCGGTCGTCAAATCGACGACACGGCTTTCCGATAATCACACGCAACAGGCAACAGGGTACATGCTGTACCTTCTCACTGGTTGCCGAGGGAGAAGATGATGCGGGGCTTCTCGGTCCCGCATTCGGTGATGCCGGTGACGAAGACGCCAATCAGTTCGTTCTCATGCTCGCGCTCTGCCTCGGCGATGTCGGTCAGGATCCTGATCATCTCGGCGTTGGCCAAGGCGGGATCCTCCGCCTCGACAACGCGGACGATATCCTCAAGGTCGAACGCGATGCGTCCGGTGACGACGTAGTACTTCATGGGTCAGCCCTCCCACCCAATGATGACGCGCTCGAACAGGTCGTAGCTGTCGTAAGTGCGGTCGAAGTATTCGCGGACGGCATCGCCATCTGCCGGGAAGTCGGCTTCGAGGGCGTTGCGACAGTACTCATCGAGATACTGCTCCGCCTTCTCCTTGCTGGCGAAGACGCCTACGTCCGCCGCCTCTCGGTCGATGTCTTTTATGGTCAGAACCCATACGGTCTTCATGTCAGTCCTCCTTCACGATGCGGTAGGCGAGCCTCGCCCCCTTAACAAGCTGGGCTTTCGTCTGCCAGTCGAGGGTCGAATGGAAGACGACGTTACGCATGCAGTCCTCGATCTCTTCCAGCGTGAGGGGGTCGGTGACCCCCGTCGCCTCGGAGATGGTCCGGTGATAGATGTTCATGGTCATTCCTCCGGCTTGAAGCGGCGAAGCTTGACGGGCCGCTCGATGGGCGGGTCGAGGTCGGCGATCCACCAAGTGTCCGTGCAATGGCGCTCCGCCCATGTCACGGCCTCGGCGTCCGACGTGAAAGGTCCGCAGAACTCGAACCCTTCGAGCGGGTTGCCGCAGCAGATGATGGTGTTCGTGACCTCGACGAGGTCGTCCGCGTCCGGTCCGTCATCGGCGGGATAGGCCCAAAGCCCATTGCTTGGCCAGCACCGGATTGCCCATCCGGCTTTTTCGAGGGTCGCGCCTTGGACGGGGCGCGACCCGCACCCGTCCACGGCATAGATGCGGACCGGCTTCCCGTCTCGGGTCCGGTAGTTCTTCTTCATATCGATCATGGATCAGGTCTCCGAATAATGGTCGATGATCGGGTCGATGATGTCCGTCAGGAACTTGACGTCGGTGTGGTCGGCAATGACCACACCGGGCTCGTTGCCGTAGACGAGCGTGATGTAGGCCCGCCTCGGCGCATCGCCGTCCTTGTAGTGGACGACGAGGGTGTCCTCGTCCGTGGAACAGAGCGCGGCGAGGATCTTCTCGGGGTCGTTCGAACTCTTGACGATGAGTTCCCAGCCGTCGTCAACGCTGACGAGGTACCCGTCCCGCACAAGCTTCGAGACGAGGGACGAGATTATGAGACGGTCGGTCTCGTGCAGGTCTTCAATAGGCATGTCTGTCTCCTTCAGCGGGTTCCGGGCAAAACGGACCCGTCGTCGTTCGCGTTCAGGTAAAGACGGCAAAGCTTGGCGTCCCTGTGTTCGATGAACGCGACGATCTCGTCCCGCATCACGTACAGGTAGCCACGGTCTTCGTTCACAAGCATGAGGGCGAACTCGCCCCCCTCAAGGTCGCTTTCCGCCACGCCTCCCGTGAACCGCGCTCCGCTCCGCAGGACGATGGTCACGAACTGGTCGAGGCCGAGCGTGTCGAGGCCCTCTGCTACTGAGGTTTTCATCGTTGTCTCCTTGAACGTATTTAATTTGTGCTGCTGCGGATAAATCACACGCAACAAGGTACATGCTGAACCTTTGGGGCGGGGGAGCAGACCCCCGCCCCTGCCGTTCAGTATTCCCGGATGACGAACCCGTTGGTGGACGCCTTGGCCTTGGCACCCTTGGGCGTGAGGCCGACGATGTATCCGCGCTCCGGATTGCGCGGGTCGAGGTGGCGGAGATCGTGCTTGTCTCCGTCGATGACGGGCGATCCCCAGAAGGTATCGGGGAGGCCCTTCCCGAAGACGATGGCGACGTTATGCCCCGCCGCAAGCGCGGCCTTGCACTCGTCGTGATTGTCGCCGGAGAAGGAGAACGTCAGGCACAGGTTCGCCGGTGCCCCCGCCAAGCGGGAGAAGTTCTTCGTGTAGTCCACGAACTGCTCGTCCGGGAACAGTTCGAGAAGGGTGTAGCGATCCCCCTCCCGCAGCCCGAGAAGCTTGGCGGTGAGGGCGTCGAGGGCAAACTTGATCCGCTCAAACGGAATGTCTGTCGATCCGTTGGGACGGAAGCAGGCACGGAGGCCCTCGCGGGCAGCCCTGCGGGCGATCTTCGCTATCTGCCGCGCCATCTGGTTCAGGTACATTCCACGGTTCCGCATGAACAGGATTGCCTTGTTGATGCGGGACTGCCGGACCGAATTGATACCGGCCTCGATGTCCGAGACCATGCTTGCCTGCCCCGAGTACATGCCGAGACAGAGTTCCGAACACATGGTGGACATGTGGGAGCAGAGGTTCCCGACACCAGCCACACGGCCCGGAGCCATGTAGTGGATGCCGTTGATCCAGCCGAACCCGGAAGCCTTTGCGGCCTTGGCGGAGTCGGTCGAGAACATCTTGTTCCAGTCAGGGTGAATCATTGGCGTGTCTCCCGTGTAAGGTACAGCGTGTACCTATGGACCGGACTGGTCCGTGGTCCCGCCCCCAGCAAGGGGCGGGACGTCGCATCAGTCCTATGCTGCGATCCGGTAGAATTTCATCGCGCGGGAGATGATCTCCCCCGCATACCTGTCCATCATCCTCCGATGAATGGACTGGATAGCCTCCCTCGTATGGGGGGCGGAGGACTCGCCGATCTTCTCATGGTAATCCCGAAGGATGCTGTGCGCCCTTATGCCGTCCCAAACCGAGAGGCACATGGCGCTGGTGCGTACCTTCCCCCCGAAATGCTCCGAGGTGCTGACGCGCAGGATGCGGTCGCCATCCAGCATCGCATCGCTGTACGTGTGCCAGCCGAAGGCGTCGCGAACCGTTCTCGTTTCCCACATGTTCATCGTCTCCCGTCAAATGTTGGTGCAATGGTGGGCCTCGCCCGACCATGAGCAGCAGTCGCAATAGACGTTTTCGTTATGGTCGGTGACGCCCAGCATGACGGCATCGCACACCGGGCAGATCAGCTTGCCCAGCTTGGCCTCCTCTCCCTCACGCAACACCTTCCGCGCGTCGAGAATGGCGGCGGCGATCCTCGCACCGTTGGGCAGGTGCGAAAGCGCGGGCGTCACCTCGCCGTCCGGGCAATAGGACGAAATCAATTCGTCCATCAGACGGCGAAGTGCCTGTTCTTGGGTCATCTTGTGTCTCCCGTCAAAGGTACAGTCTGAACCTATGCGGGGGCCGAAAAGCCCCCGCATATGCCGTTCATTCCTCGTAGATGTCTTCGTCCGACCAGTAATTCGGGTCGTTTAAAACGTCCGGGCGATATCTGTTCATTCTGTATTCGTGACATGCGTCGCATGTGTACGTCAGGAAGATCCCGCGCGCGTCGTACTGCGCGGACTTCGGTAGTACGTGATCCCCGTATCCGCAGGGATTTTCCGGCTTCGTCATTGGTCATGTCTCCCTTTGCGTCCGCAATGGACGTGCGTCCCGTCCGACAGGGACGGAACGCATGTCAATTGCACAGTGTCTCAAAAGCGGGAGGGAATAGCGGGGGCCGAAGCCCCCGCAGATATCAGCAGTCGATCCCAATCATCCCCTTAAGTTCACAACGAATCCGCATCGCATCCTCCCCCACCCATCCGCAGGAATAGAGAAGGAACTGCCGCACCATATGCCGACCGTCATGTTCGTGACGTAGGCAGTCCACAGTGTCGAGATGCTCCATCTCCGAGGCATAGAACGCTGCCCCGGCAGGACGGTCCGGCCATACGACCCTGATCTCCCGCGCAATGGTGCGGAGTGAACGGTGTTCCATTTCGTGCCTCCATATGCTGCGCGGCACATGCCGCGAAAGGTACAGGCTGCACCTTCCGTGGAAGGTACAGGGTGGACTTATCGTCGGGACGCAACGGGCATCGCCTCCCGCAAGAGGCGATGCCGATACCGTCCGCAGACAATGAAAAGGGGGGCAAGCCTGCGCTTGCCCCCCGTTCATTACGCCGCAACATTCTCGTCTTTGATCGTCTGGGACTTGCTTCCGGCCCGGCGGGCCTTTTTCTGGGCTTCCGCCGCCGCCTTCACCTTTTCCGTCCGCTCCGCCGCAATCTGGCGCGCGGCGTTTCGGGCCGCGAGGATCGTCGCAAGTTCCGCGTGATCCTCCGCTGTCCAATCCTGACGTTCCATAATGTCGGCGACAGCCTCGGCCTTGCTCTTATTGGCCTTCGGTTCGACGATCCGGAGGATGTCAGCCTGAGACTTGATCCCCTGATCCTTGCACCATTCGAGGCCGGCCCCGACGGGGTCGGAATTGTGGTGCGCCTTCATCACGTCCACCAGTTCCTTCCGCTTTTTGACAAGCTTCCCCGGAACCTCCGTGTACCGCTTCACAAGGCCCGCGCCGAAACCGTTGGTGCGGAGCAACTCGCGGAGCTTGTTGGACTCGGTCCTGTTCCAGCGGGGGTGGAAGGCGATCAAAGCAGCCACTTGAATGATCCCTCCGAGACGACGGGCGTTTATCAAGTCCGTCATCCCCTTGCGGGTCTCGGTCTCCGCCGCGCACGTCTTTTCGATTGCCACCAGATCATTCGTGAGGCTTTCGATAGTCGGGTGATGACGGGTGGTGATCATTTCGAGAATGTTGCGGGTCTCATTGGCCTTGCTCATGTCTTTTCCTTTCGGGCCGCAGGGTGCGTGATTGCCCCCTTTGCGCTTGCCCCCCGTTCGCCCCGCGTGAGGCGGACGGGGTGCAAGCGCGATAGGTACAGCGTGTACCTATCGGCTTGCCCCGGAAACGACCCGGCGGCCCGCGCCCAAAGCGCGGCCCGCCGGTCCAATGGACCCGGTTCACATATTCACGGTGTCAAAGATCAAAAAGCAACGGCATACAGTAAACCATGAGACACTAAGACAGCCAAGGGGGAACTTGGTCCATTTTGGATCTTTTTGGAAAAGCCTTATTTTTCAATAACTTAGCATATGTCCCAAGGCATCCCAATGGTACACAAATAGTACAGTGTCCCTTACCTATTGGACATTTTCAGGGCTTTGAGGTATGCAGGAAAGGGTTGGAACTTTGAGAGTTCCAACCCTGTTCTAGGTATCATGTGAATCACAAGGATACATGTAACATGGGACGTCGCAAGTTACTTCCACCTCCGCCGGTCATCGAAAGGCTCCCGAGGCGCAGGGGGCCGCATCTCGAAGACGGCATGACAGACCAACAGCTTAGGTTCTGTGATCGCGTGGCTGAGGGTCTCAGTCTGACTGAGGCTTACAGGTCGTGTTATGTTACAGATAACATGAAACCTGCGACGATACACACTAAGGCGAGCCAGCTTTTTGGGCGAGAGCAGATCAGGACTAGGGTTGAGAGGATAAGGGAGGATAAGAGGAGGGGATCTTTGCATGATGCGGGACGGGCGCTTGATTTCGCACTCACAAGGTTACAACATGAGGCAAGTAACGCGGAACAACCCGCTGCACGTATCCGTGCTGTGGAACTCATCATGAAACACCACGGTCTACTGTCTGATACTCCGCGCGATACACCCGATCCGCATGCAGGGATGGACGCCGCGACGCTGAGACGTGAGATACAGGAGAGGTTACTGTCCGCTCTCGGTCCCGTGGTGGATAACGATACGGGTTACACGGAACTCGAGTCGTCACAGGATGACGATGAGACGGATGACGTTACGGAATATGAATCAGACATGGACGAAACGGATGACGTTACATCAGAGACCTGAGACATTACAGGTTGCAGTGTAACCGAGGGACACGCATGTGCACACGTGCAACGCGAGACGTTACATGTTACAGCGGGACGCGGGGCGCGGCGCGACATTAGAAGGCACGAGCACACGCGCGCGCGAGGAGAGACGCCCCCGGTCACACCCCACCGTGGGGGCACCCACCCGCGCGCCCGCACATGTACCCGTACATACTGTTTATTATTCCACACAAACAATCCACTCAATCCACACAACAACCTCACATCACACACACAACAACAGGGGGGGGGTATCAACCCCACCCCCATGCCT
>JACCDP010579282.1_pt1 | contig 14501 bp, 11 predicted proteins | sample 7445841 | NCBI WGS metagenome assembly JACCDP01 (sample SAMN15323441, study PRJNA562643) | freshwater metagenome | isolation source: river surface water | place: USA:Blue River Watershed | collected 2017-08-17 | reverse complement strand
CCAACCATTTTGATGGCACCAACTGCGCATTATCGTACCATGTGCGAAGAGATTTTTGGTCCGGTAGTGACCATTTGGATCTACGCCGATGCTGAATGGAGCGATATGTTTGAAATCGTAGACAAGACCAGCGAATACGCATTAACAGGGGCTGTATTGGCGCAAGACCGTCAGGCCATCACGGATGCAACTTGGGCTTTGAGAAACAGTGCGGGTAACTTCTACATCAACGACAAACCAACGGGTGCGGTGGTAGGACAGCAACCCTTCGGCGGTGGAAGAGGCAGCGGAACGAACGACAAAGCGGGTGCGAAAGTGAATTTGTTGCGTTGGGTGAGTCAGCGTACCATCAAAGAGACGTTTGTGCCACCAACCGACTATCGTTATCCGTTTTTGCAGGCGGATTAAATCAACAGGGTTAAAGTCCTTTGGTGAGCTGCTCGTGCAACACCCTTGCTACGGCGTGTTTGAGCGGTTTTCCTTGGAAATTGCCTACCCAACGGATGCCGCGGGTGGCAGAGCTAATGAAGATTTCTTCGGCAGATGTTAGGTCGATTTCAGATAAGGGTCGTTCCTGCACGGAATATCCGTAGGCATCGGCGAGCTGCATCACCACTTTACGCATCACACCATCCACGCAGTATTCAGACAGGGGAGGCGTGAAGATGAATTCGCTTTTCACCACAAAAAGGTTGGCGGCGATGGTTTCGCAAGGTCTTCCATATTCGTTGAAAATAACAACATCATCTAATCCATGCTCTTTGGCGTAAATTCCTGCCATGGTGTAAGTTACGGCAGAATTGGTCTTGAGCATAGACGTGAAGTTGTTGTTTTTCGACAGTTCTTTGTAGGTGCCCAAATTTAGTCCCGTTTCATTCCAGGTATAGGGCGATGTTTGCTCTGTGGCTTGGATTTCTGTCACCACCGAACATTCCATGGTGTCGGGGGTGTAATATCCTGTGGATTCCCTAAAAAAGGTGAGTCGTATTCTTGCTGATGGCCATCCTGCATCTTTGCAAGCTTTCAGCACGGCGGTTTCCCAAGAAATCTCATCCCACCAAGTTGGTAAGGCAATTTTCAACAACAAGGCCGATTTTCTGATGCGATCTACGTGTAGCGGTAATTGAAGAATCCGTCCTTGCCACAATGTGCAACTTTCAAAAAATCCATCGCCATAGCGGTAACCGCGGCTGCTTGGGGTGAAATATGGGCTGTCTTCAGCGACGAGTTGGTTGTTGATAAGGAAAATCGACATGTTTGATTGGTTTTGATGCGCAACGGATCAATCTGGTTGGATTTACCCCGTGTTACTTTCTGCGCGAATAGCGAAAATAAGTATTCCCTTCTTGTATCACCAAAGAATCGCCCGAAAAATGTTGAATTCTGAACTGTCGAATCGCTGCGTTGGTGGTAGATCCTTGGTCGTAATACAGCGCCAATTGATATCCTGTGGCAGACAGCGGAAGACTGCAAGACTCCACACGGGCTCTGCCCCAAGCTTTTTTATTGATGGCGGAAATACTGTAAAAGAACGGACCGTTTTCGGCAATTTTCATGGTGTCGATGCTCGATAAGGGAAGGGGGATCCATTCGCCTTTGTCCAGTTTGGCCGCTGTGTAGATGCCGCCTTTGCGTGGGCCCAAACCCTGGTGAAACGTATCGATGCTTCGGTATAGCCAAGTGCCCGCAATCTGAGCCCTGGTAATTACTTTGAGGGTGTCTGATTGCAGAGAAGAACCAACGGAAGGGTTGTAGTTGATTTTGCATCCCTGCCGCGTGATGTCGGCCGAACCAATGGATTGCTGGTTGCTCAGCAGGGTGAGTGCGGCGATTGTACTCACAGAAAGCAATCCAACGAGGAGGGAAGTACGCTGTTTTTGCTGCATGGCAGAGGGTTATGCTGACCGGCGTTTGATTTCGTCGCGGATTTTTGCCGCCTTGGCGTATTCTTCGTCGTTGATCGCATCTTCCAATAACTGCTCAAGTTCTTCGAGTGATAGTTTGGCAAACCCCGATGGTTCCTGGGTATTGGCTTGGGGTTCGATTAAATCGTCGACCAACTGACCGGGAAGTTCATCCTCTTCGTAGTCATCGCTTCGCTCATCGCTGTAGGCGGCTTCGTTGAGGATTTTTTCCGCGCAGTACATCGGACATCTGAATTTGATGCCCATGGCGATGGCGTCGCTGGTGCGAGCATCCAAGACAACCAATTTGGAGATGCTATCATTCACACACAAACACGTAATGCCGGCGTAGTAAATACCTTCATCAAGCTGTTGGATATTGATCTCCGTAATCGTAATGTCAAACTCTCTCAGGGCATGGCTAAACAAGTCGTGGGTCATCGGACGGGTGGGTTTCATGTCCTCCAGTTCCATCGCGATGGCCTGCGCCTCAAAACCACCGATGATGATGGGAAGGATGCGGTTGCCGTTGAGCTCTTTGAGATAAAGGGTATAAGCACCATGCGAATGTGCAGGAACGATGTTCCGAATGACCATTTCTACACGGTTGCTCATGGGTTTGTTAGTTTTTTGCGGCTGAGATAAGTTGTGGCAATACGTCAAAGGCGTCACCTACGATACCGTAATCTGCGGCTTTGAAGAAGGGGGCTTCAGGGTCTTTGTTGATCGCAACGATGACTTTGCTTGAGCTCACGCCGGCCAAGTGCTGAATGGCACCTGAAATACCGATGGCGATGTACAAGTTGGGCTTAATGGTGATACCGGTTTGTCCAACGTGCTCACTATGCGGACGCCAATCCATGTCGCTCACGGGCTTAGAGCACGCGGTTGCGGCACCCAAAATATTGGCCAATTCTTCGATCATGTGCCAGTTTTCTGGACCTTTCATTCCACGACCGCCACTCACTACAACTTCTGCTTCTGTGAGGGGAATTTTGCCGGTTACTTTGTTCACTGAATCGATATTCAAGCTGCTAGCAACCAGGGCGATAGCGCTATTTTCAACGTTGGCAGATCCGCCAAACGTTTTGATTTCAAATGAGTTCGGTGTAATTGCGATGACTTTGTGACTGCGTTGCAAGTTCACAAAAGCAAAGGCCTTACCAGAGAAAACACTGCGTTTTACTTGGAAGCCGTTGCTGGTATCGGGCAAACTAACCACGTTGGTTGCCAAAGAGGCATTCATGAGTTGTGCCACGCGGGGAGCCAAGGACTTTCCGGTGTAGGTGTTGCTGATGATGATGGTATGCGCGCTCACTTCGTTCGCGCTCGCATTCACCGCCGCCGCATACGCGTCGGCCGTGAATGAATCACCCGTTGCAATTGTCTTCACCACGTGAGCACCATAAGTGCCCAATTCACTGGCGTCAGCACCCGTGCCAATGGCAATCGCCACCACTTGGGTACCCAACATATCGGCTACCTGTCTGCCATAAGAAACCGCCTCAAAGGTGGCCTTCTTGAATTTTCCGTCGCTGATTTCAGCAAAAACTAGTACTGACATATTAAATGACTTTTGCTTCGTTTCTTAAAATATCGATGAGTTTACCCGCTTCGCTTGGGTCAATCAATTTTACCCCTGATTTTGCCACTGGCAATTCAAAAGCACTGTATTGGCTGTATCCGCCCTGGGTCTGAGCAGGCAATACCTGCAATGGCTTGGTTCTGGCCGCCATGATACCGCGCATGTTTGGGATGCGGGGCTCACACAATTCCTTTTGAGCACTGGCAACACAAGGACCTGCACAGCTCACTGATTCTCTGCCACCATCAATGTCGCGGTCGAATAAAAACTTGCCATCGGCATAGTCAATCCGTGTAACCACATTGATCGATGGAATTCCCAACAATGAACCCAACAGTCCGCAAACCGCGCCACCGTTGTAATCAATGCTCTCGCGACCGGTTAAAATCAAATCATACCCCTCCGCAATTTTGGCAATTTCTTCCGCAACCTGCTGGGCATCCATCGCCTCGGCATCGATGCGAATGGCTTCGTTTGCACCCATACTCAACGCTTTGCGAATCACCGGCTCTGCATCCGCTTTGCCCACGTGTACAATGGTTAATGTACCCGCATTGGCCTCCGCGATCTCCAATCCGCGGGTAACCGCCAATTCGTCGTAAGGATTCAAAATGTACTGAACACCCGCCGTGTTGAATTGGGTGTTGTTATCGGTGAACGTGATTTTTGTAGTGGTATCCGGAACCACACTGATGCAAGCAAGGATTTTCATTCCGGTCTATTAATATTTTACAAAAATAGCAAATTTTCCCCGTCTTTGTTTGATTCCCACTCGCCAAGTTGGTAGTTTCGTTTTTTCAATCCATGAATTACCACTTTATCGCCATCGGAGGGGCTGTTATGCACAATTTAGCCCTAGAACTTCAACACAATCAGCATGTCATCACCGGTAGCGACGATGAAATTTTTGAACCCGCAAAATCGCGTTTGGCGGCGGTAGGACTCCTTCCGCAAGCCCATGGTTGGTTCCCAGATAAAATCACCCCCTCATTAGACGGCGTGATTGTGGGAATGCATGCCAAACAAGACAATCCCGAGCTGCAACGCGCCTTGGAATTGGGTATTCCTACCTACAGTTTTCCCGAATTCATTTATCACCATAGTCGCAACAAAACCCGCTTGGTTATGGCCGGAAGCCATGGCAAAACCACCTGCACGGGCATGTTGATGCATATTCTCAAAGCATACCGCGATTTCGACTACCTCGTGGGTTCACAATTGCCCGGATTTGAGCGCATGGTTCGATTGTCGGATGCGCCCCTGATCGTTATCGAAGGCGACGAATACCTCACATCGCCCCTAGACCATCGCCCCAAATTTGTGCACTACAAAGCCCACGCTGCCATGATTACCGGCATCGCATGGGATCACGTAAATGTATTTCCCACCGAAGAAATCTACCACAATCAATTCTCCTTGTTGATTGAAACGTTGGAGGCGGGCGGACAGCTATTCTGGTTCAAGGGAGATTCTGCCCTGCAAAACATCGTAGAAAAAAGCGGATTCTCGAAACAGGAAAGCTATGATGCGCCAACCTATGAAAATGTGGCCGGCGGAACCCAAGTAACTGTTGACGGTGCTGTTTATCAGTTGCCATTCTATGGCCGACACAACCTGCAAAATGCGGCAGGGGTGGTGAAGATGGCGGCTACTATTGGAATAACAGCGGCGGAGGCATGGTCGGCCTTGGAAACTTTCCCAGGGACGGCCAAGCGCTTAGAGCCCATCTTGGAAACGGAATCGCTCACCGTTATCCGCGATTTTGCCCATGCGCCTTCCAAAGTACAAGCATCGGTTTCAGCCGTTCGCGAGCAATTTCCCAACCACAAATTCATCGCGGTGTTTGAAGTGCATACCTACAGCAGTTTGAATCCTGAATTCATGCAGCGATACCAAGGTACCTTAGATCCCGCCGATCACGTGTGTATTTTGTTTGATCCGCACGTATTTGAGCTCAAACGCATGGAGGTGCCCAGCCGTGATACCATCGAGCAACGCTTCGGGAAAGGTCAAGCCCTCAGCACCAAGTCAGAGCTGGAAGGATGGTTGCATGATGCCATGAAAACCACAGAACCCACGGTGGTGTTGCTGATGAGTAGCGGTAATTTGTGTGGACTTTCGGTTGATTATTTTACCGACTCCAATCGCTCGTAAACGGTCTGCAGCAATTGACCGCGAAACCCTTGCTGGGATATTTTCTTGTTCCATTCGCTGGGGTAGGTGCGGTTAGAGACAAAGACGAAGGTGATACCATTGGCGGGGTCGGCCCATGCCCAAGTGCCCGTGTAGCCACTGTGTCCGAATAACGTGCCCGGTGCCCCTTCAAATACATTGGCTTTGTTGCCATCTTTTCCATTGGGCTTGTCGAAACCCAAACCGCGATAGCCATATTTCCCCCTGGGGTTGTTGATTTTGGTGAACAATTCCACGGTGCTGGGTTTGAGTAGGTAGCCGATGTTCTCGCCGGCATAGCCCTTTTCTTGGAGCATATACATCAGTCTCGCCAGGTCCAAGGCATTGGAAAACAAGCCGGCGTTGCCCGAGATACCGCCGAGCATCATGGCGCTGGGGTCATGCACAATACCGCGCACTTCGCCTCGGGGCCACAACGAATCGATGAGGGTTGGGGCGATGCGCTGCGCAGAAATCTGTCGCTTCAGCGGCTCAAATCCCATGTTCTTCAACCCCAAAGGACGGTAGAATTGCTGCTCAACATAACTGCTCAGCGGCTGTTTGGTGGTATGCTCGATCCATTTTCCCAAAACGATCATGTTGACATCGCTATACACGTAATTTTTTTCCGGGGCGATGCTAGACTGCAACATCCACTTCCAAGCAGAATCAGCCCAACGGGCATCCAAACACAAACCTTCGCTGATGGCCAAATGATTGTGATGGTCGCCTTTGCCAACAGTTATGGCAGTGGATTCCGAATTTTGAGCACAAGGAAACGACTTCGCGCCTGCTTTCATCGCCATTTTTTGCAAGGGGAGAAACGCGGGTAGTCCACTCTGATGGGTCAATAACTCCCTAAATGTCAAGTTGCCAATCGCACTTTGGGCCAAGGCAGGATCGCTCCAATGATTTTTAATGGGGTGGTCTAAATGCAAACCCTTTGTGCTTTCGTAGATTTTCATGAAGGCCAAGGTGGTCGCGGCAATTTTGGTAATCGATGCCAAATCGTATACTTGATCTTGGTGCGCAGGCAGGTTGTTGCCCCAATGGTCTTGAATGGTTCCAACTTGCAGGTTGGCCACGAGCAGTCCGTTTTTCAGCACCACCAATTGGGCCGATGGATAGATTTCGCGCGCCAAACCCTCACGCAACAAGGAGTCTAAAGCACCCAAAAGTTCGGGGTCATAACCTTGGATATCGCCATGGGCATAATCCAATTCGGCCAGGTTGCGAACGCAATCGGTTTGTGGCGTTGTAAGGTTGCTGCTGCTATAATGGTGCGATAGGCCAAAGGCCATGCGGAGCGATGCTTTTAGTGCATAGTCATTCCATTCATGGGCCAATACAATGGGCATCGTAAAGCGATTATTGCGCAATGGATTGATGCCATATTGGTGTCCGTAATGGATGTAAAGTGCTTGCTTTTGTGATTCGCTGATGGCGGCAATCGCTTTGACCCAATTCATGGGGATTTGGCGGGATTTCAATCCCCAAGTAGGCCAATCCATGCCCATTAAAAGGAGCGGGGTATTGCCGAGCTTTTTTAACGTTGAATCAATGAGCAGGGAGTCGGCATTCCAAGGCAATTGAACGATACCCACCCAGCCATTGCTGTATTGGGAGATCCAAGGGTGAATCATGGCTGGAATGCTATCGCCAATCACCATCGCATAGAGAGAGTCTGTGTGATGGCCCAAATCCAAGAAAGGGGAGCGTGCATTGGGTGTTAGCGCGGGTTTGGAATTGGTTTGTGCATTTTCTGTGGTGTTAAACTGACAAAGAATCATCGCCTCGTCATATACCTGCTGTGCGTACAAACGGTTGTATTTGTCTTTGATTTGGGTGAGGTCGGCATCGATATTTACCGGGTCTACGAATCGGTTGTGGAACAGTCCCAAGTCGTACTTTGTGGCAATTAACCGAATCACCCGCTCTGCAATTTCAGCACTGTCGATTTCGCCTTTTTGTCGGCTCTTTTCCGCAGAATCCAAAAAGCCCAGCACGTCTTCCGGAAATAGGATAATGTCGTTCCCAGCTTTCAACGCCAACAGCGCTACATCGGCGGGAGAGCCCATTTTTGCAACGCCTTTCATGTTGAGGGCGTCGGTGATGATGAGTCCAGCATATCCCAAGTCTTTTCTGAGCCATTGAGAAACATATTTGGGGGAGATGGAGGAGGGCAGGGGACTTACTGTGTCTATGCTCTTGACCTTCAAATGGGCGACCATGATGGAGGCAACGCGCTGCGATATCATGTGCTCAAAGGGCGCGATGTCTTGTTTGAGTAGGTCGCTGAGCGATTTTTCAACCACGGGCAATTCTTTGTGTGAATCGGTTTTGGTATCGCCATGTCCGGGAAAGTGTTTGGCCGAGGCCAATACTCCTTGTTGTTGCATGCCCCGGGCCAGTGCGGCGGCCATGATAGATACGTTGTGGGGTTCAGAGCCAAAACTGCGAAATCCAATGATGGGGTTGTTGGGTTCAATGTTTACATCTACGGAGGGCGTGAAGTTGATGTGGATGCCCAATCGCTTGCACTGCTCACCCATGGATCTTCCTGTTTGAAACGCCAAATTCGCATTGTAAGTGGCCCCTAGTGTCATTTGGAAAGGATATTTTTCCATGGTAGACAAACGCATGGCGGGACCCCATTCGCCGTCGATGCCGATGAGCAAAGGGAGCGGACTTTCTTGCTGATAATAATTGGTGAGGTATATTTGGTTGAGGGGATTGCCTTGGAAAAATATCACGCCGCCAACCCCAAGCTCTCTAATTTGGTACAATAATCGGCGTTGGTATTGCAGCGAATCGAGGGGCTCATCGACTTTTAATTCCCGACTCCAGGCGGGTACCATCAGTGTTTGAGCGAGTTGTTGTTTGAAGGTCATTCCCTTGACCAGGCCTTGTGCAAACTCGATTCCGGCGGTGCTGTGGTAAAAACCGTTGCTGAAATCGGGGCTGTTTTGCGCCGATAATGCATTGACTAGGAAAAGGAGCCAAGCGCCTGTCAATGATTTGAGCCAACGATTCATCCTACAAAGCAACGAAATTGCCCGCATTCTCTCGAATTAATTTCTACCTTGCCAATGTGGAAAACGATACGATACTTTGCGATATTGCAGCCCATAAAAAAAATTGAAAGCATAAAGCCACGCATTGAAAGGTTTTGTTGTCTAACCACGGCAGCAGGCAATTAAACGATGTGTTTAACGTATTCGAATGACGGAACAAGAACTGGTAGAAGGATGTATTCGCGAGGACAGAATTTGCCAGCGCGAGTTGTGGAGTCGATATTCGAAAAAGATCATGTCGCTTTGTTTGCGCTATTGCAACAGTCAAGAAGAAGCTGAAGACGCCCTCATGGAAGCCTACGTAAAAATCTACGACAACCTATCAAAATTCCGGTTTCAGAGTTCCTTGGAAACTTGGATGCGCAGGGTTGCTGTGAATTTATGTATCAATAAGATCAGGGCGAGAAAACACATTTGGACATCCATCACGGACGATGAGTATCGTTTGGGATATAACGACGATGCCTTTGAGGATTTACAAGTGAATCAAATCATGAAAATGGTGGAAGCGCTGCCCGTAGGGTATCGCACTGTTTTCAATATGTATGCCATTGAAGGCTACTCGCACAAAGACATCGCGGAGATGTTGGGCATCGATGAGGGAACCAGTCGCTCTCAATTTGCCAAAGCGAGGAAAGTATTGCAACAACAAATTCAAAAATCAGAAGGAGGGTCACAGGCCTCATAATCATGGAAAATCAAAGATTGAACAGCGATTTGCGCGATAAGTTGCATGATTTGGAGTCTCCATTCAACGAACGCGTGTCGTTTGAGGCGGTGATGAAAAAGCGTGAGCGTAAAAAACGTCGCGCCATCTTGTGGATCCCCTCAATGGTTGTGGTGGCAGGGTTGTTTGTGGTAGGTGGTTTGGGCATGTTGTGGGTTTCAACGGATCAATCGCCCGAAAAAGCCCCGCAGGTTACCCTTGCAAAATCGGTTTATAAACCCAAGCTTGCGCAAAAGGGAACATTGAATAGCGCGCAGCGATTGACTTTGGGCGGAGCTTCTGCCTCGTCGGAAACTGCATCGCCTAGTTTCATGATGCCTGAAGCTTTGTCTCCAGAAACTACATCGCCCGAAATCGGATCAGCTGAAATTGCAACTGCTGAAGCCGCAACTACATCGGAAAGAAAAACTAATTTGCCCGAAATACCCCAATCACCAGTGAAGATGGCTCAGGAGGAAACGCCTGTTGCTGTGGGTGGCTCAATGGCGGAAACACCCGAGCTCAATGAAACCAATGCTCCTGAGGTGTTGCATCAAGACATGCTTTGCGATCCGCAAGGATTGAAGTTGGTTGAATATGGTTTGTCAGATCCCAACAAGAACTTCGTTGAAATTCCGGAAGGTGAAAATGAAGCCCAATGGGATCCTGCCAGGTTGCAATCAAAATGGTATGTAGAGGTGGCCGCAACTACGGGTAGTAGGGTAGTGATTAACTTCAATGAAGATGATCGTTTGAGTATTCTGGGAAATATTTACCATGCCAATTACCATGGATTGATTTTGAAGGACGTGGGTAGCGGCGTTATGCTGGGAACAGGATTGAGCTACGGCGAAATGGTGGGTACTGGCGAATGGCGTATTCGTGAGTTTCAAGAGCGCATGAACATCGATACCTATGATGTAGTGGTGATGTTGCCCCCGGTTCAGACGGTGAGGGTTTATGATACTACCTATTCACAAGTTCGCGTTGAAACGGCCGGTAGTTTGAATTACCGCATCGATAAGTTTGCGATTCCTTTGGCAGCGCGATACAATTTCATGTTTGGTAAAATGGCTTGGCGTGCTGCGGCTCAGTTCAATCCGGGAATGACCATCAAATCTTCCGGAGATTTCTTCGGAAAAACGGAATATGCACCGCTGCCTGCACAGCGTATGTTGACGATGGATATGAAATTGGCGGTAGGACCGGCAATCTCTATTTACAAAGATTGGATCCTCATTTTGGAGCCCAACATTATGCACCATGCGTTCAGGGATCCCAAGTTGGGTAAAACCAAGGGCAAAACACTCACCGGCTTTGGCGTGAGTATGCAGTACAATTTCTAAAAAGGGGGGTGAGCTGTCTTAATTGGCAGGCTCTGGCGAATGAGACGAAACCGTTATACGGTCTCGTTCCACTCGAAAATGTCTTCGGATTCGCCGTGACGAATGGCATCCAACCATTGCTTGATGCTGTCTGATACCTCGGTGCTCCCTTGTTCGAGTACTTCGTGGTATACGCCGGCATGACCAAATCCTTGGATTCGAATCAACGTGGCGGCTGTGCCCGTAATGAAAATTTCTTTCAATTCTCCGGCTTGTAAACGGTCTTTCAATTCATCAACCGAAAGTTCACGCTCAATCACTGAATGGCCAATTTCACGCAATCCTTGGATTACACTGTCGCGCGTGATACCCGCTAACAATGTATTGCCCAATTTGGGGGTGATGACTTCGTTGTGGAATACGGCAAACAGGTTCGTGGTGCCCGTTTCTTCCACCAACGTGTGTGTGGTAGGGTCGGTCCATAAAACCTGATCATAGCCCTCTTCTTGGGCCCGCAAAGTTGGGTACATCGCTGCGCCATAGTTTCCGGCACATTTGGTGAAGCCCACGCCACCGGGAGCGGCCCTTGAAAACTCTTCCTCTACTTTGATTTTGAGGGCTTTGGTGTAATAAGGTCCTACTGGACAGCAGAAGATCGCAAAGATGTATGTTTCAGAGGGTTTCACACCGATAAAGTCATCGGTGGCAAACATGTAAGGACGGATGTACAATGAACCACCTTCGGTTTGGGGTACCCAATCTTTGTCGAGGTCGATCAAGGATTTTAATCCATCCATGAATAAATCTTCGGGAACAACGGGCATCACCATGCGCTCTGCAGAGCGATTCAAACGCTTCCAGTTTTCACGGGGTCTGAACAATAGGGGCCGGCCAGTTTTCTTGTCGGCAAACGCCTTCATGCCTTCGAAAATGGATTGTCCGTAATGGATGGCGCTGGTAGCGGGACTCAAGCTCAACGGACCGTAGGGTACGATGCGGGGGTTGGTCCATTCGGTGCCATTCCAGTTAGCCAAAAACATGTGATCAGTGAAAATTTTCCCAAAACCAATATTTTGGGGATCAAATTGACCAATTCTGCTGTTTTGTGTTTTTTCAATCGTAATTTCGAAACTCATCTAGCACAAAATTATATCAATTTCATTCCCGATGTCAGAAAATCGCCAAATTGTTGAAAATCCATTGTTGCTGACCGATTTGTTTCGGCAAGGCGTGTATTACTTCGGCGAGGGGGCTGAAACGGCTATGGAATCGCCCCAATTGGTTGTTAGCCAAGAAGAAGGTACGGCTGTGGTTGCTGCAATATCGCCCAGTATTGGCGGGGAAATCGCGGCTGAGGAGACAAAATTGAATGATAATAAATTGGATGTAAACGAAGAAAGCGCCGAAGAAATGATCAACTTAACCGTCATTAACCTCTTTTTTGACACTGCAGATAGCCAGTGGGATGATGCCATTCAAACATCGTACAGCAAATTGATGTCGGTGGTGAAAGTGAATCAAGAAGCGGTGATCGCCGAGGATATTGAATCCATCATCGTAGCAAACGAGGAAAGTTACAATCCGAGTATGTTGGGGGATCGCATATCGCCTGTGATTTTTGTTTGGTCTGACCGTGCCATCCAAGGCGTGCCTGAACTGTATAAAGCCCGGCCCACAGAGAAGGGTGTGATGCTGCGTTTTCCGGCATTCGCATCGATGTGTGCAGATGTTGAAATGAAAAAAATGGTTTGGCAAACCATGAAACAAGTCCTGAAATTTTAAGTAAGGCAGTTCCGTATTTTTGTTAAGGGTTCACAGGCTACGTTTTGTTGTTGCCTTGTGTCTAAATGGGTGATGCGCACGTTGTTTGGTTTGTTGCGAAAAATGCAAATCATTCTGCTTGTAACTCCTGTGAAAGTCAATTATTTTCGTAAAAGTTGTACAATGAAAAAAATCAAACCCATTGAGCTCCTTCAGTCCTTCAAGGTATTCTGGTTGCTCCTTATATTTTTTGTAATATCTCCTTCGGCCAAGGCCGACCACGTTATGGGGTCTGATATGGGATATCAGTGCCTGGGCGGCGGTAAATATAAAATCATAATCAAGTTTTATCGCGACTGTAGGGGGGCTAGTGCACCGCCAAGCTGGAGTTTGCTGTATTGGTATGCGGGTAACAACCAGGGTGCTTCTACCTCTCGCTATTCGATTTCGATGACCAGAACGGGTATTCGGGATATTACGCCGCGATGTTCAACCGCAAGCAGTCCGTGTTCGCCTACGAATACTAGTTACACCGGAGACGGGGTAGAAGAGCATACTTACGAGGCCAATATCGATATTTCCAAATCGCCATTTACCGGAATTGGGTTGGGTACTACCTATTGCGATTTGACTTTTGCGTACAACCAATGTTGTAGAAATGCCGCCATCACCACAGGGGCTACTTGGGCTGATTTCTGGACAACAGCCACCATCAATGTTTGCAACGTAAACAAGACAAAAACCAAATGCAATACCTCACCGCAGTTGTCGAACGTGCCAGTGGGATACGCCTGTTGTAACCAAGCCTACTATTACAACAACGGGGCCATCGATACCGTAGATTATGATTCTATTTCTTATCGAATGGTGCCCGCATTGTCTAGCGCACCCAATACTTCGGTGCCCTATTCGAGTCCTTTTACGTCACAGTATCCGTTAACACCCTACTGCGTTCCACCGACCACCATTAAGTGCGCACCCAATACTAAAACCAAGCCCCCACGCGGATTTTTTATGGATACCGGTACGGGTGATTTGATTTTCACACCGACCAAATGCGATGAAGTGGCTGTTTTGGTGATGGAAATGACGGAGTGGCGACGGGATACCAACAATGTTTGGCGTTGGGTAGGAAAGACCCGGCGAGATATGCAGATTGTGGTGAAAGATGATTGTGGGTATAACAAGGCGCCAACCATTGATGGACCGTATTCCTACAAAGTATGTGAAGGAGAAACCATCAAATTCAAAGTGCAATCCGATGATGAGACATTCTCTCCCTATCAAACCGTGCCTGATACCACCAATTTGAAATGGAACAATGGTATCCCTGGAGCGAAGTTCACAGTCGCAAACAAAGTAGATTGGCCAGAAAAGCGCAAGGCCTATGCGGATTTCGAATGGACGCCCGCAGTTGGTATGGCCTCGGATGTTGCATATTCATTTACTGTTACCGTGAACGACGAACACTGCCCCAAACCATCAATCTCTATTCGCAGTTTCAAGGTGAAAGTTAACCCCCGTGCGTTCTCTACCCGCAAATACACCACTTTGAAATGCGGTAAATTCGCCATGGCTGCGGAAGTAAAAGCTTCGTTCAAAGGCGTTCCACAGTTCAAATGGAGTGTACGTGACAGTTTGGGTTCCAATGAGATTTTCTACAGCACCAAGAAATCAGATACCATGATTTTCTATCGCGGTGGTAAATACATCATTGTACATACTGTAAACAACAGCGATAACTGTCCCACCATCTACCGCGATACTGTGATCATTCCTGATCCTCCACAGGTGGTGATGGCGGATGCCGATACATTTGCTTGTTTCGGTACAACCATGAAGTTGAAGGCGAATGTTCTGTATGGTAAGCCGAATTACAAATACTATTGGACCCGTGTAGTTAAAGACACAGGAAACAGTCCATGGAAAGCGGAATACCACATCGATGGTGATACATTGAGTGATTTGAGCATT
>JACCDP010777808.1_pt1 | contig 14505 bp, 14 predicted proteins | sample 7445841 | NCBI WGS metagenome assembly JACCDP01 (sample SAMN15323441, study PRJNA562643) | freshwater metagenome | isolation source: river surface water | place: USA:Blue River Watershed | collected 2017-08-17 | reverse complement strand
TGAAGCTCATGATGACCGCTGCAAACACGTGAATGATCACAACGCCTAAGGCAATGTTGGCAATGGTTTCATGCGCGTCACTCATAAAATCGCCGTAGTCATCTTTCACAATCCAATAGCCCGTAATACCAATAAGCATCACCAAGACCATGAGCGATATCATGGTCAAAGCACCTGCTGGGTTGTGGCCCAGATTGCTGCTCAAACGAAGCGTGCCCTTGCCAGTTAAAAGCGACTTGATGTGATGCCAAGTGTCAGTAGGGCCTTTGATGAACTGGGTGAATCGAGCATACCGAGTGCCAATCACGCCCCAAACTATTCTGAAAACAACCAAAGCGCAAGCGGCGTAGCCAAATGCATAGTGAAGCATTTGCTGCGCTTCGCTTTCAGCGGTAAGCCATGCCCCCGCAAATGAAATGACCAACAGCCAATGAAAAACTCTGACAGGCAAGTCCCAAACCAAGACCCATTGTTTTTGTGTTGTCACTCTCATTGGGCAGGTACCTGAAGATTTTTTTCATTAAAACCGCCGCTGCCGGTATCTTTGTGATGTGACTTGCGGGTGACAACGCAATTGATCGCGTAAGACTTGAGAACTTCAGATGTCATAGACGTTTTGTTTGCAATTTGAACTAAATAGAGCCAACATATCGTGGCGGTTTTCAGAGTGTCCCGCTTAAAAATTTTGTGGATTTGTGCTAGATCAATGGAGTCAGTTAAACTGATTTTTTTGTTGGTGAAAAAGACCAAGGCACTTACCTCAATTGGAAACTACACACATGGGAATTTCTGATCAAAAAGACTCGCTGCCAAAGGCACGAGCCATGACGGCCACTCAGAAAATGTTTGCACGTGCCTGCAATCGAGATTGGGTCACCCCTGGAGAGGTGGTCTACCCCAAACCAGAGTTACTCATCATTCACGACGGTTTTGTCGAAACCGCCTACAAAGAACTGAGCGGCTTGGGTTATGGGCGCATTACCTCGCCTGAGAAGGTTGTATTTGTCACCGACCATGAGGTCTCTTACAGCACGCCACGTGCCGTAGAGCGCGGCCGCAACATTCGATCCATTGCCAACGCTTGGGATGTTGGGCAGTTCTTTGACGTAGGGCGCGGCGGTCATGGCCACATCTTTCCCATTGAAAGTGGCCTGGTTCGCCCCGGTATGTTTCTCATGTGCTACGACATGCACTGCACCAACTTTGGTGCTGTGGGTGCGTTGGCCATGGCGGTGGGACCTGAAGTCACTTCTGTGTTGGCCACAGGCACCATTTGGACCGAAGTACCGCACACGGTCAGCATTCGATTGAACGGCCAACTGCCCAAGGGCTCGCATCCACGTGATGTTGGATTTATGTTGGCCCACGGCTTTGCCACAGGTCGTTGGAACCTGAAGCACGACTACCGCGTGATTGAATTTGGGGGCCCAGGACTGGCCGGGCTCCAGCTGTCCGATCGGGTGGCGCTTTGCAATTCTGTCACCGAGATGGGTGTGGCCAACGTGCTCTTTAACGGCCCCCCGCCTGGCATCTCTGTAGACGGCGCGCCCGACTTCCTAAGCGATCCAGATGCCCCCTATGAGGCCACAATCGATTTCGACCTTAGCGATATTCAGCCGCAGTTGGCTTTGCCTGGTGGGCCAGACAGGGCCGCCAGCGTGGTCGACCACGTTGGTCGTCCGGTCAATCATGCCGTTATTGGCTCCTGCGGATCAGGCATGTACCAAGACTTTGTAGATGCCGCCGAAATGATGCGAGGCCGACGCGTTGCAGACGGTGTGCGAATGTTTGTGGTCCCTGGTACACCAGCCACAGCCAAGCGTTTGGCCAACGAGGGAATCTCACAAGTCTTCATCGATGCAGGCGCCATGATTTTGCCTTCTGGCTGCGGCCCATGCGCCGGCGGCAACATGGCACCCCTGGGCCCAGGCGAGGTGTCTATCGCAACAGCTGCCACCAACCACTCCGGTCGTTTCGGTGCCAAAGAGGCCGAAATTTATCTTGGTAGCCCACTCACAGTGGCAGCCTCGGCGCTAAGCGGTTGCTTGGCCGATCCCCGTCAGTCTCTTTCGCAATGAGTTTGCCCATGCTTCAATCTTTGAAAAAAACAGGCCGTTGCCATGTCTTTGGTGACTCAATTCCCCTAGACGAAGGCGTGATGGCCTTTTCGTTTGCCATCGGCCGCATTACCGATCCGGCTGTCCTCATTCCACATCTCTTTGAAGGCATCGATCCCAGCTTTGCCAGCCGCGTTAAGCCAGGCGACTTTGTGGTGGCTGGCCAAGATTTTTGTTGTGGCAAGCCCCACTTTCAGGGATTCATCGCTATGGCAGCTTTGAACATGGGTGTGCTGTGTGGCTCCATGCCCCGCACGTCTTTGCGTGGCGCTATTTCCCATGGATTGCCCGTGCTCACAGGCTGGAGCCCCGAGAGCCTTGCAATTGCTGATGGCGATGAGATTGAGGTTGACATGGAAACCGGCATGATCCGCAACATCACCCAGAAAACATCGGCCAGTGTCGATCCCATGCCGCTTATTCTTCAAGACATCATCCGGCACGGCGGCGTGGGTGGGCAACTCAAGGTGTGGTTAGATCAACACCCACAGCTGCAACTTCAGCCCGGCGCTGCACCCGTGTTGCAGCAAGACATTCCCATCAAGTGGATGAAGGGATCAGCATCGTGACTGACCCCATCAACATTGCTGTAGGCGCCTACGATCGCACAGCTGCACTTTTGGATGGCTCTATTCAAGTTGAAGGTTTTAACACCCAATTTGTTTCGGGCGATTTGGAAGCAATTTTTGCTGAAGCTTTCAGCACAGCACCATTCGCAGTCACTGAATTGTCGTTCAGCAACTTTTTGATTTCTAGCGCGCGTGGCACTTGCCCCTATATGGCACTTCCCATCTTTCCGTCGCGCTCATTTCGCCATTCGGCCATCTATCTTCGATCAGATGCTGGCATCAAATCGCCAGCCGATTTGCGCGGCAAACGCATTGGCACGCGTGAATATTCCAATACAGTTTCTTTGGTGGTTCGCGGCATCCTGACAGACGAATATGGTTTTGCCCCAGAAGCCAATGAGTGGCTCATTGGTGATGTTGACCACGTAGAGCGACAAACCATCGACAGCAAAAACTGGCCCACCAACGGTGTTTCCATGCAGGCCATCCAAGGCCGCTCACTGTCTAGCTTAATGCTTGCCGGCAATTTGGATGCTCTGATTGCCTACTCGCCCCCCGAACATTTCGGCAAGGACAGCTCGATCGTTCGTCTGTTTCCAGATTGGCGCACTGTAGAACAAAACTACTATGAGCGCACCCAGGTGTTTCCAGTGATGCACATCATGGGCATTCGCAAAGATGTGCTTGCTGCTCACCCCACGCTTTCAAAAGCACTTCTGCATGCATTTGAAAAGGCAAAGCAACATGCGCTGGCCCAATTAGCTGTGCACCAAACGCTTCCCATCATGCTGCCTTGGATGACAGCAGAAGCGCAAGCCACAGAGGCGCTGATGGGCAAGGATTTTTGGCGCTACGGTTTAGAAGCAAACCGCAGCGTGCTTGAAACTCAAATTCGCTGGTCGTTTGAGCAGGGACTTATCCCTCGTCAACCTGCTCTTGAAGAAATCTTTGTTTCAGAAGTTAGTCCTTCTTAATGCCAGACTCTCTCACAATCTTTGTGTACTTGGCAATGTTTGTTTGCAAATAGTTTGCGAACGCTTCTTGCGTAGAGGGAAATGACTCCATGCCCTGCTCAAGGAACTTCTTTTTGACATCTGGCGACTCAAGCGCTTTCACCACATCGGCATTGAGCTTTTCTTGAACGGCGCGCGGTGTGCCTTTAGGCACCATGATGCCGTACACGGTTTCAGCCTCAAAACCCGGCAGGCCTTGCTCGGTCATGGTTGGAACGTTGGGCATGCTTGGGTATCGTTTGAGCGCTGCAACGCCAAGCAGGCGAACCTTGCCTGAGTCAACTGAAGACTGCATCACGCCAAGCAACTGCCATGCGTAGTCAATATGACCACCAATGAGATCGAGCATCAAAGGACCGCCGCCCTTGTAGGGTATGTGCAAAGTTTCATTGCCGGTTGCCTTGTCGAGCATCACGCCAGCCAAGTGCAGCGAGCTGCCCGTGCCGGATGAGCCATAGCTGAGCTTGCCGGCGCGTGCTTTAGCAAGCGCACTGAATTCTTTAAAGTCTTTGGCAGGCAGCGCGTGGTGCACAGCCAAAAATAGGGGGGCAGTGGTGCCCAGGCTAATGGGCGCGAAATCACGCACAAGGTCGTAGGGCAGCTTGGGCTGCAAAGCGCTGTTGATAATTTGCAGGGTGACAGCGCTCATGAGCACTGTGTAGCCATCTGCTGGTGCTTTGGCGACCAAGTCTGCGCCAATGTTGCCGTCGGCACCAGGAATGTTTTCCACAACGATGGTGTAACCAGACTGCTCGCGCATGCGCTGAGCCAAGGTGCGGCTGAAAATATCAACGCCACCACCGGCACCAAAGGGCACGATGAAACGGACTTGCTTAGCGGGATAGGCCGGGGTCTGTGCCGAAACACTGCCAAATTGGAACAGAGCTGCAAGCAAAGCGAGACTGAATATTTTCCGCATTTCAAAGTCCTTTATTAAAAAATCTGTCAATCTGTTGTGTGCTTTTCCAAATTGATCCTACCTTGTTTTGTTAAAAAAACAAGTAATGGGCTTTTACGATTCCAGTGATAACCAATCGTCTATTCCCAATACCTTGTTGTACTCTTCAAGGTTGCACATTTCGTGACGCAGGGCGCGAGTCGATCCATCTTGGCGCATGGTGGCCAGAACTTCGCGCAACTTTTTCACGACCGCATAGCGCAGTACGCCCGAATGAATGGCAATTACACAGCCCACGCTGCGAAGGAATGCATCATCGAGATCGCCAGAGGGCGGATGCTCATGCAGCACCGTCATGAGCGGCCCACGCACCACCTCTGCCACGCGCTCAAGCTCCTTTGCTGTATCGGCACCCACGACCAGTACAGCATCGGCACCTGCTTCTAGGTATTGCTTTCCGCGCAGGGCCGCATCGTCCAAACCATTCACAGATTTGGCATCAGTGCGGGCAATCAAATAGAAATCGGAACTCACTTTGGCCTTGGCCAGGGCTTCTATTTTTCGGCATTGATCGGCCATGGACTCCACGGCTGTATCGCTTGGAAGCTGTCCACACTTCTTGGGAAATACTTGGTCTTCTAGATAGATGCCCGCTACACCCGCAGCTTCAAACTCGCGCAAGGTTCGCACCGAGTTGAGGATGCCGCCATAACCCGTGTCGGCATCGCAAATTAAGGGGACATGAAGCACGTTGACCAGGTGGGCAGCATGCTGAACGTTTTCAGCCAAGCCAAGCAAACCGAGATCTGGCACGCCCAACAAGCTGGCCGCTACAGCATTGCCAGAAGTGGCTAGAGCTGGGAAACCCGCTTCTTGTCCTAAACGAGCTGTGATTCCGTCGTACACACAAGGCATTCGCAAAAGACCTTGCTGTTGAATCAGCTGCCTGAGTTGAGCGCTCATAGTTGGTTTGCTCATTATTTTCTCCTTGGTGCTTGCAGAAATTAAACGGCCAGTACCCTTTCAAAGTACACACCACGGCAATCCATCTCGTACTCAAGATCGACCACGGGAGGGCGGTTTAAATGCCATGTCAAACCAGCACGCATGGCGCCACGTTTTCCAATTTCTTCTGCCATCAGAGGGAAGATGTTGTGCACGGTGTAAAGTTGAGAAGCGGTAACGTCGGCCCAACCGAAGCCCAGAACACGCATTCGGTTTTCCATTTCTCCCAACACGAAGCGAGCTTTGTTGAGCAAGCCTTCTGAAGAGATATCGCCCAAATTGACAATGTGATCTTTGTAGTTGCCCTTGCCCTCTGGCGCTTCGCCGCTGCCAGCCACCACAAAAGAGGGTACGGCAGACGCATCGGCCACTGTGTAGGAAAACGCGTAAAAACCTGGAACCTCTGGCGAATCAATGACGGGACAAACATTGCTCCTTGCCACTGGGTTGGTCTGCCCATCAAACAGACCCCAACGTGCCAGCGTGCCAACATATTCTTTGTTGAATGCTTCGAAACCCGCTTCATCGAACGGGCGGGGCGAGCGCAATTCGCAGGCGCACAAGGCCGTGAGCGGCCTGCCTGCTACTTTGAGAACCTGTTCAATGAGGCGAAACCCCTCTGCAAGCGAAACAAACTTCATAAAGCGAACTCGTTCGATTCGAAATCCAGGCTGGGCTGCAACACCTGCTGAGTATTGAAAAACGCCGGGAACGAAACGGTAGTTACCTGGTGTGAAGACTTGTGCGTTGGACATGGTTGATTTGCTTGAGTTGAAATGCGGTTGAATGAGGGTCAATCTGATCATCTTAATCAGAAAAAAGCCGCTAAGTGTTAACACTTAGCGGCCTTTGTTTTTGCATCTGGTGGAGCTGGCGGGAATTGAACCCGCGTCCACAAGCCATTTTCGTACAGTTCTACATGTGTAGTCGTCTGATTTGAGTCTCGTCAAACCAATCGCGCAGCGACACGCTATTGATCCAACCAGCATCCTATTTTCTCGCGCCACACCAAGATGCCCGATGTGACGCCAGCCCATATGTTTTCCCTTGCAGCCTGGAAGCTTTAGGTTTTAACGCCTATTGCCCCCTTGCCCAGCCTATCGGCCAACTGTTGCAAGGCTCACCGGATTAAGCGGCGAGTGCGAAACGTTCGTCGTTTGCAGTTAGTTTTTTTTCTGCTGTTTTACGAGGATCAGAACCTCGACATGCCCTGCCACGCGTCCGAACCCATGTCGAAACCAGTGCAGCCCCAAGCTTTGTATTTTAGGCCTGTTCTGTCAATTGCTCAAGCGATACTTTCCACCCGCCCAAACCTCACCATGGTGCTGCCCACCGTAAAGCGCTTGCTGCGCGTAGGCATGATCAAGACCGCGTTGTCATAGGGAGATCGCAGTGTTTGGTCCGCATCTTCTGCCAAGGCCGTGCCTGCTTTTTCAATCACTTCTAAGCCGTTGTAAACATCGAGCCATTGAAAGTCGAGTGATTTGGCTGCATAGCCTTCGGTTACTTGCACCACTTTTTGTTCTAGCGCTGGCAAACTGCAACGTGAATCGGCCCACTCTGCAGTGGTCACGCCAGTGACTTTCAAAAACTTCAAAGTGGTTTCGCGCGCAATTTGCTCGCAGGCTTTTTCCCAATGCTGACCCGCTTCAAGCAAGATGGCCGTGTTGTGTTTGTTGGGATTGCCAAACGCCCCGCGCTCAATCATGCGCAAACCATTGGCATGGCCTGTGTCCACCATGAGCCATTGGGGCAGGCCAATTTTGGCGGACAAGTTAATCGATTTTTGGCCGCCTTTGGGGCGCACACCGCACACCATGAGAGGCGCACTGGGTGCGCTCATGGAATGCAAATCGAGCAAGTAGTCGGCGGTGTCGATGTAGGCCACCAAATCGCGCGCGCGGCGCAACTCCACGCTGTCGCGGGGGCCTTTCAAGACCTCATCAGACCAAACGCGGTTGAAGTCTTCTTCGACATAGCGGTTGCCATCGGGGTTGGCTGGATCCCACATTTGATAGGCGGCCACATTGGCAAAGATGAACGAAACGACACCGCAAGTGGGTTGGAAGTTTTGCTTGAACAAATAGTCCAGCGTGATGGCGCCACTCAATTCATTGCCATGCGTTAAGGCTTGCACAATGACATGCGGGCCGGGTTTGCCTGAGTCGAGGCGCGTGACATAGTCAATGCCCACATTGCTGGCCCGGTAGGCACTGATGTCGGGCGCGGTAAGTTCAACTTGGAATGGCGTGGTTGCTGTTGATTTGGGTATCATTATTTTTTGGCATCTGCTTTGGGGTCAGTCTTGCCATCCCCTTTTGCGGGCGCAGAGCCCTCTTTCACTTTAACCAAGCGGCACTTTTTGTAAGCAGGCTCTTTGGAGGTGGCAGGAATGTTTTCACAAATTTTTTCCACTTTGTAGGCCCATGCGTTGCTTGCCAGAACTGAGCTGGCTAAAAAAGCAGCGAGTACAGCAAAACGAAGCGACATGAAAAAACCTTGAAAGATGGTTGAAAATGCGATGATGCGTACCTGAACAAAACCATTGTCTTTGTCTGGCATGGTTGAATTATCGGAAAGAAGAATCAATTGTCAAATTTGATCCGTTGGCCATTGTCTGCATTGGCAGTTTGGGGAGGGGTTTGGTACCTTTATCTCTTCGTGGTTGAGCAAGGCATTCACCCTTCTGTTGCCATGATGTTTGCCACATGTGGCGGTGTTTTTGCGGCTGCTGTTGCTTGGAAAAAAGGTTTTTCGCAAGCCAGAACCGCGGCTTTGGCCATGGGCTTTCCGGTTTCTTTTTGGCTCACGGGCATGGCCAGTGTGCCTGCTTGGGTTTGGTTGTTGCCCCTGATCTTGATCATTTGGATCTACCCCATGCACGCCTGGCGTGATGCCCCTGTGTTTCCAACCCCCTTGAATGCTTTGCGCCAAGTGCCGCGCTGGGCCGTCTTGCCAGCGCAAGCCAAAATTTTGGACGCAGGCTGCGGAGCAGGCGATGGGCTCAAGGCCTTGCGCTTGGCGTATGTCAATGCGCAGTGGATTGGCATTGAATTCAGCCGCCCCTTAAGCTGGTTGGCCAAGTTCAGGTGTCCATGGGCCGAGGTGCGGTGCGGCGATATTTGGGATGACCATTGGGGCGCTTACGACATGGTGTATTTGTTTCAAAGGCCCGAAACCATGCCGCGTGCGGTTGAGAAAGCCAAAGCAGAAATGAAGCCGGGTGCTTGGCTGGTCAGTTTGGAGTTTGAGGCTGCAGAGCTCAAGCCTACAGCCGTGACGGATGCCAGTCCCAATCGCCCTGTTTGGCTTTACCAAGCGCCGTTTACGGGTCAATCCCGAGAGAAACGCTAGCTGATGTGACTATGATCTTCGAATTCACTCAATTCGGAGATTCCCATGCTCAAACCCGGCCTCATGATGGACCGCCCCTTGCTTTTGTCTGGCATCTTGGCGCACGCAGCCAATCAATTTGGCAGTCAAGAAGTGGTTTCGCGCGAAACGCATGGCCCCTTGTTTCGCTACACCTATGCAGAGTGCGCACAGCGCTCACGCAAGCTGGCCAACGCGCTCAAGGGCTTGAATCTGAAAGAAGGCAGCGTGGTGGGCTCAATTGCTTGGAACAACCACCGTCACTTGGAAGCTTATTACGCGGTGTCTGGCAGTGGCATGGTGATGCACACGTGCAACCCGCGCCTGCACCCCCAACAACTCATTTACATCATCAACCACGCTGAAGATGAGGTGGTGTTGTTTGACATCACCTTTGCACCTCTTATCAAAGGCATTGCGGCGCATTGCCCCAAAGTGCGCGCCTGGGTGTGCCTCACTGAGCGTGCCCACATGCCCGACATTGAAGGCGTGGCCAATGTGCTGTGCTACGACGAACTCATTGCACCCGCCAGCGATGTGTTTGAGTGGCCCGATTTTGACGAGCGATCTGCCGCTGCCATTTGCTACACGTCAGGCACCACAGGCAACCCCAAAGGGGCCATGTATTCGCACCGCGCTATTGTGCTCAATGCACTGTCGGGTTGCTTGCCCAGCATTCTGAATTTGTCGCCCGAAGAGGCCATCCTGCCTGTGGTGCCTATGTTCCACATCAACGCGTGGTGCATTCCTTATGCAGCGCCCATTGGGGGTGCCAAGTTGGTCTTGCCTGGCCCCAAGCTGGATGGCGCCAGTTTGTACGAACTCATTGAGGCCGAAAAAGTGACTATCAGTGCTGGCGTGCCCACCATTTGGATGGCCCTCATTCAGCACCTTGAACAAAACAAATTGCGTTTCAGTAGCATGAAGCGCACTGCAGTGGGCGGCTCGGCCATGCCGACTGCCTTGATAGCCAAATTCAGCGACGACTATGGTGTGGAAGTACGCCATGGTTGGGGCATGACCGAAACCACAGCAGTGGCCACCATGAGCAGCATGACGCCACAGCAGCGCGCCATGCCTGCGGCCGACCGCCATGCTTTGGTTGGCAAACAAGGCCGCTCGGTGTTTGGTGCAGACATCAAAGTGGTGGACGAAGAAGGCAACACCTTGCCGCGTGATGGCACCTCGCAAGGCGAGTTGATGGTGCGCGGTCAGTGGATCATTTCGGGCTACTACAAAGGCGAAAAATCACCCTTGGTAGACGGCTGGTTTCCCACAGGCGATATAGCCACCATCGATGCACAAGGCGTGATGCAAATTCGCGATCGCACCAAAGACGTGATCAAAACGGGCGGTGAATGGATCAGCTCCATTGATTTGGAAAATGCCGCCATTGCTCACCCTGCAGTGGCCATGGCGGCCGTCATTGGTGTGAAACACCCCAAGTGGGATGAGCGACCTTTGATGTTTGTGGTGCGCAAACCTGGGCAGGCCGTTGAGAAAGAAGAGATCTTGTCTTTCCTCGAAGGCCGCGTGGCCAAGTGGTGGGTGCCCGACGATGTGATCTTTTTGGAATCCTTGCCAGTGGGTGGCACCGGCAAGGTTCAAAAGGGTGACTTGCGCAAAACCTATGGCGGCGTTTTTAGCTAAACATTGTTGAGCTAAACGGTTTTCAATGTCCCAGGATCTTTGACAAAAAGTCCTGCGCCCTGTCGGTTTGTGGCGCGTCAAAGAATTGCTGGGGCGGTGCCTGCTCAACCACCTGGCCTTGGTCCATGAAAATCACACGGTCGGCCACCGCCTTGGCAAAGCCCATTTCGTGCGTCACGCACAACATGGTCATGCCTTGGCTTGTCAACTCAATCATCACATCTAGCACTTCCTTGATCATCTCGGGGTCGAGGGCCGACGTGGGCTCATCGAACAGCATGATCTTGGGCGTAAGGCACAGCGCACGGGCAATGGCCACGCGCTGCTGCTGACCGCCAGACAACTGCAGGGGATATTTGTTGGCATGCTCGGCAATGCGCACGCGCTCGAGTTGCACCATGGCTTTGTCGATGGCTTCCTTGCGCGGCATCTTGGCCACCCAGGTGGGCGACAAGATGAGGTTTTCCATCACCGTGAGGTGTGGGAACAGGTTGAACTGCTGGAACACCATGCCCACTTCGCGGCGCACCTTGTCAATGCCTTTGAGGTCATCGCCTAAAAGAGTACCGTCCACGGTGAGGGTGCCTTCCTGGTATTCCTCCAGGGCGTTGATGCAGCGAATGAGGGTGGATTTGCCCGAACCCGAGGGGCCACAAATGACCACTTTTTCGCCTTTGGCGAATTGCAGGTTGACGTCGCGCAACACATGGTAACCATTGCTGGCATACCATTTATTCACGCCTTTGAATTCAATGATGGGGGTCGCGTTGGAGGTCATAGGTCTCTTTCAATCAGCGGACTTTGCTCACGGCCGTGCGCTCTTCGATCCACAGGCTGTAGCGCGACATGGCAAAGCAGAACGCGAAATAAATGAAGGTGATGAAAAGGTAGGCTTCAATTTTGAAGGGGCGCCAGTCGGCGTCCGAGTTGAGCGCCAAGCCCAATGCACCGGTGAGTTCATAGAGCGACACAATGGTGACCAGCGAGGTGTCTTTGAACAGGCCAATGAAGGTGTTCATGATGGACGGCACCACGGTGGCCAATGCTTGTGGCAATACGATCATGCGTTGGGTTTGCCAATACGTGAGGCCCAAGGTGGCCGCCGCCTCGGTCTGGCCTTTAGGCAAAGCCTGCAAGCCGCCGCGAATAACTTCGGCCATGTAAGCCGCTGAAAACAGCGTGATGCCCACCACCACACGCACCAGCACGTCGATCTTCACGCCCTCGGGCATGAACAAGGGCAACATGAACGAGGCCATGAACAGCACGGTAATGAGCGGCACGCCGCGAATCAGTTCCACATACAGGGTGCACAAAGTCTTGATGGCGGGCATGTTGGAGCGACGGCCCAGCGCTACAAAAATGGCCAGCGGAAACGCCAGCGTCATGGAGATGACAGTGAGCATGACCGTGAGCGGAAAGCCGCCCCATTGGTCGGTGTCCACCTCGGTCAGGCCCATCAAGCCGCCCTTCATGAGGATGAAATAAACCACCAGCATGAGGGCCCAAATGAGGGGCAAAGCCTTGTTCCAAAAACGCGGCATGCAGCTGATGACCACCACGCCAAGCATGAGAGCGGTGGCGATCACTGGCCGCCAATGCTCGGCCTCCGGGTAACGGCCCATCCCAATCAGACGACCTTTTTCGGTGATCACACCCCAGCAAGCCCCAACGCCGCGCACATCATTGCAAGCCTGCAAGTTGGCGCCGAACACGGCATGTACAAGAGCCCAGTCCATGGACGACATCAGCGTCCAGACGCCCAACGTCAACAGCAACAAGGTCATCACACTGTTGCTGGCGCTGGAAAACAAGTTGACGCGCAGCCAAGCCAGGGGGCCGGCACTGCGCCCCGGCATGGGCCGAGCTTCGATGGATTTGAAAACATGCATGTCAGCGCTCCTGGATAGCGGCACTGGCGTTGAACCAGTTCATGAGGGCCGAAGTGATGAGAGACAAGGTGAGGTACACCAGCATGACGATAGACAGCGCTTCGATGGCACGCCCCGTCTGGTTGAGCGTGGTGTTGGCAATCGAGACCAATTCGGGGTAGCCGATGGCCACCGCGAGAGAAGAGTTTTTGGTCAGGTTGAGGTACTGGCTGGTCAGTGGCGGGATGATCACGCGCAAAGCTTGTGGCAGCACCACCAAGCTCATAGCCTGCCTTTTGCTCAAGCCCAAAGAAGCCGCAGCCTCGTGCTGCCCCAAGGACACCGAAGCGATGCCCGAGCGCACCACTTCGGCAATGAAGGCGGCCGTGTAGAACACCAAGCCAAACAACAAGGCCATGAATTCAGGGCTAAAAGCACCGCCGTCTTCGATCTGGAAATCACCCATCTTCGGCAAATCCCACTCCATCGGAGCGCCTCCCGCCAGCCAGCCCAAGACCGACAAAGCCAGGGTAGCTGCCAATGCCACCCACAAAACGGGGCGCGGCTGACCTGTTAGTTCAAAGTGTGTGCGCGCCAAGCGCCGGTAATACAGCCCAAAAACCAAACCCAAACCTGCACCGACCAAGGCCAGTGTTTGCCCCAGCTCCCAAACGGGCCATGGGAAAGAAATACCGTTTTTGCTCAGGTAAAAATGACCCACATTCCAAGCGCCGTCCAAATCGGGCAAAGCTTCTGCAAACACCAAATACCAAATGAGCAATTGCAAATAGACCGGTACGTTACGGAAAAACTCGACATAGGCATAACAGATTTTCTTTACCAAAAAATTGGCTGAAAATCGGCCAATGCCAATGAGCACGCCCACCACAGTGGCCAAGGCAATGCCGATGATGGCCACCTTGATGGTGTTGAGCATGCCGATTGCAAAAGCCACAAAGTAGGAACTGTTGTGCGCGTATTCGATCACCGTCTCGCTGATGTCAAAGCCAAACGGTTGAAACAAAAAGTCGTATCCGCTTTGGATGCCACGCAAACGCATGTTGGCCAGCGTATTGCGCACCAGCAAGGCGATGAGCGCAAAAGCCGACAAAATTGCGACGATTTGGTAGATAACCGAACGCCCTTCACGGCTACGCCACGAAATGGTCCGGTTTTTCTTGTCAGGTGAGGGCCGGGCCTCGGTCATTGAAAAATGGGACATGCTTGTAGCCTAAACTAAAACGGACTGACAAAAAATACGCCCCACAAAGGGGCGTATTCATTGCTTTCAAAGAGGCAAAAAATCAACGCAGCGGTGCAGCGTACTGCAAGCCGCCCTGACTCCATTGACGGTTCATGCCGCGTGGCAGGTTGATGGAGGTTTTGGGACCCACATTGCGCTCAAACATTTCGCCGTAGTTGCCGGTGACCTTGATGGCACGGTACAGCCACTCTTTGTCCAAGCCCAAGTGCTTGCCCAAATCTTCCGTCACGCCAAGCAAACGACCGACTTGCGGATTGTCGCTGGTCTTCATTTGGTCGGCGTTGGCTTGGGTGATACCGTACTCTTCGGCTTCAATCAAACCAGCCAACACCCACTTGTTAATGGCCAACCACTCGTCATCACCACGGCGCACCATGGGGCCCAGGGGCTCTTTGGAAATGAGGTCGGGCAAGATCAAGTGAGCTGCTGGGTCTTTGGCTTCCTTGGCGCGCACAGAAGCCAAGCCCGATGCGTCGGTGGTGTAAGCCTGGCAACGGCCAGCAAAGTAAGCGCCAGTAGCCGCTTCAACTTTTTCAAACACCACAGGCTTGAGGTTGAGCTTGTTGGCGCGTGAGTAATCGGTCAAGTTTTTCTCAGTGGTGGTGCCTGATTGCACGCAGACTGTGGCGCCCTTGAGTTGCTTGGCGCTGGTGATTTTGCCTTTGGGGACCATGAAGCCTTGGCCGTCGTAGTAGTTGGCACCCACAAAATGCAGGCCCAAAGAGGCGTCACGGCTCATGGTGCTG
>JACCDP010916374.1_pt1 | contig 14509 bp, 11 predicted proteins | sample 7445841 | NCBI WGS metagenome assembly JACCDP01 (sample SAMN15323441, study PRJNA562643) | freshwater metagenome | isolation source: river surface water | place: USA:Blue River Watershed | collected 2017-08-17 | reverse complement strand
CCCCTTTGCAGTTGGGGATGCTGGATAAAGTAAGTAGCTAGATCATCTGAATAGTTATCAATTTCTTGAAAAGTAAGCTTCCGTCCAAGACACTCGAAGGCTATTTTATGTGCAGACACCTGCACACGCGATCTCCACATTTTGAGAATTGTGTCCTTACCTTCCAGATTTATTTCTGAGATACGCCCTATACGAGCTTGAACTCCTCTCCAGAAAGCCGCGACGTCCTCGTCTTTTAAGCGATGCTTTATGTCTGGCATATCAACTCCTTTGTAAGGATCTCGTACTTTGAATTTTATGCGGTATCGATGCTACAGTCCAGGATTTGGGACAAAATCTTTTCAATGACACCAGTTTTTGCTAGCTAATTTTTTCCCATCTTGGAGTTCATCCAAGCTACCGATAGCTTGGGAAACATGGGAAGAGGAGACCAAGCTTGCCGTCATTTCTTTGCACAGGTATAAAGAAACTCTCTTGCCTACTTCTGTGCTACGGATTTCTCCAGGCTTGTTCCCATATTGAGACCGAGAAGGAGTGGAGATCTCGCTGCTATATGCCTCTTTATGCTCCAACACCCACATGTATTAGACCAAAGTCACCTTGAGTACAGAAGATGAAGATAGGACTCAAAATATTTTTTTCGATCTTATACCTGCTTTATAGCTCGTATAGTCTCGCAATGCCATCCTCTCGTCTTTCCATTGCTGCTTCTGAGCAAGACTCATTGAGTGTATTGCGCGTCAGTAGGAATCCCATACTACATTCAAAATACTACCGATGGAGGATTCGCATAGGCAAGAACTCTTTTCACATCAGGACACATGAGCCTCATTTTTACCTAAAGACTCAGTCTTCGACTATTGAAGTGAAGCCTCTGGGACCTCATCCGGTATCGGAACTACGTTGGGAAAAAATCGCTGCTCTCAAAGCTAAACCTGAGTTCACACTCAATCCCTTTGCGAGGGATGATGATCAAATAGCCTTCGAACCCACAGACAAGCGCCCAGTGGGAACAGAGACGAGCTCTATTCATAGTCACGCGGCTCCCGCCCCCAAGCTTGAACCTCTTCATCGTTCGCATTGGATTCGCGCCTCCATCCGTAGTTTCTCAGAACAATTCACCGTGAGCAGAAGCGAGATATATACCTCTCCTAATACCCAAGGTTTAGGCACTGGATTTTCTCTCGAGTACTTCTTGCAGCCTACTCTTCAATTGGTAGCATCGCTTGACACTCACGCTTCGGAGACAAGTTACGATGAGGCTGGCGAAGACGCTCCTGCTTCCTTCCAAAAACGATTGAGTGCATTCTTTGGACCACGCGTTGACACCTTAAATCTCGAAGCCCGGCGTCAAGATATGAGCCTTTATCTCGGTCCTGCTTTTGGGTTTCATCAGCTCCCAGTCGGTAGAGATGATCAGTTGATCTACGACTTGGGGCTTGGCGTAAGTTGGACTTGGCTGCCTACGGGACTAAGTCTGGATGCACAAATTTTTAGCAGTAGCAGTCGCATATTTAATGCCAATTTGACAAGTCCATGGGGCTGGAAACAAGTCTATCCTTTTGCCGGATATTATATGAGAGATTTAAGCGCCAAATCTGACTCGAGTAAAAGTTCCTTTTCCGAACGAGGACTGCGCATAGGTGCCGGCCTGTCCTGGTGAAATCCCCGTCTGACGCCTCCTTGACAAGCATATCCCACCTCGTTTTACTGGACGTCCAGCCTACAATTCAGTATGTAACAGCAAGCCTACATCCCACTTTGTCTCAGAAGAGTCGAATCTTGAGACAATTCACTTGAGGACCCATGAGTCATGAGTACCGCTGACGTCTCTTCGTCCCCTTCCTCGTTCATGAACAACATTGTGACTTACTTCAAGGAGTTCAGAGTCCTTCGACAAACTCCCAGAGAGTATTGGGGGATTCAAGCGATCAACTTCCTCGATTCGATGGCCTACTTTTCTCTTTTAACCGTCATTACTCTCTTTTTGTCCGAAGAAATACGCCTTAGCGACACTAATGCAGGCTATGTCGTCACAGTCTTCACGTCTCTGACGACCATATTGCTTCTCTTTTCGGGATTCTTGACAGACAGTTTGGGCATCCGCAAGTCCATGGTTCTTGCTTATGTCTCTCGAGCCCTTTGCACCCTTACGATCGTCGGGCTTGCTCTGGGAGGGGATGGATCTTGGCGCACACCCCTCATCATCGCAGCTCTTGTTCTCATGGCCCCATCGATGGCTATGATTCAAACTATTTTTCAGTCCGCTAATAAACGATATACCAATCAAAAATCCAGGAGTGCTGGCTTCAACCTTTGGTACCTGTTTATGAATATCGGTGCTGCATGCTCAGGAGTATTCATCGACATCATTCGTTTGACCTACGGACTATCCACAACATGGATCGTTGCGTTTGGTCTGATTCAATCCCTCTTGTGTCTGATTCTTCTAGTCTTCTTTGTAAGACAAGAGGAGCAGTTTGGTGACGATGGCAAGTTCGTGGCAGTACAAAATTCACATACTCAAGTCGAAAAGCAAAAGCCTTTGAAGATTCTCAAAGACATGGTGAGTGAAACCGCTTTTTGGCGCTTTCTAAGTCTCGTCACGCTCCTCTTGGGTGTACGAGCTGTATTTGCCTACATGTATCTTTTGATGCCAAAGTATTGGATTCGCGTCATGGGTGAGCAGGCTGCAATTGGAACGCTTAACACCATCAACCCTGTCCTCATTATCGTGGGGCTGATTCTGTTTATTCCAATCACAAACAAATACCCTATCTTTAAAATGCTGGTTTATGGCGCCATCATCTCGAGTCTGAGTTTGTTCGCCCTAGTCATGCCGTGGCAAACGGTTGCAAAGGGACTAACCTATCTTCAAGCATTTCTTCCTAGCAGCTGGCTCGCAGACCCGGTAGTTTCTGCTTACTATGGAATGGCTGTTCTCAGCATGATCACTCTCTCAATCGGCGAGGTTATCTGGTCTCCTAAACTTCAAGAGTACACTGCCGCAATCGCTCCCGAAGGGCAGGAAGGCTCTTACTTTGGCCTATCGATGATTCCCTGGTTTCTAGCCAAGACAGTTGCCAGTTTGATGTCTGGTCACATGCTTACACGTTGGGTGCCTGAAGGTGTTGGAGCTAGGATTCGAAGCGGCGAATTGAGCTTTTGGGATAGTCCAGAAGCCATGTGGCTCACTCTCGGTTTGATCGCTATTTCCGGTCCTGTGATTGCGCTCCTCTTCCAGTCCTGGTTTACAGCTGGGGCACGTTGGAATCGCCAACAAGCAGCTTCCTAAATTTTAAGACCGAAGAGGCTCTCAGGAGCCTCTTTTTTTGCCTCGTCTTTCCTCACTCTTTTTTGCCTACACTCACTGGCTAGCAGACACTTCAAAGAAACTAAACCCGCAAGCTCTTGCCTATCATGCATGCCAAAAATATGGCGACATGGACGCCTTATTCCACCTGTCTTATGATCAAGACAGTTCTTCGATTTTAGTGCGATTAGCTCGTACGTTACTTACCCAAGTTTTGTGAGGTTTGGTATGCACCATTTCCTTGCCAGTGTGTTCCTTTGTCTTTTTTCCGGATTTTTTTCTGTCCATGCTTTTGCAAATCTCGACCAGGGCCAAAAGATTGCAACTTGGTCTCATCTTGACGTCTATTGGCATCTAGAGTCAGAAACAATTTCTGTGAGCGACCGCAGTCAGGGAGAAAAAGTCGTTTGGAAGAGCGTCTCTTTCCCGGATATGATAGAGGGAGCTCAGGCGGAGAATGATATCGACTTTGCTCGTGGCTGCTTTGTCTTCAAGGAAAAAAAACGATCAAAGTGTGGGAAAGCAAAATTTTTAGGTCTCAGAATAGATGGTTCTCGAATCACTTGGTCGGGTCAGTTACAGGGCTGTGGACAAAATTTTCTGTTTACTCTTTCACCAAGTCCATTTGACTATCAGTTTCAGTTTGATCTGCAGTATCTTGATGATCAGTCCAAACACAATCGAATTAAACTCAATATGTCTTCCCTTGGAGCCTCTGATTTTTATGGCTTTGGTCATCAATACGATCGTGTAAACATGCGAGGCCAAAAGCTTCCGATCTGGGCTATGGAACAAGGAATTGGCCGAGGGCAACAGCCTGTATCCTCAATTTTACAGCTCCCAGGAGTTGGTGGTGGTTGTCAGGGTGAATGGTTCTCGACCTACACAGCTGTCCCGTTCTTAACCTCACCAGAAGGCTTTAGTTTTTATCTTGAAAATCGAGAGTATCTTGAGTTTGACATGCAAACTCAAGATCGTGTTGGTGTTGAGGTATGGGGAAAAAACATAAGAGGTCGCATCATCACAGCAAGCAGTCTTCCCGAAAGCCTTTATTCACTCACGCAAGTAACGGGGCGTATGGGCGACCTCCCCAGCTGGACCCAAAAAGGCTTGATTTTAAGAGCATCAGGAGGCTCACAAAAAGTTCGGCAACTCCGTGACACTTTAAAAAGAGCGGATCTTCCCATGGCTGCCCTTTGGATAGAGGATTGGGTAGGTACGCGCAAAACTAGCTTTGGACATCGCATGTGGTGGAATTGGGAGATAGATCGCGATCTCTATCCAGATTGGGAGACTCTGATTCAAGAGCTTAATGCTGATGATGTTCGTGTGATGATCTATTTCAATCCATTTTTGTCTGATGCTAAGGACAAGAAAAATGCTCGTCGTAATCTCTTCGAGGAAGCAAAACAAAGCGGATTTCTCATAAAGAATGCTAAGGGAGAAGTCTACTCGGTTGGCAACGGCGGCTTTGATGCAGGAATTGTAGATCTCTCCAATCCGGGGGCACGAGAATTTTTGAAAGACATTATGAGAGAGCAGATTGCCTTAGGAGTCTCTGGGTGGATGGCTGACTTTGGAGAAGCTGTGCCTATTGATAGCAAGAACTTTGCAGGCCAGGATCCTTTTACCTTTCACAATGAATTCCCTCTGTTGTGGGCCAGTCTCAATAAGGAGCTGATCGATGAGCTGCCTCAAGGTCGCGATGTGCTTTACTTCAATCGATCTGGCAACCTCTATAGCCCCGGTCAGACAAAAGCCTTCTGGCTTGGGGATCAAAACACCACCTGGGATGACAAAGATGGCATGAAAACTGTCGTCCCAGCGCTTCTTTCAGGTGGCCTATCAGGATATGGGGTTGATCACATTGATACAGGTGGGTGGTTGTCTCTGAATTTCCCATTTGTTTCGTTTAGGCGAGACAAAGAGATGTTTCTGCGCTGGATGGAGCTTGGAGCCTTAACGGCTCTCCTCCGTGTGCACAATACCAACAACCCGGAGATCAATTGGCAAGTGGATCAAGACTCTGACACTCTGCGAGCTGTCGCTCGAATGTCCAAACTCTTTGCTGCACTCGCGCCCTACCGGCAAGCTGTTCTGCAAGAAACCCAAGCGACCGGCATGCCCCTTATACGTCATACGATGCTTACAGATCTGAGTGATAAGGCTCTCCGTAACATCGAAACGCAGTGGATGCTAGGCCCTGACCTGCTCTTTGCACCGGTTTTAGACAAAGGCAAACATACAGTTGCCGCAACTTTGCCCAAGGGCCTTTGGCGTCATATCTGGAGCGGTGAAACGTATGGAAATACTGAAAAAAGCTCCACAGTAAACGTGGATGCCGAACTTGGATTTCCTGCACTTTTTCTACAGGTAGGGAGCCAAGGAGAAGAGATGGTGGAAGACTCTTTGCGCAGAGCTAGACTTCTGCCAGATCGATGATTCTAGTGCTAAGAGCGCTCCTCAATAGCACTAGACTCTAAAACAGTCGCTTAGAGCGAGCGTTCGATCATTTTCTGGAGACTCTGGGGTGGTTGAGCACCGATTGCGCTTTCTACCACTTTGCCAGCTTTGAAGAGAACGAGATAGGGAATCGAGCGCACTCCGTAGCGAGCCGATACTTCTGGATTTTCATCTACGTTCACTTTTGCAATAGTCACTTTACCTTGGTACTGCTCGGCTAGCTTCTCCAAGCTCGGCCCGATAGATAGACAAGGCCCACACCATGGCGCCCAAAAGTCGACAAGCACCGGAACCTCTGATTGCAGCACCGAAGCTTCAAAGTCTTTATCACCTACCGCTTTTGTGAATTGTCCCATTTTCTTACCTTCATTCGTTAGGATATCGACACTCAAAAAAACTGTTTGGAGAATACCTCTTTTATCTCCTGCTCAGATCAATCGACCAATTTGGGATCGAGAGCATCGCGAAGGGCATCCCCGACGACATTAAGAGCATAGAGTATCAGGAACATGGCGAAACTTACACCTAAGAGAGGCCACCAGATACCATTTATCAATTCTCCACCGGCATCGGCAACCATTGTCCCCCAACTTGCGCCATTTTGAATACCAACACCGATATAAGTCAAGATAACTTCGAACTTAATAGCTCCCAGCATAGTTAACGATGCGCTAATAATCCCGAGATGCACAACATTGGGAAGGATATGACGAAACATGATGCGCATGTCGCTAGCTCCCAAAAGACGCACTGCCAAAACATACTCGAGGTTTTTGTGCTTCATAACTTCCCCACGGATCAGGCGGCAAAGCCCTACCCATCCGACCGCACCCATGGCTACACAGATAGAGGCAAGTCCTCGTCCAAGAGCATACGAGATACCGATCAGAAGGAGAATGTTGGGAATCGAAGATAGCACCGTGTAAACCCACATCACTGCAGCATCGACCTTTCCGCCATAAAATCCGGCGAGAGACCCAAAGAGGATACCAAGAGGAATACTGATAAGTGTCACCAGTACCCCTATCGTCATCGCTGTCTGGGTACCGACCAGGATCTTGTAGAGTATCGAGCGCCCAAAGACGTCTGTACCGAGAATTTTGGCTATTGCAAGACTCGGCGCTTCGTAGCTCTCGCCAACACGCGCCTGAAAGTCGGGTAGAAGGCCCACATATCCAAGGATTGCAATCAGCACATAGCTCATCACAATACCGAAACAGATAAGTGTAAACTTACGCTTCATGAGACGCCGAATAGCTCGCTGCCCCAAGCTCTCCCCTTCTTGCTGCTGGGCTTCCGGCTTAGTCTGATCAATATTTTTAGCGTCCGTTGTAGCTTCTGTTGATTTCACGTGTTTCCTCGCCTTTTGAGGGCCGTATTTCGTACTACTTTTGTCCTCTTCACTAGTCCAGCTGAACTCTCGGATCGACAAAAGCGTATAGTAAATCAGTGATGAGGTTAAAGAGCGTAAAACTCATTGCGATGAGAACTGCAAGGCCCTTGATGATGGGGAAGTCCCCGTTGTTAATTGCTGTGATCAAAATATCTCCAGTTCCAGGGATAGAGAAAAATCTCTCCATCAAAAAAGCCCCTAGAATGAGAGAGGGAATGCTGATCACTGTATATGTCAAAATTGGAATCATGGCATTTTTCATGATATGTTTGAACATCACTTGGACAGGCGTACATCCCTTAGCAAAGGCTGTTCGCACATAATCTGCCTTCGTCTCGTCAAGAAATACTGTTCGAAACAAGCGAATATCAGGCCCAGCACTTACAACCATGGTTATAATCCAAGGTAGTATCAGATATTGAATAGCGCCAAAACCTTCTTCGTAGCCGTTGATAGGAAACCAACCAAGGAGAAATGAAAATACATACTGAAACGACATGATGTAGACGAGGTAGGAAATACTCATGCCTGCTACAAACAATACCGTGCTATAGCGGTCAAACCAAGACCCCCGATAAAAAGCAATCAAGACTGCTATGGCAAGATTTACGAGTATTCCGATAAAGAACGGAGGCACGGTTAGGGAAAGGGAAACGATTGCTCCCCTCATGAACATTTCATCCAGTCTATCACCGGAAGTAAAAGACTCCCCAAAATCAAATGTCACAATTTGCCTGAGAAAATCGAGATATTGCATGTAGAGTGGCTTATCTAGTCCCCACTTTTGCTTGAGGTTTGCTATGGCCTCTGGGGTCGCATGGTTACCCAATGCATGACGAACTGGATCTTCTCCCACTGTTGTGAAGAGGAGAAACACGATCAAAGAAACGCCTAGCAATATAGGAATCGTCTGAAAAACGCGACGGACGATATAAGCCAACATAGATGCCTCTCACTTTCCAGCGATATCGAGATACTTATAGGGATATTCGTCCATCATATTTCGTTTGAAATTCTCCACGTTCTTTTGCAAAAGCCCGACAATAATTTGGTTGTACAGAAGAACATAAGGGACTTCGTCTTTGATGATGGCATCTAGCTCAGCAATGATCTTGAATCGCTCAGGCCCGTTAGGCATGTCCTTCATTTTAAGATAAAGCTCATCGTAACGTGCATTTTGAAAGTTGCCATCGTTTGGCAGTGGGGCCTTGTTAGGGCCATATAGGTTTGCATAAAAATTTTCTGGATCTGGATAATCAGCATTCCAGCCAGCGTCTGCTAACTGAAAGTTTCCTGACTCAGTCTTTTGAAGGAAATTGGAGAACGTTTGAAAATTCCCTTTTACCTTTATCCCAACCTTGGCGAGATCGTTCCGAATGTATTCAAAGAGCTGGCGAGTGTTTTTGTCAGAGTTGCGGTATTCGATCGTAAGTTCTGGCAGCCCCTTGCCTTCAGGAAAACCTGCTTCTGCAAGTTTCTTTTTAGCCAGCTCTACATCGGTTTTATGCCCTACAAATTGAGTATCCCTTGCACTTCCCGCAATCTCAAGAGGTACCAGTGACTGCGAGGCAAAGCCTCTGCCGTTCAGCATGAGATTTATATATCCCTCGTAATCGATTGCTGCCGCCAAAGCTTGTCGAAGTGCTTTATTTTTCCCGACAAGAGGGTCTTGCATGCTCACTTTTAAGTAAGTCGATGACAAGCTGGGTGCAGCGTAGAGTTCGAAGTCTTTGGCAAAAGCTGGTTTCAACTTGAATTGTTTATCTTCGGAACGATCTACCATCGCTTGAAAATCATCGCGATTGATCGCAACCCAGTGAATGTCTTTTTTCTTAAACTTGAGCATAGCTGGTTGTGGTTCTTCGATGAGTGGAAGTTGAACTTCATCGACAAGCGGTAGTTTTTTACCAGCCGCAAGAAGCAGTCCCTTTGCTTTATCAGCCTCCTCTCCCTCTGCGGGATAGGACTGCCAATAATTGACGTTTTTAGCCAGTACTATAGTTCCACGACGCGAATAGCTTTTCATATAGAACGGACCGGTCCCTACGGGATTCTTATCGAAATCCTCGCCATACTTTTGGACCGCTTCTGGAGCAACAATCGACATCGAAGAAGCTGCCAACGGGTAGAGGTTCAACTGGCTATCATTTGCGAACTGTATCGTGAAGGAATAGGTGTCTACCTTTTTGATGCCGGATAGCTCTACCTTACTGTAATCAAAGCCTTTGCCAAGCTTCTTCGACTGCTCACGAAAGCCGTCCATCCCAACAATCCGACCAGCTATCAGCGAGTAGCTGCGATCGTTCACATTAGAATCAGCGAATCTTTTGAGTGAAAAGATCACATCGTCCGCGTTCAACTCACGGCCTTTTCCGTTGGGAAAAGCAGGATTGTCATGAAACAAGACACCCTTACGCAGAGTAAAAAGATAGGTGGACCCTTCTTTTTTCTCTGGCATCTTTTCAAGGAGTGAGGGCTCCATGGTATAGGGACGTTTGAGGTAGTGGTACTCGAGAAGTGTGTCGTAGACACTCCGAACCAGCAAAGCAGATGCAGCATCGAACTGCTTATGTGGATCCACTGTTTTTTCTTCGGAAGTACGATAATGGTAAAATATTTTTTTACCAGCGGAGCCCTCAGAGCTAGTCTCTGATTCCGGCTTTTTCTTAGTACATGCAGAAAGCGCATATACGCTGCTTAGCAAGAGAGCAAGAACTTGACGAGAAGAGAAAAACTTCATGAGGGGAGTACCTCCTTTTGCAACTGCTCAGCAAAGTGACATGCAACCATATGAGTCGTATCTCCTGCCACAGATCTCAGGGCAGGAAGTTCTGTCTTACAACGATCTTGAACATAACGGCATCGCGTATGGAACGGACAACCTGAAGGTGGCCTGCTGGGACTCGGGACATCGCCCTCAAGAACTTCGATAGCATGGGTGCGGCGTGGATCAGGTTTCGGCGCGGAGCCCAGGAGAGCTTTCGTATAAGGATGGAAGGGTCTGGCATAAATATCCTTAGATTTAGCCAATTCCATCACTCGTCCGAGATACATCACAGCCACTCGATCTGATATGTAGCGCACCACATTGAGATCGTGAGAGATAAAGATATAGGTTAGCTTAAACTGCTTTTGCAGCTCAATCAGAAGATTGAGAATCTGGGCCTGAATCGAAACATCAAGAGCTGATACAGCTTCGTCACAGACGATCAGGCTAGGATTGAGTGCTAGTGCTCGGGCAATTCCTATGCGCTGACGTTGTCCACCACTGAATTCATGTGGAAATTTATTGATATCAGAGAGCCTTAGTCCCACGAGGCGCACAAGATCTTTGACCTTTTGCTTTCTTTCCTCAGAAGTACCTATGTGATGCAAGATAAATGGCTCTTCGAGAATATCTGCGATCGTCATTCTTGGATTTAAGGATGCATAGGGATCCTGAAAAACCATCTGAATTTGACGACGAAAATCTTTGAGCTGATGTTTTTCGAGACTGGCGAGATCTTGGCCTTTGAATACGACCTGACCGGAAGTAGGATCGTACAGCCTAACAATAGCACGACCGAGCGTGGACTTGCCGCAACCTGATTCTCCCACCACCCCAAACGTTTCTCCCGCTTCGAGTGAAAAGCTGACATCATTCACAGCATAAACATGACCAACCTTGCGTTTGAGAAGTCCTCCCCGGATGGGGAAATGCATATTTAAATTCTTAACCTCTAAAAGCATGCTCATTCCGCTTAGACCTCCAAAGCAAAGTGGCACGCCACTTGGTGGCCAGAGCTCAGTGTCTGGAACGATGGAAAGGCTTCAAAACAAGGTCCCTTCGCGTGGGGACAGCGTGTATTAAAGCGACACCCCTGCGGAAGATTTCTCAAGCTTGGGACAGTTCCATCAATGGTGAAAAGTTTTTGGTCTTTAGTGACAGTCGAAGTGGGTATTGAGTTCAAAAGACCCTTTGTATATGGGTGTTTTGGGTGCTCGAAAATATCAAAGACGCTGCCATATTCTACAGCCTTACCTGCATACATCACCACGACATGATCTGCCATTTCCGCTACGACTCCGAGGTCGTGGGTTATGAATAAGATGGCAGTATTTTTTTCACGCTGCAGTTCTTTCATAAGCCGCAAGATCTGAGCCTGAATCGTCACATCGAGAGCAGTGGTTGGCTCGTCGGCAATAAGAAGACTCGGTTCACAGGCGAGTGCCATGGCAATCATCACTCGTTGTCGCATGCCACCAGACAGTTGAAATGGGTACTCGTCCACCCGTTTTTGAGGATCTGGGATGTGGACAAGTTTGAGCATTCTCAAAGCTTCTTCTTTGGCTTTGCCCCGAGACATGCCTCTGTGGATCCGGAAAACTTCAGCTATTTGTTCGCCTATCGTATAAACAGGATTAAGAGCGGTCATAGGCTCTTGAAAAATCATGGAGATACGATCGCCGCGAATATTTCGCATCTGATCACGAGACAATTCGGCTAAATTTTTGCCCTCGAAGAGGATTTGTCCTTCCTCAACAAAGCCATTGGCATCTTGAACCAGGCCCATTATTGACATGGCGGTGACAGATTTCCCGCAACCTGATTCACCCACAACGGCCAGGGTTTTTCCTTTTTCGACGGCAAAGCTCACGCCATCGAGGGCACGGACCTTCCCGGTTTCCGTGTTGAAGGCTGTCCGGAGATTCCGAACCTCCAGCAAAGTGTTCGATTCCTGCATGAACCTGTTCCTGTTTGTCATGGGTTCAGTGAAAACAAGTGCCATCCCTTCTAATCTATTTCCTGAGGACTTGCAATTAGGATGCACGGCCAGTCAACAGCTGACAAAAGGCATTAAAAGCTCGCCATTCGGGGACTTTAAGAACGTCATCACGGAGGGATAGGAACCTGGCAGCCATTTGTACGAGCCTTAGTGACGCTCGATATCGCGCAAAACATGGGCGCCATTTAAGCGCGTATCGCTTTTTGCTTTGTTTTCAGCTTCGACCTCGTTAGTTTGGGCCATACTAGCTGCTTTTTCAGACTAAAGTGGCTCGATGTCATCTCAAAGAGGAGTGCTCCTGTGTCTTTGACCTCGCTCTTTATCGTTCTCAGGCTCATTCAGCACGCTGTGGAATCTACTCTAGGTTTCCTCAACTACCGTTATGCTATGGACCCTCAGCGCAGCTCTGAAGCAGCAAAGATTCTCGCTATCTCTTCCGAAGATATGACCAAGACGAAAGCTTACAGCCGCGATAAGTTTTTATATGCACAAATTTCCAGCGGGCTTACCACCATTGTAAGCCTTGCTTTTCTTGGACTTGGCGGCCTCGGATGGGTCGAAGGCCTCAGTAAGGATCTGATGGGCCATCTGGGGTGGTCTCACTCCTTGCCTCTCGGCCTAGTTTTTTTTGCTGGCCTCAGTGTTTTAAGCTATCTTCTTCACTTACCTTTCGATCTCTATTTCACGTTTGTCTTAGAGCAGAAGCATGGCTTCAATCGCCAGACATGGAAAGGTTTTCTGTCCGACCAATGGAAAGGTATGCTCTTAGGCATTATCTTGGGTGGAATCATCTTGTCTTTGCTGCTGAGCGTTATGGAGCGCGCAGGCAATTCTTGGTGGTGGATAGCCTGGTTCTTGTTGTTTGCCGTGAATCTTCTCACAGCCTGGATTTATCCGTCTCTGCTGGCTCCGCTCTTCAATAAGTTTAGCCCGCTGGAAGATGGTCCTTTGAAGTCTGCTATCTTCGATCTTGCAAAGAAAGTGCAGTTTCAAACCGACGGCATTTCTATCATGGATGCCTCGCGACGGTCTTCGCACGGCAACGCTTACTTTACCGGCGTCTTTGGCAAAAAGCGCATTGTTCTCTTCGATACTCTCATCAAATCGATGGGTATCGAAGAGATCGTAGCTGTCCTAGCTCATGAATTGGGACACTTTAAGCTGAATCACGTCCGTTGGTCTCTCATTCGAGCCTTCTTTTCAACAGGACTCACTTTTTATATCTTGAGCCTCTGTCTGCCCCTGAAAACTTTTTATCAAGCCTTCGGTCTTGGAGATATTTCTTACTACGGCGCACTCGTCGTATTTTCCCTTTGGTTCGGCCCCCTTGGCTTCCTTTTGCGCCCTATTGGCAGCCTCATCTCTCGGCGTAACGAGTTTGCTGCTGATGCTTTTGCACTTGCCCAAGTTAGCAATCGCCGGGCTCTCGGCGATGCTTTGCTCAAGTTACGCGAAAATTCCCACGTGATGCCCTTGAGCCATCCGGTTTACTCGGCAATTTATCATTCGCACCCGCCTTTACTTGAACGTTTGAAAGCAATGGGTTACATTCACTGAGCGTAGCCGTACTTTTTTATGATCATGAGAGACTTATGGACAACCTCACCCCGATCCAGAAGAAAGCCCTTGAGTTCATAACTAGCCATACTGATCGGGTTGGTTATTCACCAACTCTCCGAGAAATTTGTAAGTTCATGGGTTACAAAGCGGTTGGCTCAGCTCAAGATGTGGTCGCCTCTTTGAGGAAAAAGGGTTATCTGTCCGTCCCAGACAAACAAGCTGCTCGCTGCCTCACGCTCTCACAGAAGGCAAAGGATATCTATAAAGTCCGTCCTTCAGAAAATAAGAAGGACAGACTCGATTCTTTTGCTGTCCCTCAGCTTGGAAGTGTTCCCGCCGGCCTTCCTGTAGAGGCTATCGAAGAGCACCAAGGTACTCTTCGTGTTTCGATTTCCCTCATTCCAAGATCTATTCGCAAGCCAGAGCGCCTCTTTGCCCTTCGTGCCAGAGGTGAGAGCATGATTAACGCTGGTATTTGTGATGGAGACTGGCTCGTCGTTTACAAACAGGAAGAAGCCCCTGCAGGCTCTATTGTTGTCGCTATGTTGAATGGTGACGCCACCGTAAAAAGACTCATGCAGACAGATAAAGGCGTCTGGTATCTCAAGCCAGAAAATCCTGCCTTCAAAGAAGTGCATGCGGATATCTCGCCATTTTCTGTCATAGGACGTGTGGTTGCTCTTCAGCGAAGCTATGTAGAGTTTCTCTAAACTTTTCTCTCCTCCATTTATGCTTCAAAGCCTCATCCTCAAAAAGGATGAGGTTTTTTGTACTGTGCTGTTTAAACCATCATCTTACACACCAAAAAAACCAGTTTCCCCTCTCGAGAAAGCATTGACGAGGCCGCAAAACCTTAATACCATATTTATGTATGGTTACTCATGAATGGATTTAGGATGGTTCCATGCTTCAAAGTAAAATTCCAGAATCATTGGAAAAATTTAGATCCTCCCCCCCTCGCTCCCAGCTCCTTGCCAGCCATCATCCCCTCCTGGATGAGTTTTTGGAAGGTGG
>JACCDP010099867.1_pt1 | contig 14511 bp, 12 predicted proteins | sample 7445841 | NCBI WGS metagenome assembly JACCDP01 (sample SAMN15323441, study PRJNA562643) | freshwater metagenome | isolation source: river surface water | place: USA:Blue River Watershed | collected 2017-08-17 | reverse complement strand
CGTTGACCCGCATCACGGCGGTCATCCCACTGCTGCTGGCCATGCGTGACGGCCCCGAGAAGAAACGGGCCGAGAGCGCAATCTCTCGCCTGGACGAGGTCATCGGCCTTTTGGGTGAACTCGACGCTTGCCATGCCGAAGAGTTCGAGGGTGACGAAGACGAGGATGAAGACGAGTTCGAGGATGACGGTGAGGACGACAAGTGACCGAGACCCAAAGTCACGGGGACTACGTGGCCTACCTCGAGCACGATGGGAAAGACGGCGAGGTCAAAATCACGATCACTCTCGCGGGGTCGCTGACGCCGCTTGCCGCATACATCGCAGAGAACTTGGATCAGGCGCGCACCGTGCTCCCGGCCTACGTGGACGTGAACGCTCGCATTCGCCCGGACAACTGGATCGATCAAGCGTCCGAGGCCACGAACATGGGTGATCAGGACTCGGCACGGGAGCTCATCGCCTACATGAGCAGCCGACGAATCTTGAGCATGGTCGGAATCCCGGATTCCCCGTTCGATACCCTGGAGTCCTACCTTGCCGGTGGGATGTTCTCGATCGCAACGGAGATCATGCGCCTCAAACTCGAGCTGATCGAGCAGGGGATCTTGCCAAGCAACAGCGCAGTCTTGGATCGGATCAACGGGCTGGAGACCTCGGCCTCACTGATCTCGGACGCCTTCGACTTCATCAGCCAGCTCCGTGAGGAAGAAGATGACGCTCCCGTCCTTAACTGATCTGGATCATGAGCAGCTTCTCATCCTTGCCGGTCAGTTGAAAGATGAGAACCTAGATCTGCGTAAAACGGTAGAGGTCAGGGACAAGACGATCTACACACTCTGCTTGATCGTAGATCAGTTGAAGGACCTGTCTCTCCAACTCAAAAAAAGTTGCGACGAGGTCTTGACAGGTACGAAGAGTGCGGCTACTTTGGATGGCACGTGCGACACATCAACCACGCACGGGGAGAAAGCCCATGGAAATTTCGCAGAAGATTCAACTGGTACGGACGCGGATCGAGAAGCGGTTTCGGCAGGAGGACGTGGTTCAGGGGACGGGGCTGACCCTGCTGAAGCTCAAGTCGATGGAGACCACGGGAGTCGGTGACGACGCCAACTGGGCCAAGTACCAGGACTTCGTTGATTCCCGCGCTGCGCGACCCATCGAGGACGGTTCGCCTCGCGTGACGGTGGCCATCAAGCGGTTCATCACCCCCAGCGGCAACGCTGCAGTGGTCGAGCTGGGTCGTCTGATCGAGGAGTACATGGACTCGACGGACACCCGGATGAGCGACCTCGTCGAGAAGATGAAGACGAGCCCCGTGAACATCCCCCTCATGCTGACGGGAGAGATGTCGGCGGAGAAGACGCTGCGGTACGCGAAGCGCGTTCCTGAGCTGATGGAGTTCATCAACGGCCGTCTGGCCAGCGTGATCGCTCTGAGCAACCTGGTCAACGGCGGCGAGACCCCGGCTGATAGCCACGCCGAGTCCTGCCCCGTCGTGAAGGCCGAGACCAAGATCACGATGCCGGCTCTCCCGGCCGTGGTGCCTGCCACTGTGACCGTCGAGCAGCTGCTCGCGGCCCCGAACTCCTCCACCAACCTGACCGTTGCGGTCGTGAACTCCGTCGCTGACGAGAAGCTCGTTCTTGTGAGCGCGAACTAGAAAAGGCAGGTCGCATGCCTACGGATGACAGGAACAAGAAACTGGCTGAACTGATTGAACTGCGACTGGCAAAGAACCTCCGCCGTGGCGACATCGCGGCGGAGATCCAAGTAGACGAGTTTGAGGTGCGTACCCTCGAGATGTTCGATGTTACGCACCCCATCTTCGATCGTTACTCAGCAGCTGTTCAGTCTCTTCGCGGACGGTCGCGTGATGCGCATCAGTCAAATGTGCGCATGACGTCAACATTAGAAGCTCGATTGGTCGAGCTAAAAGGGGAAAAAGAGATGCCGAAGCGCACAGTTGTGATCAGCAATAAGCCGAACGGACCCGCCGTTCCTTCTACACCGGACTCAAAAGTCGACGTTATCCAGGCAATCGACAGCTTCCTCACCGACACCACGACCCCGATCCCCAGCATGATCAACGTGATGGGGGTCAATGCCGCGTGGTTCTTCAATGCGCGTCGTGGCTCGCTGGCTGAGGACGAAATTCTCGCCAACATCGTGAAATACAAGCCGATTGTTGACTGGGCTCAGGCAGCTTCAACAGGCACCCACCGCAACATGCGCGTTCGCGCTGGCGCTGCCCGGATCATTATGGCCTCTGGAGCTTCTAACCAGACCAAGCTGCCTCTCGCAGTGACGGTTACCAAGGTCGAGGTTCCTGCCCCCGTTCCTGCCCCCGTTCCTGTTCCCGTCCCTGCCCCTGTCTCGACTTCCGCTCCTGTCCCGCCTCCCGCCCCTGTTGAGGAGGATGACGATGACTGTGCTCTCATCGGGCAGGCTCTGCGGCGTTTCATGGACATGACCAAGACCTCGCCCACCCATGTCTGTGACCGTCTCAAGATCAAGGGCGACCAGCTGACGCGCATCCTCAACGGCAACTTCTCTCAGAAAAAGGCCGTTGATCATCTCAAGTACGACACCACGATCCGCGACTTCGTGGCCCGCTTTGTGGCTGGTCGTGGTGAAGAGGCACTGGCCGCTGATCTGGGCCTGTCCACGGACGCGGCGCAGAAGATCGCCGAGAAGAACGAAGTGAAGAAGGAAGCCGTCACGAAGAAGGAAGAGCAGCCCGCCAAGATCGAAGAGCAGCCCGTCAAGAAGGAGGAAGCCATGCCCGAGTTCTCACCGACCAAGTTCGTTCGCACGGAAATCGCCAACGCTCTGACCTCGTTCATGACCTTCAAGGTCGGGCTCACCCGCGCTGGACTCGTGGACTATCTCCACACCAGCGACAGCAACATCGGCCTCTTGCTCACGGGCAACCTGCTCGCCTCCGCCTCCGTGAGCCTCGTGTCCAAGGCCCATGAGGAGCTGTTCAAGTTCGTGAAGAGCTTCCTCGAGACCGCGATGGAGGATCTGCCCCAGGCTGATGCAGTCCGCGTCCGCGGCACTTGCTCCGAGATCTTCGACCGTCAGATCGCGCCCCCTCCTGCGATCCACACGCCGACCATGGATACTACCCCTGCTCCTGCTGCCGCCTCTGCTGCCACCCCTGCTCCCGCCCCTGCTCCCGTGGCCAAGAAGAAGGTCCCGATGCAGTTTATCGACGGCGACATGACGGTCCGCGAGCTGATGGACCAGGTGAACAAGGGCGACGCCATGATCCAGCTGGTCAAGTACACCGGCCCTGACGGATCGGTGATCTTCGGAATCCAGGTGGCCTAGATGGCCGTCTCCCGGGACGAAGTGATCCGTGCTATCGACACGCTTCCTCGGAGTGCTTGGGTGGCACACGGGAACGTGGTCCAGGTTGGCAAGGAGTCCCGGATCGTGGTGGAGGGCATCGATGCGCAGCACGTTGCACGGTCGATTGCCCTCCTCCCTGATGTTCTGCACGCCCTTCGTTCTCTGATGGATGCGCAGTTCAGGACTGGACTCATTGAGAAGGAAATCGAACGGATCTCGGCTTGGGTGGCCGAGTACGGGCCCGTCGAAGATGAGCCCGAAGACAACAGCAAGTGAAGGGGTGATCCATGGGGCAGCAAGTTCCAGCAGTTGTGGCGATCTACGGGCCGGGTGGGCTTGGCAAGACAACGGACAATCTCTACTCCTTTCCGACGGGTCTCTTCATCGCTCCTCCCGGCGCAGTGAAGCCGGCAGAGCACGTCGTCGGACACATCCCCGACCATGTCGAGGCCAAGTCCATCGCGGACGCAACCAAGATGCTCGAGGCTGAGGGCAAGAAGGCACGGTACAGCGCGGTGGTGGTCGACGACTTTAGCCTTCTGGCCGAGCAGTCGATCTCTCTCCTCGAGAAGAAGTACAGCGGGTTCAAGCTCTGGGGCGCTCTGCGCGACGAGGTCCTCGACTTCCGTGACACCGCTCGCCGCATCGGAATGCACGTCGTTCTGACCGCGCACGAGTCCACGCCCAAGAGTTCGAACGGCGTGTTCATCCGCGGTGGTCCCCGTCTCCCGGGTCGTCTCCCCGAGGACGTGCCCACGGCCTGTGACACCGTGCTCCGCGCCCAGTTGGACAAGAACCGCCGTGGATGGCACGGGTGCTACCGCTGCACGCCCGACGATCCGAACTGGATCACGAAGGACCGTCACGGCGTGACCCCGGACTACGCCCCCATGAACATTGGGGAGATCCTCCGGCAGGCGGGGTTCGACATCCCCCGGGCTCCTGGCCTCGAGTGGCAGGAAGAACTCGTGGGCGCTCTGGCGAAGATGATGGTCGACAACCCCGACCAGGAGGGCGAACTCGTCAAGGAGGCGATCCAGATCGCCGGCGAGAAGACCACCAACCCTCTGCACGTGCGCTGGGTGATCCGCGATGCACTCGATCGGGCGACCCTCATTCGTGCGAAGGGCAACGTGTTCGACATGTTCTTGAAGGCCGGCAACTCGCTCATGTAGGACCCGGCGAAAAAGATGTTGACAGGTGTCAACGTCTCGGATACAAGCCCGGACATCGACGGCGCGGTGAACTCTCCGGCCACGAAGCCACAGCACCACGTCGTCATGTTCGGACCCATGGAACAAAGCTGCTACACGGAGGCGTGCAGGCAGAATCCATGGCGAAGCGGATCTCAGGGTGAGATGCCGTTTCAAATGACCCCCGGGACATAGCCCAGCCGGTGGTTTGTACGCTCAGTCTCGAGCGCATCGAGGCACGTAGGATGGACCTCCTGGGCGAGCCAACCATCCACACAAGGACAGCACCATGTCGACGAGCACCTGGAGCACGACCCTGAACCTCGCTGGCGTCGCCGCCCGCAATGTCGGAACCGGCTACTCGAAGCCCGCCACCGGCGCCTACAAGGTCAAGATCGTGGCTGCCGAGCCCAACAAGAACAACGACACCGGCGAGGTGAAGTCGGTGAAGTTCCAGACCATCATCACCGAGGGCGAGTACGCTGGTCTCGAGGTCCGCGTGTACCTGGGCCTCGACACCTCCAAGCCGGGAAACCTGCGCAGCTGGAAGACGGCCATGCTCTCGGTCGGTTACCAGGCCTCGCAGATCGAGGCGGGTGACATCACGATCAGCGATGAGTTGTTCGTGAACAAGGAGGCCTACGTGTACTTCAAGGCCGCTGACGGCAACACCCCCGAGTCGCAGGATGAGCGTCAGTTCATCACCAGCGTGCAGTACAACGACCTGAACAAGAGCAAGGTCGGCAGCACCATCAGCGCCTCGGCTTCGGTGCCCTCGATGACGGTTGCGGCCCCCAAGCCCTCCGCTGGCGCCGGTCTCCGCAACATGCTGGGCAAGTAATCTCCCCGCACAACGGGTAGACACCGCCCCTCGGACCTTCGGGTTCGGGGGGTTTCTCTTTGTGCACGGAGTGCTACAGTCGAAGCATGACAAAACATCCTTTTTACGCAGAAGTCGCAGCCCTGGCCGAGAAATACGGTGTTCGGGCGTACATGATCATCGGCGTCACCGATGCAGGAGAAGGCCAGCTGTCGGTCATTGGGCGTGCTGCCTCGACCTTCGAAGACGGTTCGGAGAGAGGGCGCAACGTCTACGCCAACATTGCCGAGGTTTCGGAAAACGTCATCAAGGAACTCCGCGCCGAAAAGAAGCCCGAGTTTCTGAACTAGCCATTGACATCTGTCAATGAACCGCTATCTTAGGCCTCCCCCAGTGGAGGTCGCATGCCGGTGTACGACGCAGAGAAGTTCGGAGCCCTGTGTGAGCAATGCACGTTGTCCACGCGCCGCGCAGCAGGGCCCGTGGGTCCCGAGGAACGACCCAATCCCAACGCCGTAATCATCACGGAGTTTCCGCGTGAACGCGACGTGGAGACGGGCCGTCCTTTGACCGACAACCTGGGCGGGATGGAGTTCAACGAGTCCCTCAAGGCCGTTGGAGTCGCCCGGAACACGGTCACGCTGACCCACGCCATCGCCTGTCGGCCCGTGGACAACGACATCGACAAGGAGATGCTGCTCTGGCAGCGCGAGAACAAGAAGCGCGAGGCGGCGGGAGAGGACCCGCTTCCGTCCCCGATCCAGTGCTGCCGGCCCCGTCTCCTGAACGACATTGGCCAGACTCCGAACCTCATCACTCTGGGCAAGCGGTCGTTTCAGGCGCTCACGGGTTCGAACGCCGCGATCCTCGAGATCCGAGGCGGACCCATCGAGGCACGGTTCAACGCAGTCGGTCACTTTGAGTTCAAGCCGCCCGAAGTCGGATCCACGACCACGAGCCTCAACTACCCGATCAAGCTGCTGCCGACCCTGCACCCGGGCTTCGTGGTCCATGTGCGTCGGTGGACCAAGGCGTTCCGATCCGACATCTCCCGCGCCTTCCGCTGGTTCAATGAGAGTCTGGGCTGGGTCGAGCCAGAGATCATCCTCAACCCGTCCTACGACGACCTCGCCGCGTTCCTGCAGACGAACGACATGTTCGTGGTCGATACCGAGACCACGTTCGAAGACCCCACGATCTCACGGCTCAAGTGCATCGGGTTCGCCACCGAGAACAAGGCCATGGTCGTGCACTTCTACTCGATCGAGGACGAGTCCAAGTTCTACACTCAATTCGACGAGAACAGAATACGTCAGTTGATCAAGGAATTCCTAGTCAACCCAAACATATTGAAAGTAGGGCACAATTACAACTACTTTGATACGCTTGTTTTGCAACATCACTTCGGAGTCAAGCCAGAACCTGTTATTGATACGCTCGTTATGCACCGTCTCGTGGAGTCAGAACTCCCCCACGGTCTCGGCTTCATTGGCAGCCTCTACACGGACGTCACTTCGTGGAAAGCTGCGCACACAGCGAAAGAGGCGCGTACTGATAGTGAGCTTGGATTGTACTGTCTCTTTCATGGAACACGGGTCAACCTCGCCGATGGATCTTCGATGTCGATTGAAGACATCGTCCGGGACCGATTGCCAGTCGAGGTCGTTTCCCGCGATTCAAACGGTCAGCGGGTCAGTCGACGCGTCGTAGGCTGGCATCGCCAGCTCATGGTAGAGCAGCAGTGGCGGCAAATTCATCTCGCGTCGTTGCCGCAGGCTTTTCGGGGGATCATTGCGACTCCGGAGCACGAAATCCACACGACACGGGGCCGTGTGCAAGCCCAGGATGTTGTCGTAGGGGACCGTGTTTTCATCGATGAGCAGGCGTTCACATCCTACGAACGACAGGCCTTGATCGGCACGTTGCTCGGCGATTCCTGTCTTGCGGTCAGCCCTTCCTACCGTCAATCGCCATTTGAGGCGCACAGTGCCGCGTTGTCGGGTGGTCACGTGGAGGAGTCTGGGCTGGCGCAGCACAAAGTAAGCGTCATGCCGCACATCCTGACGGCGTTACCCGTTCGGGCCGGAAAAATGGTCGATATTAACGGTCGAAAGGGTCAATCACGGCCGTTTATGCCAGTCGCGTCGTCGATGTTTCACCAGCTCAGAGAATTGATGCCTTTGTTCTGTGACGCGGACGGTACGCGGCGTCTTCGTATTGAGGCGCTCGACCAAGCCGGCGCAGTTGGGTTGGCTTGGTGGTTTATGGATGATGGGTGCCGGCAAAAAGTAGAAAACACAGCGGCTCAAGATAGCATTGTTATCTCGACGCAGCGTTATCCACTGGAAGATGTGCTGGCTGCACGAGACTGGCTCGAGTCGAGGTTCGGGAAGATCTACGTAGGGGCGGATGGGATTCTTCGGTTTTCTGCAACCGCAGCTGAGTCCTTCTGCCGTCACGTAGCCGAGCACATTCCTGAAGCACTGCGATACAAGATGCCTCGCGGAATAAATTTCCCTGCCTACAAACCATCTGTGTCCAGCGGTTCAAATGAGTTTGCATCAGCCGCCGTGACTCGCATTGGTTGGTACGCACCTGAAGTTACTGCAAAGTACCAAGAAATCCGTCTGCGTACTCGGTACTGTCTGACTGTTGAAGATACGCACAACTTTATGACGTCAGCAGGCCTTGTTCAAAATTGCGCCATGGACACAGTGGTTAACTACCGTATTATCAACACACTGGCCAACTCACTCAAGCTGAAGAAGCAGGATCATCTTCTTGCCAAGGACATGCGGGTCCAAGACATCTGCCGCGGCATGCACGAGGTCGGCATGTGGGTGGACGTTCCTCGGCGCCGGGAACTCGCCATCCAGACCAAGCAGGACATCATCAACTACCTCGCAGAGACCCAGAAGTCGGCCGGGATCCCTGACTTCAACCCGAACAGCGCGGGCCAGATCCGAAAGCTGCTGTTCGAGACCTGGGGCCTGTCACCCGTCGAATACACGAAGCTGGGCGACCCAAAGACCGACGACTTCACCCTGCGAATGCTGCGTGCCGAACACGGCCACAACCTCCAGATCGCGTCCTTCATCTTCAACATCCGAAAGTACAAGAAGGCTGTGAAGGTGTACGGCACCTACATCCAGCGCATGGTGCCCTACGGCCACGATGTCGGGAACATTGAGCTTGATGACGATGATTTGGACGATGAGCAGGATAAGGAAGATCCGCGTGGGTTGATTATGTCGGACGGACGTATTCGTCCTGACTACAATTCGACAGGTACTAAAACAGGTCGTTTGAGTAGTAGTAATCCAAATAGTCAAAACTTCCCGAAGAAGTTACGTTCGATGATTCGGGCGGCACCAGGACATGTTCTTGTTGGCGCGGATGCCGATCACTTGGAGTTGCGGATTATTACAGCCGTGGCCCAGATCAAGGCCTACCTCGACGTGTTCCAGGACCCGAACGGCGACCCGCACGCCATGACCGCGAGCCTGATGTTCGGAGACTCGTTCAAGAAGCTCGTCCGCAAGTCTGATCAGTGGACGAACCTCCGCAAACTGGGCAAGGGCATCGCCTACGCCTCGTTCTATGGCTCCGGCGACGAGACCGTGCACTCCGTGGTCACGAGCGCCGAGGAGGACGGCAAGCCCGTGTACCCGAACCTCACCGTCCGTGAGGTGGCCCTGATGCGCCGCAAGTGGCTGGGCAACATCCCCGAGATGAAGCGGTCGTGGGACCGAACAGTCGATGAATACCGAGAACAAGGATACTTGGTCGATCCGTACTGGGGAAGAAGGCGTGATTTTCTCGATGGTGAGAAATTCAACGAGTTAATCAACTTCGGGATCCAGTCGGCTGGTGCGCATATTATTCATGATGCTACTTTTAAGCTAATGGATCAGATCCCGTTTTTTAAGTGGGGGCATGGCACCGGTCTCATCAACCAGTGCCACGACGCTCTCGTCTTCGAGGTTCCGATGGATCACGAGAAGTACAAGGGGCCGGACGCCGAGTTCAAGTGGTGCCCTCCCGGCTGCAACTGCACGGCAAACAACGACGCTCGCATGATCAAGGAGGCAATGAACCTGGAGATCAAGCAGCTGCCCGGGGTGCGGTTCAGCGCCAGACCCGAGATCGACATGACCTGGGACAAGGTCTGATGTCAGAAACCACGCGAGGTCTTCGAGTCGGGAGTCGGGGGATTGATCCGGTACATATTCGGATTTGTGGGGAGTTTAACTCCCTTTCGGCCATCCCTCATTTCGCCAAGCTTCCGTTCCCACTCGATTTGCCATGGGTGATTCGCATCACCAACCCACCCCTTGAACATCGTCCGGTCCCGGGGATTGATTTCCATGTCCTGGAGGATGCCTCGATGAGGGTCCACGATCATCTCAAGTTCCGCGTGGTTGTAACTGTACAGCGCGGGACCGTATCCGAAGGGTGCGGTGATGATCGCGGACTCAGGAACCCATTCACCGATCGCGTCCGTTCCGTAGCTCATCGCAAACTGAACCGCGATTGCGGGTTCCACGGTGTACGAGCTTCGATGGTCCATCTCGATCGTGTCACCCGGGCTCTTTGACTCGATCGCACGCATCTCATCCGGACGAAGTCCCCGATACAGGAGGTAATACCGACCATCAGCAAGGTCCCGGTAGAAGGTCCAGCGCCGCAAACGGCGGTACACGGACTGCATGACCTCTGCCGGGAGAGGCACAAGAGCATCGCGATTGTATGCACCGCCGCGCATCTGCCAGTTCTGCATGCCATACGGACGCAAATTGAACTTGCGTGGATTCACGGCACCGAGATCGAAGGAAGCTGGTTTGTAGGTTCGCATCCGCGGATTCTACGCTGCACGAACAAGGGAGGAAACATGGCCATCGAACAGATCTTTGGAATGAATGGACCTTTTGCCAAGGTCAAACAGGACTACACACCACGTACTGAACAGGTGAAACTTGCTGTTGCCATCGAAGATGCTTTAGAGTCTGAAGAAAACTTCATATCCGAAGCTCCGGTCGGCGTCGGGAAGAGCCTAGCGTATTTAACGCCTGCGATTATGAGCGTTAACTCCGATGATAAAGACCACATCATCGTGGTCACGTCCGGCATCACCCTCCAGGAGCAGCTCATCAACAAGGACCTCCCTCTGCTGGCGAAGACGCTGCCCAAGCCCTTCACCTTCGCCCTCCTCAAGGGCATCAACAACTACCTCTGCATTCACGAATACGAGACTCGGCGTCAAGACAAGAGCCTGTACGCCGGGACCCCGCAGGATCAGTCCGAGGCCCAGACCCTCGAGTCGTGGATCGCGACCACCAAGACCGGAGATCGGACCAGCTTGCCCATCGTCCCGCAGCCGCACATGTGGGACCGCGTTTCCACCAGCGCAGACCGCTGTCTCGGAGACACGTGCCCGAAGCGCCAGGCGTGCTACGCGCTCAAGGCTCGTGAAGAGGCCACGAAGTCCAACATCATCGTCTGCAACTACCACATCTTTCTTGCAGATCTGAAGATCCGGTCCGTGACCGGCGGAGAGAGCGGCATCCTCCCCGACACAAAGGCTGTGATCCTCGATGAAGCGCACCGGCTCCCGGACATCGCCCGCGACTTCTTTGGCTTCTCCCTTGGCGTCGGAGCCTTCAGCCACATCCGTCAGCGGCTGCAGCGACTGCAGGAGGCCCCCGCCTACGACAACAGCGGAATCCAGACCGTGGCCGAGGAGTTCTTCGAGGACCTCCACAAGTACATGTCGGGAGGCAAGTACAAGGCCTACCTCCGCGACAAGAAGCCCGTGAACCCGGGACCGCTGCTCAATCACATCAAGACCTTGGCAAAGACCTACGCCAAGGAACTGACGGCCACGCCAGAGACCATCGAGCAACTGGAAACGAAGACGCTGTCCGATGACCAGAAGCAACTGCGCCGGATCGTGATGCGCCTGATCGAGATCTACGCCCAGATCCAGAACTCCATGGATCTCGCCTTCGACAACATGGTTCTGGCTCTCGAGGACGCGACTCCGAAGCCCACGCGCCACAACCCACGGCCCACGCCCACGGCCCGTATCGTCGGCCGCATGATCGATGTCTCAGGCATCCTTGGCGAGCACCTGTTCGAGTCCAGGGCTCCCGTCATCATGACCTCGGCCACAGTCCAGGTGAACGGATCCTTCGACTTCTACAAGGAGGAGGTGGGCCTCGGCCCGTGCCGCGAGATCGTGGTCAAGAGCCCGTTCAACTACGAAGAGAACTGCTTCTGCGTGCTCCCCGATGGCATGCCCGACCCCACGACCCCGAGCTATCAGTCCGCTGTCGACTCCAAGATCATCGAGTTCACGGAGATCACGAAGGGGCGCACCCTGGGCCTGTTCACGTCCTACCGGTCCATGGATTCGGCCTACAACGCGCTGAAACGCGTTTCGAAGTACCGCGTCCTCAAGCAGGGGGACATGCCCAACGACCAGCTGATCGCGGAGTTCAAGAAGGACATCAACTCGATCCTGCTGGGTACGCACTCGTTCTGGGAAGGCGTCGACGTCCCCGGTGAAGCGTGCTCGTCCGTCATCATCGACCGTCTGCCGTTCAAGCACATGGACGATCCCATGACCGCGTACCGGAAGGACAACGACAAGGATTACTTCAAGAAATACTACGTACCCCACGGCGTCATCATGTTCCGTCAGGGCATCGGGCGCCTCATCCGCACCACTACGGACCGCGGAATCCTCGTCATCCTCGACCCCCGTGTTCGGACCAAGAACTACGGGCCCACGTTCCTGAACAGCATGCCTCGAATGAACTGGACCCCCGATCCTGATGAAGCACGTCAGTTCATGAACGGCACTCCGCTATCAGTTATTGTGGGTTGACATCTGTCCAAGGCTGCCGCATACCCCTCCTGTACCACTCACGGTGCAGGAGGTTTTTCATGCGTATCTTCATGGCTCACCCGAAGTCCTGGTCCGACGAGCAGATCGATTCCGTGCAGCGTCAGCTTGCCGAGAGCATCTCTCGCGACATTCAGGCTCCCGTCTCCGTGATTCCGGGCCGCGACGATTTCCGTGACAACATCTACAGCTCCGGGACCTTCTCCGGGTGGACGCGGGACGTTGTCTCGCGCATCAACACCCAGACCCGCAAGCCTTTCTATGACGTATTCGTGGCTGTGACCGAGACCGTGGGCCGTGCAACGCGAGACATCCTCGTGACCGCACGCCGCGACCGTCCTGTCTTCTTCTACAACCCCGACACCGGAACCGTGCACAAGGTGGTGAGCGTCGAAGAGGTTGACCCCGAAGACATGGTCAACGGTTGGGTCCTCGACCACGAAGAGATCGGTTGACATCTGTCAACGCCTGACTAGAATCACCCTCGCCACAGAGGGCTTTGGAGACTCACATGGCAGACAAGCAGGAAACCCGAAAGGTGACTGAGGCCACGGGCATCATCACTGGGTTGATGGAATCGGGAATGAGCCCGAATGCCATCGCAGATCAACTGGGCGTCTCCTCGCGGACCATCTATCGGTGGCGCGATGAAGGCGTCAAGCCGCACCCGGCCTTCATGGATCGGTTGCGGTCGTTGCAAGGGGAGCCGAATGCGGTACATCTCGAAGGTGCAGACCAACCTGAAAGCGGGAGCTGATCTCGAAATTGGCCCGAAGACCATCATTGTTGGGGTCAACGGATGTCATCGGAAGGGTCAGCCGATCCTGATGGCGGACGGCCGGATCAAGAAGGTGGAGGATGTTGTTGTCGGCGATCGGTTGGCCGGCTTCAGTGGTCCTCGAACTGTCGTTTCCTTGTGTCGCGGACAGGACGCGATGTTTGAGGTTCACCCGAAGAAGGGTGATAGCTTCGTCGTCAACGGGGATCATGTTCTGACGCTTGCCTTTTGCGCGAGCGAAGCCTACTCCGGCGGAGGCGAACCCGGAGACATCGCAGACGTCACTGTTCGCGAATTCATGTCATGGAAGCCCTGGAAACAGAACCTGTGGAAGCTTTTCCGCATGGGCGTCGAGTTCGAGAATTCAACTCCGCCCGAGAACCTCAAGATCGATCCCTACTTTTTGGGAGTTCTCCTCGGGGACGGATGCCTGCAGTCGTCTGTTGTAATTTCGAAGCCCGACAGCGAGATTGCCTCAGTTTGTGCTGAACAGGCGAAAATTTGGGGCCTCTCCGCAAACCCGGTGCTGAAAAACGGCTCCATCGGAGGATGGAGAATTTCTGGCGAGAAATCACAGAAAAATCCGCTGATCGAAGCTATTCGAGATATCGGCCTCTGGGATACTGATTCGGGCACAAAATTTGTTCCATTATCGTACAAATTGGCTTCCATCGAAGATAGGCTTGAGGTTCTTGCTGGTATCTTGGACACAGATGGCCACCAACACCGTGGATTCGACTTCATTTCAAAGTCAGAACAGCTGGCTGAAGATGTTGTGTTTTTGGCCAGGAGTGTTGGGCTTTCAGCCTACATTAAATCGAAAGTGAGCAAATGCCAGACAGGCGCCGCTGGAATTTACTTCCGTGTCTACGTTGGGGGTGACACGTCGGTGATCCCAACCCGCATTCAACGGAAAAAGTCAGAGTCCTGGCGGGTATCAAAAAATGGTCGAAAGGGTGGGCACAAAGATCCGCTTCGCGTAGGTATCGAAGTTGTACCTCTGAATATCGTCGAAGATTACTACGGATTCACCCTCGACGGTGACGGCCGGTATCTTTTGGGCGACTTTACCGTCACTCATAACTCAGGAAAGTCTACGATCGTGAACGCAATTGAACTCGCCCTGACGGGCCGTGCTGGTGACATCGCCGGTCGTGTCGACATCGCCCAGGAAGCCAGTGTCCTCGCCCTGGCCCCTCCTGGGCATACGTCTGTCTGGTCTCGTGTTGTGTTCGATGACGGGTCCGTGTCCGAGTACAGGGCCGAAGGGTCCGTGGCCAAAGCCAAGAAGGCCGTGCGCAAGGTCCCGAGCTTCGCGGACCACGCTGACGTTCTCCCGATCCGGTCTCTGCGGGACGCGGTCCTTGGCAGCTCTCAGACCGCCCGCAAGTTCCTCGTGTCTCGTGGTCTCCGGGTCGAGATCAACGAGGTGCGGGACATGCTGCCGCCTCACG
>JACCDP010015552.1_pt1 | contig 14512 bp, 12 predicted proteins | sample 7445841 | NCBI WGS metagenome assembly JACCDP01 (sample SAMN15323441, study PRJNA562643) | freshwater metagenome | isolation source: river surface water | place: USA:Blue River Watershed | collected 2017-08-17 | reverse complement strand
ATCAACAAATTCTCTAATCTAAAATAATTGCATAGATCAATTTCAACCCTATCACTAGCAATTATTATGGAATCCTCTCTGACGAAATCTCTAAGTTTACTAAGTTTATTTCTATATCCGTCATAAATTCCAAATTGAACATAATGGACATATACATCTTTTTCAATTTTATCGTTAACGACATCCCCATAGAATACAACGGAATGTTCGATTCCCAAATTACGTAAACATACTGAAAGATTTAATAAATATGTCATTACACCACCAACTGTATTCGGTGCAAAAAAAATTAAATTTTTCAAAGCTTGATATGAATTATTGTAAAGTTAGAAAACAATCAGGATAAAAATTTCAATCGATATTTCAAAAATGGTCGTGAAACTAAATAATATGATCCACAACTTATTATTAAAATTAATAATAAGTTTATGGGGAAAGTATCAAAAGGAGTTATCTCTGGTGCAAAGAAAATTTGTTGACATAAATATATTGAATATGACAATTTACCAAGAAAAACCAACAATTTATTATTAAAAAAATAATTTATAATCAAAGAATTGGTTGTTACTAATGTAAGCAAAACTAATAGAATACAAATAGAAACAATAATCCCTGAACTATTTCCAACTCCCAATGGTATAAGTAAAAACCCTAAATGCAATTTAAATTGATAATTAACATCCACTAATAATGACGAGGAAAACAATGACATCAACAACACCCACAATAGGAAATACTTGTCTAATTTATGTCGCTGAGTTAATTTTTTATAATTTTCCAAAAAAATCGCTCCAAGACAACCTATTGCTAGACTATCAATATGATATAATATAAAAAAACTACTACTAAAATTACCACTTCCTAAAAAATCGTAATAACCCAACACCCTGTACACACAGGAGCAAACAACAATAGTGAATAGAATAAAAATAAGTGTTTTTCGGTTGTTAAACTTAAATAGGAAAGGCCAAATTAGATAAAAATTCTCCTCTATCCCTAAAGACCAAAAATGCCCAGAAATCCAATCACCGCCAAAAAACCATTTCAAAAAAAATAACGAGGACAGCCAGGAATAAAAACTCAAGTGAATTACACAAAAAAATTGCAACACCGCATAGAAAAACAATAGTAACAAGAATGGAGGCAAAATTCTAAATATACGCTTCAAATAAAATGATTTAATAGACATAAAACCATTAGATTGAACTTCGTTCATTGACAAATATGTAATTAAAAAACCACTCAACACGAAAAAAACATGAACTCCAAAATTACCGTCAAAAAAAAGATCAAATACAGGCAAAATTATAAGGTTAGAAATAGACCTCGACTTGATGTGTGAAAGCAACACAATTAATATTGAAATGCCTCTTAATCCATATAAACCATTCAATACGACCTTCATTGCGATGAATTACAAATCAGTTCACGAGCTGGCCACCAAGTGAGGGTGTCGTTTCTAGGAATACTCAAAATTCTGTAAGGAAGATCAGGATTAAAAATTATACAAAAATCACTCATAATCGAAGCTGTCTTTAATAAGAAATCTGTTCTAGATAAAAGCAAAATATTAACAATTGCCTCATGATTAATCAAATCCTTCGGATTTTCTGTAACCCGATGAAATTGTTCTCCATTTTTCGAACGGAAAGTATCATCTCTATAAACAACAGGTACATCCGCAATTTCATTTTTCAATTTTTCCAAAACACTAAACTCATCAGTACTTATAAAAATTTTAGTAAAACCTTGGGATACTAAAAGATTACGTATCTCTATTATCAAGTCATCTTCATTAAACCTCGCAGCTTCTCCAATTTTATCAGTACCACGAAAATGAACACCCAAAGTCTTTTCATTGAGGAAATTATTAGAAATAAAAGCATCTACTTCGCTTTGAACAAGTTCATTAACAATATACGTCTCCAATAACAACTCATTAGCAGTACGTATATCTAATAAATTGTTCAAAATCATTCCATTTCTTAATTCCGTAGTATCCTCAATTCTAATATATTTCCTTTGACCATAAAAATTCTTATTCACCGGAGTAAACAACCTTAATAAATACGAAGATTTCTTTTTTTGTTTATATCCGAACTCTACATTACATACCACATTATTAAGTTTTGCAAAGTATAAAATTTCTAACAACTTTACTAATCTAGCACCTAAACCAAGCCAATCTGAATCCAAAAATATATTTATGTATCCTTTCCGTATTTGCAACCTAATTAGAATAGGATTCACAATATGCCTCACACGTGAAAGTGTTCTTGTCTTCATATTAAAGAATATAAAATATAAAGCTAGGGCTGGGATTCTCAATCTACAAAATGATATTATTTTCTTAATGTACCACATATTCTAAAATCTTAAAAAAAGAATTTTTTTATATTAAATATTTATAAATTTTAATACCTCACTCATGTTTTCCGTTATTCGTCTGATAACTTCGAAATCAGACCATCGTAAATACACTGCAACTTCGAATCCGCGTTCGTCTCAATTAATCGCTTAACTTGATTCTTATTATTTGCAATAGACAATTCTCGAAATAACTCATCCGTCCATAAGCTTTCAATCTTTTCCGACATGCTATAAATATTATTTGGATTAAAGATAAAATCTGATGACCCAATTGTCTCAGGCAAGGATGTTACAGAAGAACAAATGACAGGAATTCCAATGAGAATACTTTCCATTAGCGGGAAACTGCCCGCTTCGTATAATGTTGGAATTATTACGCCTAAAGCATTTTTGTACAAGCTAAACAAATCATGTTCATCAACTATACCTAAAATTTTAATTTGTTTATTTAAATTATTTTCAAATATTAATTGTTTTATGTATTGACCATTCGTATTATCGAAATCTCCGGTAAAAATCAAATTCACACAAATATTTTTTGCCTTCAATAACATTATTGCCTGAATTAATTTTTTATGATTCTTATGCAACCATGAATTGGCTGGATATAATAAATATTCATTAAAATGAATATTTCTTTTAATCACACTACTAGAGATATATTTTCTAAACCACAAATTATCCATTTTCAATAAAACAACATTTACGGCAGATTCTTCCTTATGAAAAAAATTCACAATATCCTCTTTGATATGTTCGTAACTAACTACAATTGAATCCGCACGATTAATATAATTACAATAATTCACTGCTCTCCGCGCTCGTTCTTCGGGTGTAAAAAACAATGGAAAATGTAATTCTTGCACGTCGTGCATTGTACAAATCAATTTCACATTTTCTACCGGTGGAACATATTGATAAGGGCAATGAATAATATCGATGCACAATTGCCTTACCATCCTATTTATAGAATCAAAGTAATTCGTTTGGTAGTTCACTTTGAATAACTTATTCATTAAAATTGCATATGCTCTACGAATTTTAAAAATAAACATTATAAATTTCGAGCCTCGATAATCTTTCGTAGTGACTAAAGTAAATTTAGCGTGTGAATTTAAAACTTCAATTATTAAAGGATCGTTATTATCGTGCAGGACAAAAAAATTATACTGACTTGGGAAGTTCGCCATGGAGTTAAGTATCCCTGCAGAATATTGTCTAATTCCGCCAGACTCTTGACTAACTTCTGGTATGTAAACTAATATATTCATCACAACTGTCCAAAATAAATTTTCAACTGCCTTGCGTAGATACGCCGTTTGTCATAAATGCTGCTTACTACAACAAAACCGCGGGCAGATATCAAAATTAAGTTTACTCGCTTAATTTATCCGACTTTTCCCAGCAGGAAATAAAAAATCTAGGAAATGAACGCGAATATAATAAACAATGCGTTAGGCATAGATTCTCGGCCACACTTAGAAATCATGCTTTTTTACCACTTCCGAAATGATACTTCATTAGAGACATCACCAATGGATGAATGTCGAAAGCGGGCAATATAAACAAACCTTGTTACAAGCAAGCTCCGTGGAAATCTTCGGTCTCTTGTAACAACTAACACCGGGATCATCGGCTTTCTGCAAAGCTCTTTTATTAAGTCATCAATCATTTAGAAAAGCATGCTGTATCTAAATATAGAAACCCAAAGGGATTGAAGGGTTAAGTATTCTTTAAAGATGCGGCAGCCATCACATTGTGTGCAAGGATACTCGATTGCGCCAGGTTCAGGCAATACAAATGGGTTGTTACGATCCAACATGGTGCTAAACAAATTAGGGGCATTATCCCACACTTTGCCGGCATTAAAAAAACTGGAAACTTAACGAGAGCAAAATGAAATTACATGTCCATTTCCCAGCGGGAAGACTAGTTGTACATGATCGATGCTAAGCAGATTACAAAACACCTCACGATTTGTACAATAGAAATGAAGTACCTATCTTATAATGCCAATTCATAGATTAAATAATTTTTATTATTCATATTTTTATTAATAAAATTATATTTTTTATACAAATTAATTGCACTCACATTATCCCTATCGACTGACAATGTGATTATCCTAAGATTATTAACTTTCGCTATCTTTATTAACTCATTCAATATTATTTTCCCAAAACCTTTTCCAAGATATCCCTCCCTCACACAAATCCCCAACCACACTTTATCATTAAACGGTTCCAAATGACCGTAAGCCAAAGGGACTTCACTATCACTTCCAATCAGCGCAATTGTCGCTAAATGATTTTGGAGTACACTCACCGTTCTAGTGTTGAAATACCTGAAGGTTTCTGAAGAAGATCCTAAATTAACGATAAAATCATCAATTAACTTAATATTATTACTGTCTATTTCAACGATTTTCATCTAAAAATAGTCTAACCCCATTAATAATCTCCATTTGCTGTAGTTCTGTCATAGCGGGAAAACTCGGTAAATTAATGCCTCTCCATCCTAAATTTTCTGCAACAATATGTTTGTGGAAATTTGTTGAATACATAGGCATCGTATGAACAGGATAAAATAAAGGACGGGTTTCAATTCCAATCGCAGCAAGAAAATTCCTCAATTTGTCTCTGTCTTCCGGTAACTTAACCAAAATACTACACATCCAATAAGAATGAAAAACATCAGTGTTCTCCTGATGGAATTCAACATCTAAATTCTCAAATGAATTATAGTAAAGCTTTGCTATTTCGCGTTTACGTCCAATGAAAGTATCTAATTGTTCTAACTGTGCTAAACCAATAGCAGCACAAATATTTGTCATTCTATAGTTATAACCAATCACATCATGCCAATATTGCCTGTGTTGCGCCAACCCTTGTCCCTTAAAATGTAAACATCGATCGTAAAGTGTTTCATCGTTAGTAATAACCATACCTCCCTCTCCGGTTGTGATAGTTTTGTTTCCGAAAAAACTAAACGTCGAAATATCACCAAATGAACCAACGTGGATCCCCTTATATTTAGACCCAAGAGCCTCGGCACAATCTTCAATTAAAAACAAATTTCTTTCCTTGCAAATTGCTACGATTGTGTCCATATCACAAGGATGTCCATACAAATGCACAGCCATTATTGCCTTTGTTTTATTTGTAATTTTCTTCAAGACATCCTGAGGATCTATTTGCCAAGTATCTTGCAATGAATCTACAAAAACAGGAGTAGCGCCAGTATATACAATACTATTTACAGAGGCAATGTACGTAAGAGTTGGTACAATTACCTCATCATCGCGTCCAATGCCCAAAGCCAATAAGGCAAGGTGCAACGCAACTGTTCCATTAGAAACGGTTGTTGCATATTTACATCCTACGTATTCAGCAAAATTATTTTCGAACTTTGGTATAAATTCACCCTTGGACGAAATCCAATTAGAATCCAAACAATCGTTAACGTATTTTTTTTCATTTCCATTTAAAAATGGCTGATATATCGGAATTTTTATTGGTGTCATTATTGAAATATTTGTTTACTATTTAACCACTTGGAGTTTAAAATAACACAACCGTAATCGACATTTCTATATAATTGAAAATCAGCACCGGCCTCTAAAATCTCAAATGCAACAATATCTTCCAAAAATTCAATAATTTGAACATTCGGAAAATGAATCGCAAAATTCAATCGGTACTTGTTAGGAATTAATACCGCTCTCGGCAAGTATATGTTAATAAAGTTTTCACCCGCTTCATCTACAACATTATCTAAAATTATTTCAGAGGAAAAAATTACCCTATTATTATTATCTTTAACTTTAAATCCAATAAATCCTTTTAGATCGTCTTTAATTACATTTAAAATTAATTTAATTAATATTTGTTCGTTAAATTTAAACTCGCTTTTTAAAGTTGAATTTTCATCTAAACATTGTATAGATTTAATTTTGGTAGTATTTGAATTATTGCCAACATCGGAATAGTAGTTAGAATCAAGTACTAATCCATTATTGAAGTAGGAATCCATTATTGAATTAATATCACCAGTAAAATCAATACTCCCATGCCTCAGTAGTAAACCAGTTTTACATAACGTTTCAATGGATGTCATATTGTGACTTACGAAAAGCACTGTCCTACCTTCGCCTTTACTAACCTCACCCATCTTACCCAAACACTTTTTTTGAAATTCCGCATCGCCTACTGCGAGTACTTCGTCCACGATCAAGATTTCACTTTCAAGGTGCGCGGCTACGGCAAACGCCAATCTAACATACATACCCGACGAGTAGCGCTTGACTGGAGTATCTATATATCGTTCAACGCCCGAAAAGTCGATAATTTCGTCTAACTTTCGGTCGATTTCTCGTTTGCGCATGCCCAAGATAGCACCATTCAAATAAATATTCTCAATTCCTGTGAGTTCCGGGTGAAAGCCTGTGCCTACTTCGAGTAAAGAAGCTACACGGCCTTTGATGTTGATTTTGCCGGTGGTGGGGGTGGTTACTCTTGATAAGATCTTGAGTAGGGTACTTTTGCCTGCGCCGTTGCGGCCAATAATGCCTACTACGTCACCTTGCTGAATTTCGAAGTTGATGTCCTGAAGACTATAAACGATGTCGCTCTTTCCTTTGCTGGCGCGGTCATTGCTTTCGCCGATTTTGAGGAAGGGGTCTTCTTGTTTGAGTACTTTTGTCTTGAACCAACGTTCCATGTCGCGAGAGATGGTGCCGGTGCCGATTTCACCGAGGCGGTAAATCTTGGAAAGGTTTTCGACTTTAATGGCTGTGTTACTCATACTTATACCGTATCTACGAAGGTCTTTTCCGTCTTATTAAAAATAACAACACCCAAAACGAGTGAAATGAGTGTGAAAACTACAGAGTAACCAAATGTATTCAACGTAAACTCGCCTTGACCTAGAAAACCAAAGCGGAATGCTTCAATGATACCAGTCATGGGATTCAATTCAATGAGCCATTTGTATTTGGCTGGGGCCGCACTTAGTGGGTAAATCACAGTCGTGGCATACATCATTAACTGCACTCCGAAGGTGATCAGAAAAGCGAGGTCTCTGTATTTGGTCGTTAGTGCAGTAATAATAAGACCTAACCCCAATCCAAGTAGCGCCATGAGCAAAACCAAAATCGGAAAAAGTAAAATATAACTATTCGGCTGAAACAAACTACCCAACTCATTTTGAAATAGGTAGTATCCTATCATTACAAAGAACAACAGCATCTGTACACCAAAACGCACCAAATTACTCACCACAATACTCAATGGCATAATTAATCTCGGAAAGTAGACCTTGCCAAAAATATTGGCATTGTCTCTGAATACTGTTGATGTTTTGGTGAGGCAGTCGGCAAAATAGTTCCAGGCGGTAATGCCGGCCATGTAGAAGAGCGGCTGCGGGAGGCCGTCGGTGCTGAGGCCTGCGAGGTTGCCGAAAATGAAGGTAAAGATGATGGTGGTGAAGAGCGGCTGGATAAAAAACCACAGCGGCCCTAAGATGGTTTGCTTGTAGAACGAGACAAAATCGCGCTTGACAAGCAACCAAAGGAGGTCGCGGTAGCGCCAAACGTCTTTTAAATTGAGTTGCAGCAAAGAGCTTTGCGGCTCAATGACTAAATCCCATTCCGTATTTGCTTCCAATAATTCTTTACTCATCTATTTCTTTGGGTATTAGTACACATTTTTGTTCTTGGATTTCTTGCCACCCAATTTTTTCAAATCAGCCAATGGCGCCAATAACGGCGCCAGCAACAAGCTCAACACCTTCAGAATCAAATTGGGCTTTTTCTGGGTCTCACCATAGTAGCCATAACCGTAGCCATAACTTCCGTAGCCATAGCCATAGCCATAGCCATAGCCGTAGCCGTAGCCATAACCTTTCGCTTGCTGATTGAGTCCATTGAATACCAAAGCCATTCGGCCAAATTTACCGCTTTCGTATAAGGGGTTGAGCAAATTGGATAATGCCATTTTAGGTGTGTGGTCCTGCCTGCAAACAAACAAGCTCACATCTACCAATGGGCTTAACAATTGGGCATCCGTTACCAATCCTATGGGCGGACAGTCAATCACCACACGATCAAACTTTTCTATTAACAAATCCAACAAATCGGCGTATCGGGTGCTTCCCATGATCAATTCCGCTGGGTTGGGGGGAATGGGACCCGAGGGGATCACCCACAGATTGCTCATGCCCGTTTCAAACATCACCTCGTCCAAGGTGGCATTGCCACTCAAGAAATTGCTCAAACCAATCCGCTTTCCAATCGCAAAGTGCTTGGCCACGTTGGGTTTGCGCAAATCGCTCTCAATCAACACCGTGGTTTGGCCTGTCAATGAATAACTGATGGCCAAATTGGTTGATATAAAACTCTTTCCTTCCCCAGGTACCGAACTACTCACCAATATTCTGCTTTTGTTGGGGACTGCGGTGGGGAAATAACTCAAATTGGTCCTCAAACTTCTAAACTGCTCCGCAATCAAAGTCCGGTTACCATCCTTCATCACAAGGGGTGATTCAGAATCTACTTGCACAATTTCATCCAACACAGGGATTTGCGTAGCGCGTTCAATTTCTGAGCGGTATTGCAATTTGTAATTGAAAAACTGTCGTAAGAATAAGATCAAAGCCACCAAACTGATACCAAAGAACAAAGACAATCCGTAGGTTCTACCCACATTGGGACTTACAGGAGAATAATTGGCTGATGCCGCTTGCAATACCTGCACATCTCCCAAGGTGGCAGAATATTGTATCGCTGCTTCTTCTCGCTTTTCCAACAAGAAAGTATAGAGTCCATTCTTTACCACTTGCTGCCGGGTAATGTTCAACAATTTGCGTTCTTTGCTTGGAATGTCGCGCATCAAATCGGCATATTTCCCGGCCTTGGCATTGTACTCCCTGCGCAAAGATTGCAGGTTTTTCCTCACGTTTTGTATGCTCTCAAACAGGCTTTCCTTCATGGTTTGGATTTCCTGCTTGGCGGTAATAACCAAATCGCTTTTATCGCCATTGCGGGCTTTGATTTCTTGTAGTTTGAGTTCAGCCTCGTACAATTTGGTCAATAAGCTGCTCGTATAACCCCCATCTGGTAAACCAATTAAACTGGGTACCATGCCGGGGTTTTTGCCTCTGCCAATCACATAACGCTCTAAATCACCCAGTAGGGTCAATTGCAAATCCAATTGGGCCAACATCTTGTCGCTCTCGGCCACATTTTCCATGAACAATTCCGATTCTGCGGAAATATCTGCAATACCATTGCTGCGTTTGAAGGCTTCAATACTGCCTTCCACAGAATCCAAATCTCCACTGAGCACCCTCAAACGCTCATCCACAAACTGAATGGTATTGCGCGCCTGCATCAATTTCTCATCCATGCTCGCACTCTTGTATGCCTGCATCATGGCATCCAACATCTTCACCCCTTTCTGGGGGATATTGGTTGTTAAACTCAAGTTGATGATGCTGGATCCTTTATCTGCCGGTTTGGCGGAAAACCCACCCGCATTCACGCCAGCGGCTGTACCTATGGAATAAATAGAAAGGGTATATTTAGATTTGGCATCCCCACAGGCTTTTGGATTCCCGCATTGCAAAACCACTGCATTGCCACCCAAATTGATGGGTTGGTTGAACGGATAAAGTTTTCCGTTGACTTTCAATCCACGGCTCTGGGCATCGCAAGTAAAATCGGCTTTGAAATCCACCGTTGAATCTGGTTGCATGAGAACCACTTCAAAAGGTAGGTTTTGGTAACTTTCAAGGCTGGATACTTTACCATGGGATTCTATACGTACTTGCAATTTGGCCAATTTGGCAGCCAACATTTTGATTTTGTTGGATTGCAATACGTACAATTTGTCGTTGATGTTGTTGCTAGACTGTCTGCTACCTTCACCACCCACCAATTTCTCTACCATGGTATTGATCCCTTCCTTTTCGGCTTTGATCATCATGGTGGCATTCACTTGGTATTGAGGCACCTGATAACGCAGATACACAAAAGCCATAAACATGGCCAACATGGCACTGAGGATGAAATAAGGCCAGTACGGCAAATAATCCTTAAACAGGATTTCCTTGATTGGTATGATTTCTGGCTTGAGGTCTTTTTCGTTGTTCTCCATCTTATTTCACCAAGCTGTTTACAAAAAGTACTAGGATGCTGAGGGTTGAGGTGATGCTGGTCACCAAGGATATCACCGCCACGTTTGATTCAACAAATTTGAGTTTATTGGGTTCTACGTAAACAATGTCGTTGGGTTGCAGGTAATACACCGGACTGTTGAAAATCTCTTTGTTGGTAAAATCCACGTGGATTACCTGCCTCACACTATCAATTTGTCTGATGATCAAAATATTGTCTTTTCGATCTGTCCACTGAATGCCACCCACCATACCCAAAAATTGCAGGATATTGGTTTTTTGGTTCATGATCACCACGGTTTGCGCGTGAGTAGTTGTCATGAAGGTGACACGGAAGTTCAACATCCTCACATTCACAATGGGGTCTTTGATCCAGGGTGTGAGTCGGTTCTGCAGGGTATCCCGCAATTGCTCGTGGGTATAACCCAAGATGTTGATGGTACCCAATTTAGGGAATTCAATGGTGCCTTCTTCGTTCACGATGTAACCGATCATCCCGCCACCTTGTCCGCCTTGCTGCATCATCATGTTCGCACCTTGTCCACCACCCATTGGGGCGTTGAAGTATGCCGTGGTTTTGTCGTCCAAGCCATACACCATGATACTGAGCTGATCTCCCCGCTGTATGATGGGCTTGGGTTGTTGCATGCTGGCCGTGTAAGCGGTATCCTTAAGTCCTTGAAACAGGATTTGGTTTTTGTAGCGATAGCAGCCGCTGAAGGTAAATGCCAAGAAGATCAAAGTTGCAGCGACAAATCGCTGACTTAGTCTGATCCATTGCGTTTGAGAGTCTTTGTTGTTTTTCAGCATTTTACTAATTTTTTCGCAAATCTACGATGAAACTTTTATAATCTGCCGTCCACCCAGGTTTGGGGCAAAACCGCTTTTACATCATAGAGAACGGCTTCAGGCAGCATAAACTGCCTGACATCCGTTTCTAAAAATTCTTTGTGGCTCACGGCAAGGATCACCGCGGCGTATTGGGTTGGAGACGCAGTCAAATCAGACCATGAACTCATCGCCAACTGATATTCGTGTTCCACTTCTTCGAGTTGAGCATGGGGGTCAACCACATCCACATCCACGCCGTAAGATTGCAGCTCATGCACCACATCTATCACTTTGGAGTTGCGCAAATCTGGGCAATTTTCTTTGAAGGTGATACCCAAAACCAAGGCTTTGGCACCTTTTACGGTTTGGTTTTTGGCAATCATCAACTTCACCACTTTGGAGGCGATGAAAGCGCCCATGTTGTCATTGATTCTGCGCCCGCTGTGAATCACCTCAGGGAAATACCCTACGCTTTCCGCCTTACTGGTGAGATAGTATGGATCCACGGATATACAATGTCCCCCCACCAAACCAGGTTTGAATGGCAAGAAATTGAACTTGGTCCCGGCAGCTTCCAACACTTGTGTGGTATCGAGATTGAGTCGGTCGAAAATCAGGGCCAATTCGTTTACGAAGGAAATATTGAGGTCGCGCTGACAGTTTTCAATTACTTTGGCGGCTTCAGCCACTTTAATGCTCGGCGCCTTGTAGGTACCGGCCACAATGATGCTGGCATAGAGCTGATCCACGAAATCTGCGGTGGGCGCATTACTGCCGCTGGTAATTTTTCTAATTTTGGTGAGGGTACGTTCTTTGTCGCCAGGCACAATGCGCTCTGGACTGTATCCACAGAAAAAATCTTGGTTGTAAGTGAGGCCGCTGCCTTGTTCGAGCAGGGGCACACAATCTTCCTCGGTGCAACCTGGGTACACGGTGCTTTCGTAAATCACCACATCCCCTTTTTGTAGCACTTGGGACAACATTTTGCTTGCACCTTTGAGGGGAGACAAATCCGGTTTTTTGTGCGCATCAATGGGTGTGGGTACGGTTACTATATACACATTGGCATCGGCAATGTCGTTCACGGCTGAGGAAAACTTGAGCTGGGCACTGTTTTGCAATTGCTCGGCCGTCATTTCTTGGGTGAGGTCTATGCCTTGAGACAGTTGCTCTATTCGGGTGGTGTTGATATCAAATCCCAGAGTGGGATACACCTTGCCAAATTCTACTGCTAGGGGAAGGCCTACATAGCCTTGACCAATGACAGCAATTTTTGTTTTTGTTAGGGAAAAATTCAATTGAAAAACAATTTTGGGATTGTAGTGTTTTTAAAGCTTCGCCCTTTCAGTCACATGGGGCAACCTCGGGCACGCAAATAAAAAACACACTTTGCGAAGCCACAAAAATAGTGAAAAGCCGTTGGGATTGTTGCGATTTTCACAAAGGAAAACAACCCCTTTGTGAATTATGCAAATGTTAAGTAAAACTTACGGATTCAGGAACAAATAGAGATTCAAGTATTTCGCCTTTGTTGCGCTGAGTTCGCAGCGCTCGGCGAAGAGTTTTATTGCACCTGCTTTGAACTGTTTGTGGGTTGGTGCATCCATGGTGACAAATTTGTTCATCGCTGCGGCAAAACCTTGAGCGGAATACTCGGCCACATCACCAGATTTGGCTTCCCACAGCTGCTGCCACGGGGTATTGGGTCCAACCAAAATGGGTACTCCTGCGGATAACGCTTCCGCCATGGCATGTCCAAAATTTTCGGAGATGCTGGTATTGATGAGCAGATCGCACCACTTGAGATTTTCAGCAATTTCGTCTACACCAAGCTCGCCCAAATATTCCACTTGGTGTTGGGTGGGCAAAGCGCTCATGACGTTTTGAAATTCGGTCAAATAAGGTTCATTTTGCTATCCGCCAATGAATTATCCGGTGGTTGAGCAATCCAGCATTTGCAGGGCTTGCAGCAAGAGCATGGGGTTTTTCTCGGGGCTAATTCGGCCTACAAACACCCAGTTGAGGTAATTGGGGGTTTTTGTGTATTCGTAGTTTTCGCGGTACAAACTTCGCGGCACGTTGGGCATTCGGAGAATGGGATTGCCAACGCCGCCTCCCATGTAATTCAAAATTTCTTTCGTCTCTTCGTCGTTGGTGCTATGAAAAACCACATTTTTGTAGGCATTCAATCGCTTCAACACCCAAGCCACCGGAGCTTTTAGCCATCGTTTTTGTTTCAGCGCTTGCGGGGTCAGCATGCCACGGGGAGAAACAATGATTTTAACGGTAGGCATCGCTTTGCTAAATCTTTGCGCGGCCAGGAGAGGCAGAATGGAAAACTTGATACTCCACAAACCTTGCATGTGCACAACATCCGGCTTCAATTGCTCAATCACTTGCTTCCAAGTGTTTAAGTTTAATCGTTTGGGGTGCCAGTACTGCACTTGCGCCTTCCCAACTTTTACCCATGTTTCCTGCTTCACAGGCAAAGGCTCTGAAGCGCCATAGTCGAACAAGCCACAGACAATATAAAACTCCAAATTTTCTTCATCGCCCAAGAGGTTCACCAAATTCTCAATGCTGGTGATTGGTCCACCCGCTTTGTGCGCCGGTCTATACCAATCTATGACGATGAGGATTTTGGTTTTGGGGTTCATCATGTGTGCGAAAAAATGGCCTATAGGATTTTGCATCAAAATTACATCGCACACCTGCGGTTTGCATCAGACCCCACAAAGTTTTTGTGGTTGCTCAGAAATCGTCCTTTTCGCATCCCATCCACCGTATTTCACACAAAATTATTTCACTTCACAAAAATTTGCTCGTTTTGAAACATACAATGGACGGTTTCCATCGTCTGAAATTCATCCTATCGCAGAAACACGATGGATTATTTGTAACTTTGTACCTTTATAAAAAACCCCTTCCCCATTGAAAACCCTCACCCAGCTGCGCACCCTACTGAAAGCCAATTTTTTATGGCTGTTGTTGGGCATTTCTTTGGCAGTGGGTGTCAGTGGCCTCCTAGAATCGCAGTTCGAAAACGAAATCCTCAGCAACATCGCCCAGAAGGTGAAAGACAGAACCCAGGGACTGTCCGAAGAGGATCAAATTGATTCCACCATCGCACTGTGTCATT
>JACCDP010255820.1_pt1 | contig 14514 bp, 13 predicted proteins | sample 7445841 | NCBI WGS metagenome assembly JACCDP01 (sample SAMN15323441, study PRJNA562643) | freshwater metagenome | isolation source: river surface water | place: USA:Blue River Watershed | collected 2017-08-17 | reverse complement strand
GTGGTGCTCGGACCGCTGGCGGCGGGCGCTGCCGCGGGAGTGGCCGGCATCGGTGCGCGGCTGGGCGGTGCGGTCGGTGCGCACGGGGCGCTCGCCGTCGCGATCCTGTCGACCCTCCTCGGCCCGGAGCCACGTCCGCGCGCCGTGCCCTCGCGCAACGGCGCGGCGGCCCGGGCGTGGCTGTCGTCCCGCACGGTCCCCGGCGATGGCTGGATGGACTGCGCCATGCTCGGCCTCGGTGCGCTGGATCTGCCACGACGCACCCACCCGGCGCCCTACAACCTCTACGGAAGCGACGCCCATGCGTGCGCCGCGTGGGTGGTCGACCCCACCGGGGGGCGCGCCGGCCAACGCTGGGTCCTGACGGTGGACGGCGGTCCGCAAGGTCCCCCGGGCGCGTCGTGGCGGCTCGAGGAGGTCTTCGCGGTCCAGGCGATGCCGCGGGAGCTGGCGGTCACGCTGTGGCGCTGGGACCCGGCGCGTTAGCACACCGCATGGGCCCGGAACGCGTACGAATCCACGAGGTCTCGCCGCGCGACGGCCTGCAGAACGAGGCGATGGTGGTGCCCACCGCCACGAAGGCGTCGCTGGTCGGGCGGCTCGAGGCCGCCGGGCTCCGCGACGTCGAGGTCACGAGCTTCGTTCGACCCGACTGGATCCCCCAACTCTCGGACGCCGCGGCGCTCGTCGCGGCGCTCGGGCCCGCCGGCGCCTGCGCGCGGTGGGGCCTGGTCCCGAACCGCGTCGGGCTGGAACGGGCACGCGCGGTGGGCCTCGCGCACGTCGCCACGGTGCTGAGCGCGAGCGAGACGCACAACCGCAAGAACCTCAACCGCAGCATCGACGAGAGCCTCGCGGGGGTCTCGGAGGTGCTCACGGCCGCCCGCGCCGGGGGACTCGGCACGCGTGCCTACGTCTCCACCGTGTTCGGCTGCCCCTACGAGGGTGACGTGGCACCGATGGCGACGCTGCGCATCGCGCGGCGGCTGCGCGAGGCCGGGGCCGACATCGTGGTGCTCGGTGACACGACGGGGATGGCGAACCCCGCCCTCGTCGAGCGCGTGGTCGGCGTCCTCGTCGACGGTGGGGTGCCCGTGGAGGCGCTCGCGCTGCACATGCACGACACGCGCGGCGGGGCGCTCGCCAACGCGCTCACCGCGTGGCGCTGCGGCGTCGGCATCTTCGATGCCTCCGTCTCCGGGATCGGCGGGTGTCCGTACGCGCCCGGGGCCGCGGGCAACCTCGCGACCGAAGACCTCGTCTACATGTTCCACGGCATGGGGGTCGCGACGGGGGTGGATCTCGAGGCGCTCGCCGAGGCGGGCGCGTTCATGGAGACGGCACTCGGGCGGACGCTGCCGGGCCGCTACCACCAGGCGTGGCTGGGCGAGCGGGACCGCGCCGCCACGGTCGCCATGGCGGCGACCTGACATGGCGGTGCGCACCTTCCTGAAGATCCTGTCGGGGCCGCAGGAGGGGCTCAACATCCCGCTCTCGGCCATCACCACCTTCACCATCGGCCGCCGCGAGGGCGACCTCACGCTGGACGACCCCCTCGTGAGCGGGCGTCACTGCAACCTGTTCTTCCGCGGGGGCGAATGGATCGTCCAGGACCTCGGGAGCACGAACGGAACGATGGTCGAGGGTCGGCTGGCGCGTGAGGCCGCCGTCCGGCCCGGCCAGGAGGTCTCGGTCGGATCCACGCGGCTCGTGCTGCTCACCGAGGGGGAGGAGGACGCGCCCGACCACGCCGCCGCCGCGACCCCGGCCGAGGAGCCCGTCGCGGCGCAGGAGCTCGCGTGGCTGCTCGACGAGGAGCTTGCCGAGCAGCCCGCGGTCGGTGCCTCCGACGTGATCGGGCAGGAGCTCCGTCTGCCCCCGGGCGTGGTCGCGCACCTGGAGGTCGTGGCCGGGCAGGACATGGGGCGCGTCTACCGTTTCCTGCGTGGAAACGTGAACATCGGGCGTCGCGCCGGAGAGGTGCCGCTGTCCGACGGCGAGGTGAGCCGCCGCCACGCCGTCGTGGAGGTGTTCGGCCGCGACATGGTGTTCCTGCGCGATCTCGGCAGCACCAACGGCACCTACCACAACGGGCGCCGCATGTCGGTCGCACGGATCCACCACGGCGACACCGTCGGCGTGGGCAAGACCGTGCTCAAGCTCGATCTGGCGCGGTGACGGGTCGGTAGCACCTCGCACGCTTCCCGTGGATCCCCCGCGGGAGCATGTGGCCGTCCCCGCGCGCCCGTGTGACCCCTTGGCGCATGGAACCGGGTGGGCTGGACACGTGGGGGCCGTCGGAGGTCGTGGAGCGGTCGGAGGCCGAACTCGTCCGGCGCCTCGGCCACGGTGCGGGAACGCTCCGGGAGACGGCTCGCCACCTCGTGTTCGCCGGGGGACGCCGCATGCGGGTCCGTCTCGCGGCTGCGTGCGGGCAGGCGCTCGGCACGCCGATCGAGCGGGTCGTCGGAATTGCCGTGGCGGGGGAGCTCATCCACGCCGCGAGCCTGCTCCACGACGACGTCGTCGATGCCGCCGCCACGCGGCGCGGGCGCGCGTCCGCGAATGCGCGCCATGGCAACCATGCTGCGGTCCTGGGGGGAGACTGGGTGCTCGCGGCGGCGATGGACGCGATCGCGTGGGATTCCCGCCTCCTCCTCGGCGCCGTCCGCACCGTCGGGGAGATGGCGGAGGCTGCGATCGACGAGGTCGAGAGCAGGGGGACGCTCGACGGTGGCCTCGACCGATGGCGTGCCATCGCGGTCGGCAAGACCGGCGTGCTGTTCGGCTGGATCGGTGCGTCCTGCGCCCTCGCCGCCGGGCGCGACGACGCGGAGGACGGCTTCCGCGCCTTCGGGCACCACCTCGGCGTGGCGTTCCAGCTCGCGGACGACGTGTCCGACCTGCTGGGCGTCAACGGCAAGGACCGGTTCAACGACCTCGCGTGCGCGACGCCGTCCTGGCCCATCCGGGTCGTCGCCGGAACGGATGAAGCGTTCCGTCGGGACCTCGAGGCGTTGTGGGCGCGGGATGCCAGCGATGCCGACTCCGTGGCCGACCTCGGGGCGCGCCTCGTGGCGGCGGGTGCGCGCGATGCCGGTGTCCGCGCGCTGTCCGACGAGCTGGCCCGCGGACACGCTGCGCTCGGCCCGGCGCACGCCGCCTTCGGGGATTCCCTTCGTGCGCTCGCGGACGTGTTCGTGGGCCCCCTCGTCCGATGATTCCTCCCAGGAGCAACCGATGACCGCACCGTCGTCCCTCGTGTCCGCGACCCCCGCCGTCTGGTGGCGCGCCGTCCGCCCGTTCTCCTTCACCGCGTCGGTCGTGCCGGCAATCGTCGCGGCCGCGTGGATCGGCTGGCGCGGCGAGGCGGCGACCTGGGCGCTGCTCCCGCTGGTGGTGCTCTGCTCCCTGCTGTTCCACGCCGGAACGAACTGCATCAGCGACTACTACGACTTCGTCCGCGGCGTGGACCGTCCCGGCACGAAGGGTTCGAGCGGCGTGCTCCTCGAAGGGCTGATGCAGCCGGTCCAGGTCCGCAACGCGGGCCTGCTCTACTTCGCGCTCGGCGTCGCGCTCGGGCTGGTGTTCGTCGCGGCGCGCGGACCGGTCATGCTCGCCATCGGCGCGGCCGGCCTCGCGGGGGGCTATTTCTACTGCGGTGGGCCGCGCGGCTACAAGTACGTCGCGCTCGGGGACGTCTTCGTGTTCCTGCTCATGGGCCCGCTCATGGTCTTGGGCGCTCACGTCGCCCTGACCGGGCGGGTCGTCGCCGGACCGGCGTGGGTGGCCGTGCCGGTGGGCTTCCTCGTCACCTCCATCCTGGCCGGCAACAACCTCCGGGACATCCGTGACGACAAGGGCGTGGGCGTTCGCACCGTGGCGACCCTGCTCGGCCATGGCGGCGCGTCGGCCTGGTACATCGCGCTGGTCGCGGGGGCCTTCGTGTCCCTCCCCGTTCTCGCGTGGGCGGGGATGATTCCGTGGACGGGCCTGCTCGCCGTGCTGTCCGCGCCGCTGGCGGTCGGGAACGTGCGCACCGTGCTCGCCAGCAGGGAGGGCGACACGGCGATCGACGCCATGGACGCGCGCAGCGCGCAGCTGCACCTGGCGTTCGGGCTGCTGCTCGCGGTCGGCACGGTCGCGGGGCGGTTCGTCGCGTGACCGGCGACACCGCGCGGGTCCGCGACCCGCTCCCGTGGCTGTGCGCCGTCGCCGGCGTGTTCTGGTTCCTGATGTTCAGCCCCTGGACCAAGGAGCTCGTGCCGTTCTGGTGGACGATGCTGGCGGCCACGGGCACGCTCGGCGCGTCCGCCTTGTGGTTCGGCCGGGCGGACCTGCCGCGCGTGTATCGCTTCGAGCCGCGCCACCTGCTCTGGGGGCTCGGCGCCGCCGTGGTGCTCTACGGCGTGTTCTTCGTGGGCCACCGCGTCTCGACGGCGCTGTTCCCGTTCGCGACCGGCCAGATCGACAACATCTACGCCACGCGCAGCCAGGCGTCGCCGTTGACCATCGCCGTCGCGCTGCTCTGCTGGATCGGCCCCGCGGAGGAGGTGTTCTGGCGTGGCTTCGTGCAGGACAGGCTCGTCCGTCGGATGGGGCCGCGCGCCGGGTTCGTCTGGACGACGGCGGTCTACACGCTGGTCCACGTGTGGTCGTTCAACTTCATGCTCCTCGGCGCGGCGCTCGTGTGCGGGCTGGCGTGGGGTGCCATCTACGCACGCTCCCGCTCCGTTTGGCCGGGTCTCATCAGCCACGCGCTGTGGGACGCGACCATCTTCGTCCTTCTCCCCATCCAGTAGAGAGGCCCTCCCGATGCACGCCCTCGCCCTCTTCGGCCACGGTGGCCCCGAACAGCTCCGCTACGTGAACGACCTCGCGACGCCGGAGCCGGGCCCCGGAGAGGTCCGTGTGCGTGTGGTCGCGACCGGCGTGAACCACGTCGATCTCGTCGTCCGGCGCGGCTACCCCGGTGTGACCATGCCGTTCCCGCACGTGCCCGGCGGGGATGTCGCCGGGTTCGTCGACGCCGTGGGAACGGGCGTGTCGGGCTGGCGGGTCGGGGATCGGGTCGTGTCCCACCCGATGGTGTCGTGCGGCGCCTGCGGGCTGTGCCTGCGCGGGGATCCCCTGCTGTGCGTGCGTTGGCAGTACCTCGGCCTTCACCGGTGGGGTGGCTACGCCGAGTACGTCGTCGTCCCCGCGACGAACCTCGTCGCGTTGCCGGCGACCGTCGGCTTCGAACAGGCCGCGGCGCTTCCGGTCGCGGGCCTGACGGCGTACCACGCCCTCCACACCGTCGGGGAGCTCCGGGAAGGCGAGACGTTCTTCCTGTGGGGCGGCGCGGGTGCGCTGGGCACGTTCGCCGTCCAGCTCGCGCGCCGGCGCGGCGCCCGGGTCATCGCGACGGCGAGCTCGGAGGCCCGCATGGCGGATCTCGCGCGGCTCGGGTGTGACCTGGTCCTCGACCGACGTCGCGAGGACGTCGCGGCGCGTGTGGCCGCCTTCGCGCCGGAGGGCGTCGATGTGGCCCTCGACTTCGTCGGTCCCGCCACGTTCGCCACCTCGCACGCCATGCTCCGCAAGGGTGGACGGCTGCTGCTGTGCGGCATGATCACCGGGCGCGAGACGAACTTCAGCATCCACATGACCTACCTCAAGCACGCGAGCATCCGCGGCTTGTACCTGGGCACGCACGCGGAGCTCGAAGCGCTGGTGGGGCTCGTGGCGTCGGGGGACATCGTGCCCGAGATCGGCGCGGCCGTGCCGCTCGCGGAGGCCGTCGAGGCCCACGAGATGCTCGAGCGGGGCGCGGTGGCGGGCAAGATCGTCCTCGCCGTCTAGCAGGCTGCTGAACAACCATCACCGGCTGCGGCGGCGCCCCCGCGCGACTGCGGCCGACTTCCTCGCGCCGGGCGTACCACGCTCGGCGCTGGCAGGGAGCGCCGGGGCCTTCGTCCGCAGCCTGCCAGCCGGATCCGCCCCTACGTCGGCGTCTCCGCGCGCAGGCCCTCGGCCACGAGGTGTTCCCCGTCGTGGTGCAGGATCACGTCGTGGTCGTCGACGCGTGTGCGCAGGTGCACGGGGCGACCCCAGGCGCGCGCGAGGTTCGCGAGCACCTCGCCCGCCCAGTCGAGCTTCATGTCGACGCCCTCGTGGTCGTGGGTGAGTTCCAGTTCCCCGCGTCCGCCGTGGTCGGCGTGGGTGACGCGCACGCAGGGGTCGCCGCGGTTGCCGAGGGCGAACAACAGCCGCGTCCGCACCTCGGCGAATCCCCGCGAGTCCACCACGGCCGCGCCGGACTTCCGGTCCGTCGACCAGGTGAACAGGCCCGTGCGCGCGCAGGTCTCCTCGTCGAGGAAGGTGTCGAGGAAGGTGACGTCGTTGTGGGTGCGGCGCGCCTCGAAGGCCCGCGCGAGGCCGTGGCGCGCCTCGATCGTGCGGAAGAGCTCCAGCCCGATCCTGTAGGGGTTGAGCTGGTCGGGTCGCGTCACGACGGTCGCCGCGTGGTGGTCGGCGTAGTCGATGATGCCGCGATCATCGAGGATCGCGCCGGTCATGAGCCGGGTGTGCCAGAACGACGCCCATCCCTCGTTCATCACCTTCGTCTGCGCCTGCGGCAGGAAGTAGGCGGCCTCGTCGCGGATCATCGCGAGGATGTCGGCCTGCCACGGCGCGAGCGGCGCACGGGCGAGCAGGAACCCCAGCACGTCGCGCGTCGGAAGGTCAGGCCCGTGCGGCTCCGGCGGGTCCCTCGGCGCGTCGTCGTCGCGCAGGGCGACGGGCGGCTCCGGTGCGCGCGGTCCCGACGAGGACGTCCGCGGCGGTCGCGGCGCGGCCCCGTACGGATCGACGAGGTTGTCCAGCGACAGGCACAGGTCGATCCAGCGCTCGACCGTGTGGGTGCCCTCGCGGTCGATGTGGCGGCGTACCCGCGCGGCGTGGTTCGCCATCGTGTCGAGCATCTTCCGGTTCGTGCGCGCGAACCAGGCGTTGTTCCTGAAGAAGTCCACGTGGGCGTAGACGTGCGCCATGACGAGCTGCTGGTCGACGAAAGCGTTCTGGTCGAACAGGTAGGCCCACGCGGGGTCGTTGTTGATGACGAGCTCGTAGATGCGCTGCAGGCCGTACTCGTGGGAGCGCTGCATGCGCAGGTACTCCATCCCCCAGCGCCAGTGCGGGTAGCGCGTCGGAAATCCGCCGTAGGCCGCGAGCATGCTCATCTGGTCGTGGTCGCACAGCTCGAACACGACGTCGTGGAAGTCCAGTCCCGCCTCGCGGGCCAGCTGCTCGATCGCGGCGCGGGCCGCCTCGAGCGCACGTGGAAGGCCGCCGCCCGTCCGTGGAAGGGTCCCGTCGGCCATGTCAGCGCCCTCGACCGAGGAAATCGCGAATCGCCTGCATGATCGACTCCCGGTCCGGCAGCCGCGACAGCACCACGCGCTCGTCGCTCGCGACGTCGCCGCGCAGGTCGTTGTAGAACTGACCGCTCCCGTACTCGCTCTCGACCTGGCCGTAGCAGAACAGGTTCAGCTGTGGCAGCAGCCGTGCGCGGAGCAGGTCGAGGCACGTGCGGGTGTCCGCCGCCGACCAGTTGTCGCCGTCGCTGAACTGGAACAGGTAGAGGTTCCACTCGCCCGGCGGGTAGTGCTGCGCGACGATGCGCTCGACGAGCTGGTAGGCGCTAGAAATCAGCGTCCCGCCGCTCTCCCGCGTGCGGAAGAACGTGTCGCGGTCGACCTCCCGCGCGACGGCGTCGTGGATCACGAAGCGCGTCTCGAGGTGGTGGTAGTTGGTGCGCAGCCAGGTGTCGATCCAGAAGGCCGCGAGCCGCACGATCTCCTTCTGCTCGCGTCCCATGCTGCCGCTCACGTCCATGACGTAGAGGATGGCGGCGGCCGACTGCGGGTCGTTGCGTGCGTTCCACGTTCGGTAGCGCGTGTCGTCGCGCTCCGGCACCAGGCGCGGCCGATCGGGGTCCCAGGTGCCTTCCGCGAGCTGCCGCAGGAGCGACGCCCGGAAGGTGCGCCGATGATGCCGCAGGCTGCGGGGCCCCGCGCGCGCGATGCCGGTGTAGCGGTCGCGGGTCGCCGCCAGGTGCGCGTGTCCGCGCGCCGCGATGCGGGGAAGTTGCAGCTCCTCCCCGAGGATCTCCGCGACGTCCTCCACGGGAAGCTCCGCCTCCAGGAGATGCGCGCCGGGCTGCTCCCCGGCCCCGCCCTCGCCGGAGGGGCCCTGGATCGGATCGCCGGGATCGCCGGCGCCCTGACCGACGCCGCTTGCGCCGTTGGGGCCGTAGCGTAGCCGCGGTATCGCGATCTCCGGCATCGGCACCGACACGAGGTGGTCCCCCTGTCGGCCGATCATCTCGCCGCTCGCCATGTACCGCTTGAGGTCACGCCGCACGCGACCCTTCACCACCTGCCGGAACCGCTCCAGATCGTGCTCGATGGGGAGGACCACGGCTCAGCCCGCGTCCTTGGAGTCACCGCGCGCGAACACGCTCGCGACGTAGTGCAGGACCTCGTCGGCGCTGTGCTCGTCGTAGCCGTACTGCTCCACGAGGCGCTGCCGCACGACGTCGATGCGCGACTGCGTCTCCGGGTCGACGACCTGCGCGATGAGGCTCGTCAGCTTGATGGTGTCCTTCTGATCCTCGAACACCTTGAGCTCCAGCGCACGGGAGAGGCGCTCGTTCATCCGCCAGTTGAAGCGTCGGCCGTCGAGCGCGAGCGCGCCGATGTAGTTCATCAGCTCGCGCCGGAAGTCGTCCTTGCGGCTGGCCGGGATGTCGATCTTCTCCTCGATCGCGCGCATCAGGCGCTCGTCGGGCTCCTCGTAGGCGCCGGTGAACGGGTTGCGGACGCGCTCCCGCTGCGTGAACGCCTTCACCTGGTCGATGTAGTTGGCGCACAGCCGCGCGATGGCGCCCTCGTCGGCGGCGATCGCCTTCTGGACCTCGTTCTTGACGATGTCCTCGTATTCCCGCTTCACGACGGAGATGAGGTCGCGGTAACGCTTCTTCTTCTCCTCGTCGGCGAGCAGGGAATGGCTGCGCAGGCCGCTTTCGAGCTCGTTGAGCACCATGAACGCGTTGATCGACGGCGCGGAGGGGTCGCGGACGAGCGCATTGCCGATCTTGTCCTGCACGTAGCGGGGCGAGATGCCGTCCATGCCCTCCCGGGTCGCCGAGGCCCGCAGCTCGCCGACCCCGTCGTCGGTCGTGCCCGGGATGCTGCGACCGTCGTAGAGCTTGAGCTTCTGCACGAGGGTGAGCGTCGCCTTCTTGGGCTCCTCGAGGCGGGTCAGCACGGCCCACATCGCCGCCATCTCCAGCGTGTGCGGCGCGATGCGCTTGCGCACGGGTCCTTGCGCGACGCGCGCGTAGTCACGCTGGTAGATCCGCGTCTCGGCGGACCACCGCGTGATGTAGGGGATGTCGATCTTGATCGTGCGGTCCCGCAGCGCCTCCATGAACTCGTTGGACTGGAGCTTGCGGTACTCGGGCTCGTTCGTGTGGCCGATGATCACCTGGTCGATCGCGGTCTGCGCGAACTTCTTGGGCTTGATGACGTGCTCCTGGCTGGCGCCGAGGAGGTCGTAGAGGAACGCGACGTCGAGCTTGAGCATCTCCACGAACTCGATGAGGCCGCGGTTGGCGACGCAGAACTCCCCGTCGAAGTTGAACGCCCGCGGGTCCGAGTCCGAGCCCAGCTCCGCGATGCGGCGGTAGTTCACGTCGCCGGTGAGCTCGGTGCTGTCCTGGTTCTTCTCGTCCTTCGGCTGGAAGGTGCCGATGCCGACCCGATCGCGCTCGGAGAGGAGAAGGCGCCGGATGCGCACCCGCTCCAGCAGGCGCGTCCAGTCCCCGTCCACCTCGTCCATCACCTGCCGGTAGACGAAGCGGCTCACCGGATCGAGGTCGCCCTCGACGCGGATCGGGTAGGCCGCGCGCCCTTCCACCTCCCGGTTGAGCGCGTCCAGGAACGGCCCGCGCAGGTCCATCGGCACGAGCTTGAGCGGCTCCTCGTGGAGCGGGCTCTCGACGACGCTGCCGTCCGAGAGCGTCCAGCGGAACGTGTAGAGCGCGCCCTCGGGCTGGTGGCTGTACCATTCCAGCCCCTTCTTCAGCAGCCGGACGATGCTGCTCTTCGCGGAGCCGACGGGCCCGTGGAGGAGCAGCACGCGACGCTCCGGACCGAGCCCGAGCGCGCCCGCGCGCAGCACGTCGACGAGGTGCGCGAGCTGGGCGTCGAGCCCGAAGATGGCGTCGCGACCGTTGTCGAAGGGGTCGTCGAAGAAGGCGTGGCGCACGGCACCACGGCGGGTCGCGGACGGCGCCTCCGTGCCGAAGTGCGCGACGAGGTCGTAGAGGCGCTGCCAGGCGTTTCGCGCGACGGCGGGCGTCGCGCGCACGATGTCCAGGTAGTCCTGGAAGCTGCCCTCCCAATGCTGCTGTCGGAAGCGGGGGAGGTCCTGGAGCTCGGCGACAAGGCCGACGAGTTCGTCACGGGAGGAGGAGGGCGGTTGGCTCATGGCCCCCACGTAGGCACGTCGGCCCGCGTGGAAACGCCCCCGCGTTCAGCGCACCAGGGTCCGTCGCGGGGCACGGCGGGTCGCCGCCGTCGTGTCGGTGCTGTCCAGCACGACGAGGCCCACGCCGTGCGGCGTGTGCGGGTCGGCGTCGTGGAGGGACACGCGCGTCAGGGTGAGGCCGCCGGTCCCGAGCGCCGCCGACGCATCGTTGGCGAGCGCGCGCGGATTGGTGCCGATCAGCACGACGCGGCGCGGGTTCCAGCGTTGCAGGAGCGCGCGGGTCGCGGGATCCAGTCCGCGGGTGCCCGTGTCGAGCAGCACGTGCGGGCGACGCCCCTCGACGCGCGCGACGACCTCCGGGTGCGACACGGCGGAATCCCCTTCCTCCAGCCCGAGGAACATCGCGCGGTTGCCGTCGCTTGCCGCGGACTGGCGCGCGCGGGCGAGGCCGTGGGCCTCCCGGTCGACGCCGAGCGCCCAGCCGGCCCGCCGTGCGAGCAGGAGGGTCCGCAGGCCCACACCGCAGCCGAGGTCCACGGGCGTGTCCCCGGGGCCGACGCCGAGCGCCTCCACGGCGGCCAGGTGCGCCGCGAGCGCCCCGTGCGTGGCGTGCCACGGATCGGCGGCGCCGACACGCACCTTCAGCGGGCCCGCGGCGTCCGAGACCGTCTCCTCGAGCCAGGGGCGCCCCTCGAGCACCGAGACCTCCGCACCCGCTCCGATGAGCCCCCGGGCGGGCTTGGTCTCGCACCAGTGCGCCACCACTCCGGCGAGCTGCGGCACCTCCGCGAGGAGTCCCTCCGCGTACGCCCGCGCGAACGGGACGGCGCGGGTGAAGGCGAGGGTCGCCACCACGTCCTCGCTGGTCAGCGCGGCGCGCGCGACGAGCCCGAGGAAGGTGCCTCCGGCCATCCCGACCGGCCGGAGACGCTGGGCGATCATCGCGTGGGCCGCGGTTCCCATCAGCTTCCGCAGGGTCGGGACGACGACCGGGCAGTCCGGAATGGCGACGATCCCGTTGAGCCCCTCCACGCCCAGGCGCGCACGCCCGATGTCGGATCGCCCGGCCAGCAGCGTCACCGTGTGCAGCACGTCGCTCCCCGCGAGCGGCGCGCCGGCCTCGTCGAGGCTGCACGGGGCGCCGTGGAACGCCTCGCTCCAGATCGTGCGCCGCGCGTTGCGCGCCCCCTCGGGGCGAAGGTGCATGAGCGAGCAGCGCCCGCAGCTTCCCCACCGCTCGCACGGCGCCTGCACGCGGTCCGGGTGGCGCGGCCCCGCGGGACCGATCCAGCGGCTGCGCACCTGGTGCGGTCGCTCGGAGACCACCCGCACGCGGGCACGCTCTCCGGGGATGCCGCCGAACACGGACAACTGCACGCCGTCTCCCGCGACGGACGCCTCGCCGCGGCTGAGCCACGCCTCGGGCGTGACCACCAACTCCCTGCGCTCCATGTCCTCGATCCCCCAGCGTGCCGCGCGGAGGCGAGGTCCGTGCTTGACGCGTCAACCATGATATCCCGTCGGCAGGCTCGCGAACGCCCCGTCGGCACCGCGCGGTCGTCGGAGGTCCCGTGTCGAAGCGTCCCGGTCGCCCGTCCCGCGAGAGGTCGGATCCCGCGGCGGAGCCGACGGTGCCCGTCGTGTACGGGGTCCCCGACGCGGGCACGGCGGCGCTGCTCTCCGGCGAGGCCCCGCGTGGCTCGCGTGCCGAGGCGCGCGACGCGGCGGAGCTGAAGGTCCTGCGCACGGAGGTGCGCAACCTGCGCGTGGAGCAGGAGGACCTCGAGCGCGCGCTCGACGAGGCGCGGCGCATGGAGCTGCGCTGGCGCACGGCCACGATCCTCGTGTCGGCGGTCGCCTCGCTCGTGCTCGTGGGCGTGATCGCGAGCATGCCCAAGGTGCTGCGTCCGGAGGACGCCCGCGAGGCGACGCTCCGCCTGGAGTTGCAGAGCGGCTACGAGCATCGCACCGCGGACATCACCGGCAAGGAGCCGACCCCGGAGGCGCGCAACGGCGCGCCGCTGCCCCGCGCGGAGACCCCGCCGGTGGTGGTGGCGGCGCCGCCGCCCGAGCCGATTGCGCCGGAGCCTGCGGCGGCCGCGCCGGAGGCCCCACCGACGCCCCCGCCCGCACCGGCGGCCGGGGGAGGCGTTGCGGAGGGGGTGTCCCCCTCCGCCGAGAAGGAGAGGAAGCCAGCGTCCGCGGAGCCCGCGGCGAAGGCGTCGAAGGGCAAGAAGAAGCGCCCCGCGACCTACACGGTCCAGGCCGGCGACACGCTCGGCAGCCTCGCGCTGCGGTTCTACGGCAAGGCGTCCGCTGCCTCGCGGATCCGCAAGGCCAACGCGAAGCTGCTCAAGGGTACCGACACCGTCCGCCCCGGCGTCGAGCTCGTCCTGCCGTGACTCAGGTGCAGGCGATCGCGACCACGCCGGTGCCGTAGCCGTCCACCGTGAGGGCGATGTCCATGCGCTGTCCGGGGTTCGCGAGCAGCTTGCGCGCCTCGTCGGGGTAGGCGCCCGCGCCCTTGGCCGTGCTGCGCACGGACTGCACGATGGTGACGGGCCGCTCGAAGGCGCGGTGGAAGAACCGCGAGGAGACGTTGAGGCACTCGAACAGGCAGTCCGTCGCCATCGCGTCGAGCGCTCCGGCCTTCGCCATCGCCTGCGCCTGCGCGCCCGGCACCATGGCGAGCGACGTGCCGAAGATCGCAGCGAGGTTCATGTCGACCGCCATCGCGCCGACGATGCGGTGGTCGTCGAGCTCGTACCACGCGCCGTAGAAGATGTCGGACGGCCCGGTCTTGAGCTTCTGCGGGGGGAAGACTCCGGTGCAGCGACGGCCGAGCAGATCCGAGAAGTGCTTGAGCGACCACGCGAGGTCGGGCAGCTTCGTGACGGCTTGCATCTCACTTCCTCCGGAGGACGGGGCCCATCGCCGCCTCGAGGTCCTCGGCGCTGAAGGGCTTGGTGATCAGGAACACGGCGCCCGCCTGCTGGGCGGTCTCGCGGGACTCGACGGAGGACTGCGAGGTGATGAAGCCGAACTTCACGTGGTGGTTGCCCGCCGCGCGCACGGCCGCGAGCAGCGCGGGGCCGTCCATCGTCGGCATGTTCCAGTCGGAGAGGATGAAGTCTGCCGGGAAGGACGCGAGCTTCTGGAGCGCGTCCTGCCCGTTCTCGGCTTCTTCCACCACGTGCGCGGGGATGTTCGCCTGGCGCAGGGTCCGGCGGACGATCATCCGCATCACCTTGCTGTCGTCGACGATCAGGATGTTCATCGGGAGCCTCGAACTCCCGAGGTACTGGCCCGCGCGTCCCATGTCAACGCGGGACGACGTGCGGCCACCCCTTGACACGGCGCCGGGACACTATAAGGTCGCCGGGCCGGACGGCTGTGGTCGACCGGCGCCGCATCAACGCGGCTGCTGGCGTGGCTCAATTGGCAGAGCATCTGCTTTGTAAGCAGAGGGTTGCGGGTTCAAGTCCCGCCGCCAGCTCCACCATCGCCGGTCCCGAGGGGCCGGCCACAGACAACTTCTTGGGGGGATGCCCGAGTGGCCAATGGGAGCGGGCTGTAAACCCGCCGGCGTACGCCTACGGTGGTTCGAATCCACCTCCCCCCACCCTTTCCCGGAACGCCGGGTCCGACCGCGCGGGAGTAGCTCAGTTGGTAGAGCATCAGCCTTCCAAGCTGAGGGTCGCGGGTTCGAGTCCCGTCTCCCGCTCCAGTCGGATCCCGGAACGTCAAACGCCCTTGTAGCTCAGAGGTAGAGCACCTCCTTGGTAAGGAGGAGGCCACGGGTTCAATTCCCGTCAAGGGCTCCATTCACCCCACCAGAACGTCGAGGTACCCCATGGCGAAGGCCAAGTTCGAGCGCAACAAGCCCCACGTCAACATCGGCACGATCGGCCACGTCGACCACGGCAAGACGTCGCTGACGGCGGCGATCACGAAGGTGCTGTCGGAGACGGGTGGTGC
>JACCDP010637711.1_pt1 | contig 14521 bp, 21 predicted proteins | sample 7445841 | NCBI WGS metagenome assembly JACCDP01 (sample SAMN15323441, study PRJNA562643) | freshwater metagenome | isolation source: river surface water | place: USA:Blue River Watershed | collected 2017-08-17 | reverse complement strand
GGGTACTAATTTGCTAAATAAAGTACATTTTTGGGCGTGTCTCGTCCTAGTACCATAAAACAACCCGTAAAATAGAACCTATGTCTCGAAGAACAGCCCGTGGACAGCAGCTACCTCCTCACGAGGTGGAGCTCCTGAACACGCTCAAGGGAGAGCAGCGCACAGAGCGCGTAGCCGCGCTATTTAATGCCGGGTGGCCCCTCCAGGCCATTGGGGATTCGCTGCAGCCGAGGCATCCAAGATCGACAGTTCGCTCTTGGGTCTTGAAGGCTAAGGGCCAAGACTTAACAGACGCCCCTATTCCAACACCAAGACTAAAAACTCCAGAAGGCGGGTACCAGAAGGTACGCCCAGAGTCTCCAGGGATTCCACAAGATGACCTTGAGCAAATCCGCCATCTGTCTCCCCTGGCTAGGGGCTATCGTTCACGGATGGCTTCTACGTCAGCTCCTGCCGTTGCAAATCAGCGTTTAACAGACCTGTGCAAGCGGCTCCATGCAAATAATGTTTCGGTCCGTGAACTGGCCGAAGCAGCGGGCGTTACCTATCGCGCTATGTATAAGCGCCTTTTTCTATAGAATCCAACTTGACAACCAGTAGACGCCCCTACTAATCTGTACCCCACAACTAAATAAGACCAAGTACTAACGCAAGGAAAGGTAGGTCTGATGTTAGAGAACCTAAATAAGAAACAAAGACAAGGGCTGACAACTATTGCAGTCTTAACGGCATTACTAGTGTCTGGAGCTGCTCCCGCTTATGACGCTGACATTGCTTCAGCAAACGGAACGATGTATCAGCCGATCCTAAAGCCTCAGGTTTTAGAGCAGTCAATTAGAGTACCGCTACAAAGAGAAGCCGATCTAATTGCTCAAATCCCAAACATCGGAAAACTCTCGGACAAGATCGACGAGTTAGAATCCGTGGTAGAAGCTAAAGACATGAAGATCGTTGCCCTAAAGGAACAAAAAGACATCGAGCTTCAACAGCAAAGGGAAATTTATCTCTCTATGGATCAGGCACTCATCGAGCTGTCTGAGTATGTTGGTAGATCCCCTTACGGATTTGGTGATGATCCACGCCGCTGGGACTGCTCTGGGCTTACTCTCTGGTTCTACAAAACTTACAGAGGTATTGACCTCCCCCACTCTGCAACCGATCAAATGAACATGGGCCTCAAAGTAGACGCCCCTATTCCAGGAGACCTAGTTGCGTTTAAGTACGGACGAAGCAAGTCTGCATTCCACATCGGTGTCTATATGGGCGGTGGCCTATTTATCCACGCCAAGAACCACTCGGCTGACACCGTCTTGGAGCGCGTTGAAGATTTTGCCTCTAAAAATATTACGGTTGTGTATATCCGCTACTAGTGCTATGCTGAAGTCATGGAACTTCAAACATTAATAGCTTGGCTCGGATACGGAGCCATCGTAGGAATTATCGCCGGACCGGTTTTAGTTAGACTGATCCGTAACATTGCAGTCGGAGTCAAACTACGCCGACGCCGCAAAGCCACCCCAGGTCCACTCCTGGGTGTGGTGTACCCGGAAATGACAAAGAAAGACAAAAAGTGAAACTCTATCTATTCCTCAGATCAATCGTCTGGACATCTGTTTTCTCGATCCTGGGATTCACCGCGTCCATCGTTTTAGCTTTAATAAACGCCCCTATACAGATAGTGCTAGCAGTTTCTCTTGCTTCAGTGTCTTTGGCAATCCTTAGCACCAAAGTTGGTGACCAGTGATTTTTGAAATTATCTTTATCAGTTTGGCAGTTTTAATACTTTTATGGTTGACAATATCTGTTTGGTTTGTTATTGTTACCTTAGTTGGCCCTCCTCAAGATATTCACGATGTGGCCATAAATGATAGGGAAGAAGCAAATGCAGCTACGAGTAAAAAACTACGATGAACTTAGAGACACTATCGCTACCAGTGGTCTGTTTGATATGACAGACTGCGTAGTAGAGATTAGATGTCCGATGGATTCTGACGTGAACGAAATTAAAAAAATGACGACTCTTATAGAGTCAATGGTCCACGTGTCCGATGTGCAGGTTGCCTCCACCTACGAAGATTTACTTGAGAGTGAGTACACAATCACGCTGACAGAAGATGACCAAAAGTTTAGAAGAAAATTTATAAAGAGAAAGTAGAGAAATGACAATCATGAGTGACGAGAAAAAGTACATCAAAAAGAACCAGCGACTGCCGGAAAAGATCAAGAAGGCGTTCGACAAGATAAACGACAACACCGAGCGCGACTATCTGATCAAGCAGCTGGTTGACGCTAACTGGACTTATGAAGCAATCTCTAATGCCTCTGGACTGACACGCGAGCGTATTCGTCAAATTGCAAACGCCGCTAACGAGCAACTTGCAAAAGAGTTTTCTTTCGATTTAAATATCGAAATCCCTGAGCCACCTCAGAAGGAAGAGCGTCCAAAGCGTGAGTACATCGAGCCGTCTCCAGAGACCCTAGCCCGACTACTTGAGCTTCAGCCTTATGCTCAGCAGGTACGTGCCAATGGTAAGAAGTACCGAGAAGAGGCAGAAGAATACACGCGCCTACTAAATCACGCCCACAAGGTTGAGGGCGTTACTCTTTACCGCCTAGCCAAGCGCTTGGGAATTACCAACGGAGCTATTCGGTTCAGATTAGCTAGATACGGCTACATTAAGCCAAAGACTGCAAAGTCTAAGGTTTACACCCCAGTTATCAAGGAGAATAGAGCTGTTAAGTGAGGGATCTACACGATCATTTCAGTAGGTCCCGACAACAAGAAGAGTTTGCTATGCTAGTGGCAGCTCGTGTAAATCAGATTCTTTCTGGTACGGCTCAGCCAATAAATTTCGAGCCAGCTGATGGAATCTTTTACACAACACAACAAGAAAATTTGATGTTTGCAGATGTAATAGCGAGAGCGGTCTGCGCCCATCTAGAAACAGGAGAGGGAAAGTAGTGACTAACTACGACGTAAACGACAGCACCGCAAAGTGCCCAGTTCCACACGGAACAGCTGGCGGTGCAAGCGCATCAATGGGTACAACCAACAATGACTGGTGGCCAAACCAAATTAGTGTTGACCCACTTCTTAAGGGAAACCCTAAGAGTGACCCATACACCCCAGACTTCGACTATGTTGAGGAGTTCAACTCTCTCGACTTAGCAGAAGTTAAGGCTGACATCACAGAGTGCATGAAAGACTCACAGGACTGGTGGCCAGCAGACTATGGACACTACGGACCACTATTCATCCGCATGGCTTGGCACTCGGCTGGAACCTACCGTGTTTCAGATGGACGTGGTGGTGGAGGCGAGGGTCTACAGCGTTTCGCTCCTCTCAACTCATGGCCTGACAACGTAAACCTAGACAAGGCTCGCCGTCTATTGTGGCCAGTCAAGAAGAAGTATGGTCGCAAGCTAAGCTGGGCGGACCTAATGATTCTTGCAGGTAACGTTGCTCTAGAAGACATGGGATTTCCAACCTTCGGATTTGCTGGCGGACGTGCAGACGTTTGGGAGCCAGACAACACTTACTGGGGTAACGAAACCGAGTGGCTAGCTAACAAGCGTTACGAACCAAACCGCGAAGCTGACACTCTAGAAGATCCACTAGCCGCTGTGCAGATGGGTCTTATCTACGTAAACCCAGAAGGACCGGACGGCAACCCAGACTTCAAGTTGGCTGCTGCTGACATCCGCACAACTTTCGGACGCATGGCCATGAACGATGAAGAGACTGTTGCTCTTATCGCTGGTGGACACGCGTTTGGTAAAACTCACGGTGCTGGCAGTGCTTCACAAGTTGGACCAGAGCCAGAAGCTGTTGACGATCTAGCTGCAGTTGGTCTTGGTTGGGCAAACTCCCAAGGCAAGGGTCACTCGGAGGATACTATTTCCTCTGGTCTAGAAGTTACTTGGACTCCAAGCCCAACCCGCTGGGACAATGACTACCTACGTTTGATCTACAAGTACGAGTGGGAGCTTGAAGAGTCTCCAGCTGGTGCAAAGCAGTGGCGACCAGTAGGCGAAGTAGATGCAGAGGATATGGTTCCTCACGCTCACCTAATTGGAAAGAAGTCTGCGCCTCGAATGCTAACTACTGACCTAGCTCTTCGCTTTGGTGATGAAAACTACGACCGCATTTCCCGCAAGTTCCTAGAGGACTTTGACTACTTCACCGACGTCTTCGCTCGTGCGTGGTTCAAGCTGACTCACCGCGACATGGGGCCACGTGCTCGTTACCACGGACCAGAAGTTCCTCAGGAAGTTCTGCTTTGGCAGGATCCAGTTCCAGCAGGAACTGCTCCATCAGAGTCTGACTTAAACCGTTTGTCAGACTTGATTGGAGAGTCCGGCTTAACTATTGCTGAAGCTGTCACTGCTGCATGGGCGTCTGCTTCAACCTACCGCAACACCGACAAGCGTGGTGGAGCAAATGGTGCGCGTCTATTCCTAGAGCCGCAGCGTTCTTGGCCAGTTAATCACGGTTTAGAGGAAACTTTGCAAACACTAGAGCAGATCAAGCAAGATCTAGCTGCTGAAGGCATCAACATTTCTTTGGCAGACATCGTAGTGTGTGCTGGTACTCAGGCTGTTGAGATTGCTGCTCAGGAAGCTGGAGTTCCAGTTACTGCAGAATTTACAGGCGGTAGAGGCGACGCTACTCAGGAGCAGACCGATGTTGATTCATTCAACCACTTGTACCCAGTTGCAGATGCATTCCGTAACTGGTCCCACAAGAAGTATGCTGACTCACTAGACCGATTGCTAATCGACAAGGCAACTTTGCTGGGGCTAACTCCTCCAGAGATGGTTGCACTTTATGGTGGTCTTCGTGCTCTAGGGGTTTCCGTAAATGATCACGGTGTTTTGACCGACAATCCTGGCGTTCTTTCTAACGATTTCTTTGTCAACATTCTTGACATGGATATCGAGTGGAAACCGGTACTAGACAATCTCTACCAAGGACGCGACCGCAGAACTCAGGAAGTTCTTTGGATAGCATCTAGAGCAGATCTAGTATTTGCGTCTAATTCTATTCTCCGTGCTTATGCTGAAGTTTATGCATCCGATGACGGTAAGGAAAAGTTAGTAATTGACTTCATCGCCGCATGGGAGAAGGTCATGAACAATGACCGCTTCGACCTATAAGCTTGGAGAAACCAAGCCTCCAAGAAATCCCCTCGCCTCGGCGGGGGTTTTTCTTATGGTAGAATCTTTAGTCCAGTACAAATTTAGGAGAAAAAATGCTGTCTCAGCTTGTTAAAGAGGCCTCTAAAGAAGTTCACATGGAAGCCGAGCGCAGCCCATTCATGGTTGCCTTAATGAAGGGCGACCTACCCTCCGAGGCGTATTTCGATTACATTGCTCAGCTTGCTCCAATTTATGAAGCTCTAGAGAAGTGGGAAGGTAAGCTTCCATTCTTTGACCGAAGACTGGACCGTTTTGAGAGAATCATTGCAGATCTCGAATATGTTGGAACCAGAGTTGTTTGCAACGAAACCATTGCTTACGTTAAGCACATCAAAAAAATTATCAAACTCAGGGACGAAGTTCGTTTGGTTGCTCACCACTACACCCGCTACCTAGGAGATCTCTCCGGTGGTCAGGCAATTGGTGCGCTTGTCGCACGCAATCTTTCGATTCCACCAAACTTCCTGTCTTTCTATGACTTCGAAGATGTTGGCGATCGCGTTCGCTACAAAGAGACCTACCGAGAGAACCTCGACACTCTAATTGACCCGAAGGACCACGACCGGTTTATTCAGGAAGTAATTCTGGCCTTCGAGTTCAACAAAAAAATATTTTTCGCTCTCGGCGAAAAGTGGTTAAACGGCAAAAACCTGTGCTAATCTATATCTAACAGCAATCCGACGGGAGAGCTGGAGTATGGCAGAACAACGCTAGGGCACTCAGTCCAGCGGCGTAATGCACAGGCGGATCTCGCGATCAAGGTGCAACCTAAACGTCTGGTCGGCTAAGGGAGCTTACTGACAGCAAACTGAGAGGCCGTTCGGGTAAAAACCAATCCCGATTCTCACTTTTAACACCCCTGCAGAAATGTGGGGGTGTTATACTTTTTGTGTGCCAGAGCTAAATGCAAACATTCCACCTATCGAAGCCTACGTGCGAGGCAACTATCTTCGCGATCAGCAAGACTCTCACGATAAGTATTTTCCTGTAACTATTTTTGGCGTTGCCAGCGTTCAGGGTCGCTCTCCGCTATTTCATTTTCTTATGGAAGACGGCGGCCTTTGGTGGCGCATGCCTATCTCTGCATTCTGCTCGGAGCCAGGAGTACCAGAGGTTGATATTCACAACCTAGTTCTTTGGAACTCCTTTAGTCCGTACATTGCTGTTACTCAGTTTCAAAATATGGTCAACATGAAGATGCAGTACATAGATCGTGACAAGAACAAAATTCTAGGTAAGTATTTATTTACCTTGGACTGGCACACACCGGAGTGGAACATTCTTGACTCTGGCTACTCGGAAAATCCAGATCAGCATAAGTGCGGACACGTAATCCTTCGAGACGACGGAAACTTTGCGATTCAGCCAAACAACCGAGTCCTTCTTTTCGAGCCGTCTATGGTGACTAAGCCTGGGCAGCGTCTGATAGATCGTCTAGTTAATACCAGAAAATGGGATGTTGAAGACGCGTCTAAGTGGACAGCCGAGGACTCTAACCGCTATGATTACGACATCATTGCTCAACAATCTAAGGAGAAAGATGGCAAAGGGTAAAAACTCGGCTCCAGCCGCCCAGAAGACAACCACCGATCGCAAGAACGGTAAGGCGTCTAAGAAGCGCCCAAAGATCTTCGATGCTGTAAAGCGTCGATTGGTTACTAAGAAGTAGCCAACTATCCTCCTTAGCTCAGCGGCAGAGCAGAGAGCTGTTAACTCTAAGGTCCGTGGTTCGAATCCACGAGGAGGAGCTATAATGGTATTTAATCACGAAAGAGGTTTTGTGGCTAAAAAGAAAAAAGAAAATCCAAAGAATAATCCGGTTGGAAAACCACCGCTACCTCAAGGCGGTCCAAAATTTCAACCAAAACCGAATAAAGTAGTAAAAAGCAACATGTTCAACCGCGGTAATGCCCGCGGCAGATAATTAAATAAGGGCCTGACTGGTTTCGACGGTGAGTCTGAAATTGGTGAAGCGTGCGGAGAAGCCTGTACCTCCTGAATCGGGCAAAAAAATATAAACGGCACACAGTCCGCATTCGCACTAGCTGCTTAGCTAGGCCCCTCCGGTAGCAGTAGTTCTAGCTGGGCACCGCAGGGTTTAAATAAATAGAACAACCCAAGTCTCTCCCACAAGACTTTAAAGAGTGGTAACGTCTGGAAGCTTTTTGTTAGATCGGAGCTCCAGTCGCACTAGATCTAACTACGCACGTAGAAGAACAATGAATTGCTTATCGGACGCGGGTTCAATTCCCGCCAGGTCCACTAAACTGAACCTATGGAAATCATAAAGCACCACGATAGAATCTGGGAAGTACTAAATTTTTTGTCAGAATCTGATATTTCATATTTTTTAGACATAGCTGAAAAAAAGTCCGAGCTCGATTGGATAGATATGACCGCTCCGGACCATTGGAGGGGCAGGACTCTAAATCTGCAAAAAACTTCGGAACTATTAAATGTAGAAAGCTTAGTTTCTTCGTATTTTTCGGATTACCAAAGAATTCACGATATCGGCTCCCTACTACGGTATAGAGTTGGAGATATCTTGGGGGAACACAAAGACAACTCCGAGCCAGAAGACTACAACAATATTTTTGGGCTGATTATCTACCTAAATGACAACTATGATGGAGGCCAAATATACTATCCTGACCTTGGACTAGAGATAAAGCCAAAAAAAGGATCTATGGTAGTTCATGACGCAGGGGTTCTTCACGGAGTTAAACCAGTCACCGGGACTAGAGTAAGATATGTACTAACAAGCTTCGTTAAAGGCAGCGAAACCACAAAATTTTTAGGAGAAACAGATGCTATCTGATCAATTTGTTCTTGACATATTAAGCAACAAGAAAAATGGCTACTATGTAGAACTAGGCGGAGCCGATCCAATAGATGGAAGTAACACTTATCGATTAGAAAAAGACTATGGTTGGAAAGGGGTTAGCTTTGACTGGAACGAAGAACATTCAACCAAATTTAACGAAGTTAGAGACAATCCTTGTTTAGCCGAAAACGCTCTTACCTTTGATCACAGAAAATATTTCGAAGAAAACAACTTCCCTGAAAGAATTGACTATCTTCAAGTTGACGTTGATACTGGGTACACTCCCGGAGGACGCCCAATTAGTAACCCCGCCGCAAACCTACTAGGACTAATTTCACTTCCGCTGAATGTCTACCGGTTCTCCGTTATCACCTTTGAACACGATGCTTTAATACACTTTAAGCTTGGTAGCGTTAGAGATGCCGCTCGAGAAATACTCGATGGCCTCGGATATTCGCTGGTTCAACGTCATACCTGGGAAGACTGGTGGGTGGACCCGGAGATTTGCGACTATATGACCTACAGAAATTACTTTGAAATATCTGCTCCCTAAAAACTAGACTCACTCCTTTGATGCTTATCTAGAGTAGTGGTATAATTTACTTTGGTTTTATCCCTCTCTCTAAGGATTTTTCATGGCATCCAATTCAAGCTCCGAATACAAAGTAGTAGCAGATCAGATTGTTTCCTCTGACGAAGATATCATCGTCAAAGTTTCCGGAGCCATGTACAAGGACTCCATTGAAGAAGCCAACCGCTACGTTACCCTCGGCGAGGTAGGAGAGGGTGGTACTGGAATTGTTGGTGCGACAGGCCCGACTGGCCCTACAGGAGCAACGGGACCTACTGGTCCCGCTGGAACCAACGGTGCAGCTGGTGCTACAGGCCCGACTGGGCCAGCAGGTACAACGGGTGCTACTGGTGCCACGGGTGCAACGGGGCCTCAGGGTGAGGTAGGACCAACTGGTCCTGCTGGAGAAGGCTCTGCTGCAGACATCGCTGATTTTGTGTTCAGCGAAAACGGAACCGACCCTGATCGTTTTGGCAGCAAGTTGACCATCGCTGATCACGACATGATTATTCAAGCCGTTCGTGTAAATGACGAACCAGGCTCAGACGTGGATGTCAATATCGAGGCCGCAAACGATGTATTCATTCGTGCCTTCGATGACGAAATTGGTATTTACGCAGACTCCACAGTAACAATTAGAACCAATTACTACCTCGACGACGGAGAAATAGACGTAGCCAATAACAAAGAGTGGCAGTTCCAGGAAGACGGCGGCCTTCGCTTCCCAGACCAAACTATCCAGACAACCGCCTACACCGGTGGTCCAGATGTTCACGGCAACTTTGTTTTTGAAGACAGTACTCTATACACTTCAGACTCCGACCGTACCTACATCCAATCACGTTTTGATGATGGCCGACTTTCAGGAGAGCTCCTGTTTGACCAAGGCAACGATCGTGCACTACTTAGGGCGTATGGAAACTTTAGCGAGAACTCCTACTCCTCCCAAGACTGGGCCACTGCTACTTGGACAGATGACGGAGAAGGAAATAGCTCTCTAGCTCTTACAGGAGCAAGTACCGTATTTACGTTCCTTAGCACCCAGTTCAGAAACCACAACAGACGAATTTCACTCAATGCGGGGCCTAGAGCTCTACTAAGTGGTTGGAGCACTGACGGTACAGATGGAATTATCTACATCAGTGGCATACCTCCACTTAACACCCCAGGCACTGACCCGATTACTAGCGTCACTTTTTACGCCTCAAGAGCGTCGTCTATTGACATCGACTACGATGACGATGATCTAGATATTTCTGCAGAAAACCTCGACATCAACTTGACGACCACTGGCAGTAGAGATATCAACCTTAACTCTGCTGACACCATTAGACTAGAGGCTGCAACAGGAGACATCTACCTACGAGCGCGAGATGACATTCGTTTTACAACTGGATATAACTCAGAAACCTCACACGAGTGGGGTATGGAGTCAAACGGTACTTTTGAGTTCCCTGGTCAGGGACGCATCAGGAACCCGCTTATCTCTTCTGGAGATAACGTTGGCAGTGATACTCTGCACCTTATTCCAGACTCTGACTTAGAGGTAACTGACCAGTACATCATCCTTGACCCTACCGAAATTAATCACATTCACATCCGTGCTGGTGGTGCTCAGGATTACTCTCAGGCAGAACTCATTCTCGGTGGAGAAAGAGCTGGTGTACGGGTAAGTGATTCAACTGGCCGGGTAAACATTGCATCTAAAAAGCAGGATCTCAGCTGGGCATACGAACAAACTGGCCCAACTGGCACAACGTATGTGGTAAACACAGCATCAGCTGAACCAGATGTCAATGACTTCACAATCGAAAATGGTGTCAAGTACATAATTACTTCTAGAACGGTTGTCGGTGACACTACAGAGTATCTTGCAGTAGGAACCAACAACCTCGACCTAGTATTCGAGGCTGGTCAGTTCTACACCTTCCGCAGAGACATGGGAGAGCACTACTGGACCTTTGATAATGATGGCTACCTAGAGGGCCCATTCGAGGGCGGCGAACTACTTGTAGAGGGCATTGTCAAAGACAACGGAGGAGATCTATGGGTCTCTGCTCAAGAAGGTGGAGCAGTTGTTCTAAGTGGTACTGGCGGAGAGTTCTTAAACAGTGCGACTGACTCAGACAACCAGATTGCAACTATTGGCGACATAACAAATGCAGTTGGTGTTGGCGGAAACGGCGAGGTCACAAGATGGTCTCCAAACTTCCAGGCAACTGGTCTAACCTTTACTGGAACAGCATCTACCTACCCAACCTACAGGTCTCACTGCGTGAAGAACGGCCGCATGGTCAGCTTCTGGATTGAGATTGACTTTGCTACTGTTACTAACTTTGGCACTGGACAATACAAGACAGAACTTCCTTTTGCCCCACTTACTGGAACAATGAACCACTTCCCGGCTTGGGTAAACGTTGATCCAGCACTAAACCCGGACATAGCAGGTCACGTTATCCTACAGGCAGACCACTTGGCAGACACTTCCGTTCTTGACCTTCACTACCTAAAGCAGGCTGGTGGAGCAAACTCTCCGCTTATGGAAGCTGTTTTTGCTCAGGATGCGCCAGCAGAACTAACTACTGACTCCGTAATTTACATCAACGGAACATACATCACCGCTGAGTAGTCAAACACTAAAGAAGCCCCCGTACAAGCGGGGGTTTTCTTTTAGGGTAGACTAATACCCTATGGGTAAAAGTATTATGGAGAAGCTAGCTCTCCTTCCAGAGGAAGAGCGTCTAGAAATCCTTGCCGGAATGGATCCAGACTCTCTAGTTTGGGATTGGTCAGTTTGGGCACGCCCCGAGCAGCTTCCTCCTGACGATGACTGGAACGTCTGGCTAGTTCTAGCCGGCCGTGGTTTTGGTAAGACTCGCCTCGCAGCCGAGTGGGTTCGTGAGCAAGCCAAGTACACCAAAGACGGACAGCGTCGCTTTGCTCTTGCAGCTCGTACCGCTGCTGACGTTCGTGACGTTATCGTTGAAGGTGAGTCTGGAATCATCGCCGTTTCTCCTCCGTCCGAAAAACCGCACTACGAGCCGTCGAAGCGTCGTCTAACTTGGCCCAACGGAAATACTGCCACACTCTTTACCGCTGACGAGCCTGACTCACTTCGTGGTCCTCAGTTCACACATGCTTGGGGCGATGAGATTGCAGCTTGGCGTCAAACTCCTGACGCTGCAGGTATGACCGCGTTTGATAACTTGCGCGTGGGCACTCGTCTTGGCAAGAACCCTCAGATTCTTGTCACCACCACCCCAAAGCGCGTTCCGCTTCTTTACAAACTTATTGAAGAATCTAGGACTGATCGACCTGGTGGATCTAAAGTCGTTGTTACTAGGGGTTCGACTATGGACAACGCAGGTAACCTTTCCGGCGCATATCTTGAAACCATCCTGGGAGTTTACGAAGGCACGACCCTAGCTCGCCAGGAGCTTTATGGTGAGATGCTTGATGACGTAGAAGGAGCTCTTTGGAATGAAGAAATGGTTGAGTCGGCTAGAGAGGTGGCTTACCCTCCAAGTGCTCCGCTTCGTATTATCGGCGTGGACCCTTCGGTTGCTGAGAATCCCCGCGACGAATGCGGTATTATTGTCTGCTCTGCGACTGCAGAACACGATCTCTATAAGCGCAATGCTTGGGTTCTTGAAGACGCTACAGTTCATGGTTCCCCGGACACCTGGGCCCGTAAAGTTGTGGAGATGGCTCGTAAGTGGGGTTGTCCCGTCGTTGCCGAAGTTAATCAGGGTGGCGCTCTCGTTCGAAATGCAATCAACGCTATTGACCCAACTATTAAGGTCCTCGAAGTCCACTCCAAATACGGTAAAGCCCTTCGAGCCGAACCAGTAGTCCTCTCTTACGAGCAGGGACGCGTTCACCACGTTGGCTATTTGCAAGATTTGGAGTCACAGATGTACTCTTGGATCCCAGAAAGCGCATCTAAGTCTCCCGACCGAGTTGACGCACTGGTTCACGCGCTAACTGCTCTCCTAATTAAGCCACCACCGGGCTTCTCGGGTGGAAAAATTCGTGCAAAGAGCTTTGCAGACAGAAAATTGGGAGTGACAAACCCTAATAATCGTCCTCTAGGTAAAATTTTTAGGGTAAGATAGTGAAAATACTTCTGGATAGGTTTCCCTGCCATTTGGCAGCGATTGCGCCTAACAAATTAGACGATGTTACTAAGCTTAGGAGCTTCGAACCTACCCCAGGGGCCTCATATTTAGAGATAACAAGGGTGGTGGTTACAGATGACTTGGTTATGGTGGCAAAAGACTCCCCCGAGGGGCCGCAAATCGTTTTTCGAGAGGCATATGAAACCTATATCCCGTCGGAAAAGGTTGATGAGGACTCTTTTGTTGTCACTTCGTCGGGAAAAATGCTAGCATTCAAGAAGGATCGCGGCTGCGGCTGCGGTTCCCGACTCCGAGGTTGGAATCCTTACAAGACTCTGAACTCGATTAAGGACTAAAATGGAAATTACACTGATTAACTTCATAATTCTTGCTCTGGGAGCATATAGAGCAACCCACCTAATCACGACTGACGCAATAGCGGACGAGTTTCGTCAAAAAGTATGGTCTAAGTGGCCACCAACCACAAAAATTGGTTATCTAATCACTTGCAACTGGTGCACTGGATTCTGGGTGGCACTTCTATTTGTTATAGGAGTCTCAATTTTACCTCAATTGACGTTTGTGGTATCATTAGTACTGGCTATTTCCGCTGCAATTGGTATGATTTCAGCTTGGATCGAACGCTAAAAGATACGGAGCCCAGTTTTGGCTATTTTTAAAAAGCAACCTAACAAGCAGAGCGAATCTCGTCCTGCTATAACTGCGTCTGCACCAAAAAATGCCACCCGAGTTGCTCCTGGCGTTTCTATTGACTCTTTTGGAATTGTTTATGCAGAGCCACAAGTTTTTAATGCTCCTAGACCGCTAACAGCTGCTGCAGCTCAGGTTAAGTTAGACGACAAGACCGAGGCAGAACTATTTAAAGCTCGTCGCCAGTCTGCATCGACTGCTTGGCAGAGCGAAGCGTGGGAATACTACGACTCAATTGGTGAAGTTAAGTATGCCTTTAACCTAGTTGCGTCTGTTGTATCTAGGATCCGTCTTTATGTTGCATCAATCAATTCTCCAAGTGAAGCCCCGGCTCCAGTAGAGCTTTCTGACAAGGTAGACGAAAGACTTGCGCAAGCGGCGGAACGAGCGCTTGACAGATTGAGCTCTGCATTTGGTGGACAAGCAGGTTTGCTAAAGGATGCAGCACTAAATCTTCAGGTTACTGGTGAATGCTACCTAGTTCAGATTCCAGAGCGAGTTGGATCGGGAATTCCAGAGTCTTGGGACGTTAGATCGGTTGACGAGCTTCAGGTAGACCAAAAAGGTAACTACATAATCAATCCAAGAAGAGATGTTGGCGGCGGAACTAGCTCAATGATGTCTCAGGGATACAAAGAAGCCATTCTTCTTCCAAAATCTTCTTTCGTTGGACGTATTTGGCGCTCACACCCTCGCTACACTCAGGAAGCCGACTCTTCGCTGCGTGGATTGCTAGATCTTTGCGCCGAACTTTTACTTTTGAACCGCACATTCCGTGCAACTGCACGCTCTCGCCTCAACGCAGGAGCACTTTACCTTCCGGACGGCCTCAGTGTTGCGGCTGCTCCGGACCCTGACTATCCGTATGACGAAAACGGCGAATACAACCAGCAGTACAACCCAGAGGAAGCTGCCGACGAGTTTGAAGACCAGCTAATCGATGCTATGACCACTCCGATTAAGGATGAGGACTCTGCATCGGCGGTTGTGCCTCTGATTATTCGTGGTCCTGCAGAACTTGGTGACAAGATTAAGCAGTTTTAGTTTGAGCGTTCGTTTGACACAGCTCTCGCACCGCGTGCAGAACGAGTCCTTGAG
>JACCDP010312423.1_pt1 | contig 14522 bp, 9 predicted proteins | sample 7445841 | NCBI WGS metagenome assembly JACCDP01 (sample SAMN15323441, study PRJNA562643) | freshwater metagenome | isolation source: river surface water | place: USA:Blue River Watershed | collected 2017-08-17 | reverse complement strand
TGCGCTGCGAGCAACAAATCCTTCTCACTTTGGGTAGTTAAGTTGGACATGAGCGTTTTATACACCAAGGTCATTTCTTTGTCCGCGAGGCTGTGCGCTTTCTTCGCTTCCTCGTTCATTTCTGCTTGCGTTTGGCCGAAAGTGGCAAAGTACGGTATAAGGGAAAGTATGAATAAGGTATTTTTCATTGCAAGTGATTGGTACTTCTTTAAATATACAACTTACTTGTTTTCATTCGTCATGAATACGAAAAAAACTTATTTTTTGGTAGGTATCGGAAATTACTTAGCTGTTATCTTCTCAAACGCAGCCTTTCTTCGGGTATTTCGAATGCCAATCCAATGCAATGCTTGTTTCGCCAAAATTCCAGCTTCTTCGACTTGATTCATTTCAATCAGCTTATGGGTTGCCCAATAAAATGACTCTATGGGTAAATCGTCGATATCCGTTAAATTCATTTGCGATGAAAGTTCCAAAATATTGTTACACTGGTTGAGGATTTCTTGTGAATTTATAGGTAAGTGATTAAGGCAACTGTGCATCAACGCAATGTTCAACAACCAGCAATTTTCTTTTGCGCCCAATGTTTCACTATCCAACGCTTTCACTTCAAAAAGTAGTTTTTCCTGTTCCTTCGGTTCAACTAGGGAAAAGGCGCGATGTACCGTTGCAATAATACCTGGAATTTCGTTCAGCTCTTTTTTTAGGTCATTAGCCTGTCTTAAATGTTCGAGAGCCTTTTGGTCAAGCCCCATTTCAAAATAGATGACTCCAAGGTTGGAAAGAGAGGAACTGATACCTTTTTTATCCCCCAGTTGACGTTTGATTTCTAGCGACTCCAAATGCAGTTTTTCAGCCTCCTGCATCTTGCCTTGGTCCTTGTAAATATTACCAAGATTCCCCAAAGAAACACTAATACCTTTTTTATCCCCCAGTTGTCGTTTGATTTCTAGCGACTCCAAATGCAGTTTTTCAGCATCCTCCATCTTGCCTTGGGCTTTGTAAATGCTGCCAAGATTCCCCAAAGAAGCACTAATACCTTTTTTATCCCCCAGTTGTCGTTTGATTTCTAGCGACTCCAAATGCAGTTTTTCAGCTTCCTCCATCTTGCCTTGGTCTTTGTAAATGTTACCAAGATTCCCCAAAGAAGCACTAATACCTTTTTTATCCCCTAGTTGTCGTTTGATTTCTAGCGACTCCAAGTGCAGTTTTTCAGCCTCCTGCATATTGCCTTGGTCTTTGTACATGCTGCCAAGATTCCCCAAAGTAGTACTAATACCTTTTTTATCACCAATTTTTTTTCTGACGATTAGAGCTTTAGCATGAAATTCCAATGCTTCACTAATTTTCCCCAAAGAATTGAACAAGACGCCAAGATTATTGTAACTCTCACCTACACCACGATTATCACCTAACTTTAATTTCAGTTCTAACGATTGTTTGTATAGATCTTCTTGTTCCTGTTTTTTGCCAAAATGCCCATTTAATACCCCTAGATTATTCAAAAAACCTGCGGTTAAGTCATCATAACCAAACTCCTTTGCCTCATCGAGGGCGGAACTAAAAATACTCATTGAACGTTCCATATTCCCCTCCCGCCATTCCAGTGCACCTAATTTTCGCATGCCCACAAGGCGACCGTATTCATCGTTTAATTGCGCTTTTATCTCAATAACAGCTGTCAATTTCTCTCTTGCGCTCGTATATCTCCCTTGCAGCATATCGTACTGTGCCGCGTTCAGCATCAAGTCGGATAGCACTTTTTGATTCTCGAGCACCTCAGCTTCTTGGGTTGCAATGGCCATCGCCTTCTCAAAACCCTGCAATTGACCTGTTAGGTATAATGCATTCACCAAGTCTTGTAAGATTTGTAAATCCATCTCACCGGGCTGTTTGGGAAATTCATTGATTACCTCTTCAAAAATCTTTGGATATTCATTGCATAATACGATTAAAAGCCGAACGGTAGTATCTTTCAACAATTCCTTGACTTCATCTTTTGATTCATCGGCTAAATCGATGATCGCAACTAAATGTTGACTCTGATTATTTAAGCAAAAACGAATAAGGATAATTTCAATGGCTCCTTGCAATATCTTAAAACCGGTTGCACGTTTGCACAAAGTCATCAACGAGTTAGCATCGTCAATTTTCGGCCAATGTAATTCAGCTAACAGAAATTCATAAAATTTATCAAAAGCGAATCGAACATAACAATCATCGGCCTCCCACTCTTCCATTAAGACCCCAAGATCCAATAATTGAATATAGGCGCTGTCGCGCTGATTATTGATTAAATAAGGACGCAGGGTATTGTGTTGAATTAAGGTATCACGTTCAATACGCTCAGCATTGTGTTTATCAAGTTCTGTTACGAGCAAGGTAAGTAACTTTTTTCGATCAGGGAAACCCAGCGAATTATCTGACTTTTCTAGAACGATGTTGTCATGATAAAGGCGCATCGCGTCATCGTTGGTAAGCTGCTGTGGAAGTTTAGCACGATGAAATGACTGCATCACCAAACGAGCCATCAATGGACTGCGAATGAGATTCACCGTTGATCCTTCAATATCCAATTCGTTAAATTCCGTCAATGGCCTGAAAATGTAATACCCTTCATCTTCAGGATCTGTAATATCTATCCATTTATAATTTCTATACGCGTTATACAGTTGCTCTACAAAATCTTTACCCACGGGTTGCAATCGAACGATATTTGTCCGTACTTTTTCACCACCTTTTTCCTCTTCAACGGTTAGATATTTGTTGGATTTCAGCTCGCCAAAACGAGCTACTGCACGATTATAGGCGCTGTCTCGAATGCTCACAACGAGTTTAAACCATGGATAATTTCCGGCTTGTGCTACGATGCTATCCACCGATTTTATCAACTCGTTCAAATCTCCTGCATACTCGTTGAGTGCATCAATAATGAGGTAACACTTCTTGTCGGTTGGTGCAATTACCGGATGAACAACGCTCAGAAAATCTTCTAAGTAATGCAACTTTAAGGCACAGTCCCGAAGAAACTTATTGGCAATATCGCCTTGATTGAGTGCACTTCCCCGATAAAAGGCAACCATGTGTCCTGCTTTCTGCCATTCCTCAGTCTTTTGGGCTAGTAGGGTGCTTTTTCCAATTCCACTCTCGCCTCCAAGAACAAAACCATTGTAATCACCATAACTGAAGGAATCCAATAACTCGTTCAAGTCCTGTCGCGGTATAGTAGCCTCGCGCAAGTATTTAGCTGCTGAAATTAATGCTTGTATACCGGAAGTACTGATGTGTTTCCCCACGGAACAAAGCATATCCATTGTCAGATTTTTAGCATCCGCCCATTCAACCTCCATCTGTTTTTGTGACAGCAGTTCTTTCCAATGCTTAAAACGTGATGATTTCTCCAAATGCTCTCCGTTTGACGACAGGTAAATTACCGTGCTCTTGGTATTCCCTTCGAAAACAAAAACATCTTTCCCAATTTCCGGAAGACCATTATCAACCGAATCCTCTACATCAAAGAAGGCGTAAAGCGGCAATATTTCACCCGTAGCATCATTGATTAAAAAAAGCGGTGAAACGGCAGGATTTAACCCTTCACGGTCAAAATCCACCTTTTTCAAGGATGGGCTAGCCCCCATCAATCGTATTCCATTAACCCCTTGTTTGCTCGACTCAACGTGCCAAAGCGTATACCGAGAAACAAAGCGAATTTCCTGTAGAATATCGCACAATAAAGGATAGTATTCATCAAACTCTTTTTGTGCTCTTGCTTGGCTTTGATTAAATCCATGGGCTAGGCCGTTACGGTAATTGATCAATGCCTGAATCTTACCCAATTTTTTTGTTTTAGTTTTTAACGTCCCCTGCTCATCGCTATAGTTCTGGGTAACTAAAAATGGATCTTTGCATTTGGATTCTAATTTTTCATAGGCAACCTTTATTTCGGGAGAAAACAAGGAGATGTTGTGGTCCATCATTGCGGGGAGACACCGAGCAATTAATAGATTCCAAGCTGAAATTAAGGGTCGAGATAAATCCTTTATTAAGGTTTGTTGAATTTGAATATCCTTGAGGTCCTTAGCACGTAGGTATTCACTTGCAAGTTGCAATGCCAAGTATTTTAAGACTGCCGTGAAGGTATCCACCATCAATTTGCATTTCATTCTAGCGTCCGTTTCCTTCAACAGGTCAGAAAAGGGCTTCGCGATGAGGTATGGATAAGTAGCGACAACCTCGTTTTCAAAGGGAGAAAAACCGAGGGTTTGAGGAGATGGATTTTCCGGAGAACTAGTACTTAACTCCGTAAACGCGGCCATGGAAGCGGAAGGGATGCTGGTACCATGAGCCAGAAAACGAACCTGCCCCGTAAACGTGTCTAAAATGTATAATCCGTGCGGAGCTAAAAAACCTTCGTATCTTTTTTCCATAATTGCAAAAGCAAGTACTGTAAAACTTGTATCACAACATATTCCGTTGTGAAAAGCTTAACAAAAGTACGGAAAATGAAACGTTAAACAAGGTTCGGAACTCTTGGTAAAAGTGCAGCTCTTCGACCGATTTAAGTACTGAGCGGTAATCCGATTTTTAACATAACAACAGTACAATTATCATCATAGATGCTGACCTGGTCCTATGTTTTTCAGTAGTTGGATTTTTATCCATTCATTTTTTGATTTTCAGCTACCTTTACAGCATGGATTTTTCACATTTTTCATTGGAAGAAGTTAATGCTTTGAACCGCAATACCCTGATGGAATCCCTCGGTATTGAATGCGTTGAACTTGGGAAAGACTACCTCAAATTCAGCATGCCTGTGGACCATCGAACCCATCAACCCATGGGTATTTTACACGGCGGGGCTTCTGCAGCTCTTATCGAAACTGTAGGTTCCTTCGGTAGTTTTTTAATGGCTCAGGGAACAGATGAAAGGCCTGTTGGACTTTCTGTGCATGCAGAACATTTGAAAGCCGTTCGAAACGGTTACGTAGTTGCTACAGGAACCCTTCTTCATGCAGGCGGATCGACCCATGTATGGGAAGTTAACATCCATGAAACTTCCACTGAACAATTGGTGTGCACCGGACGTTTGACCATTATGCGGATTAAAAAACAAGTGTAATGCTGCATTACAGGATTCCAGGTCAGGCAACCGTTCGGTCCTACGGAGTGTTTCTCCCCGTAAAATCCATTCGCGAGTTCCAAGGATTTGTAGTGAGCGACGCCGACGCAGAACATTTTTATGCGTTTCACCCTATGAAGCAAGCCCGGGAGGTAATTCATCCAAAAAAGATCAAGCCGCACAACATGGATCAGGCTTCCTTCACACAAGCCGTATTAAAAATACAACGAGCGATTGATCAGCTTGGATTGGTTAAAATGGTCCTTTCCCGTGTAATCAGCAAACCGTTGGAAGCTACCAGCGCTTTGGATTTATTCGAATCGTTGTGCAATGAATACCCCAACGCTTTTGTCTACTATTTCAACGACCTCAAACTCGGAGAGTGGATTGGGGCAAGCCCCGAAGTTTTGCTTCGGCGCATAAAAGACCAATATTTTTTGATGTCGCTGGCAGGAACGCGTCTCAGCGGAAAGGTTCCCCAATGGAAACAAAAAGAAATTGTTGAGCAACGCATCGTTACCGACTACCTCGAAGAAATTCTTTCCAGCATGCAGTTGGAGTACGAAACCCATGGTCCATACAACCATGAAGCAGGTCCGGTTACCCATCTGAGAACGGATCTTTGGTTTGAGTCAGAAAGGGACATAACGCATGAACTCATTCGAAAAATGCATCCTACTCCTGCCGTTTGCGGAATCCCACCCTACCTTGCCCAAGAATCCATTAAATCTTTGGAAAGGCACCAACGAGAACTTTATACTGGCGTCATTGGGTTTATGAACCCAGAACAAACCCATTGTTATGTCAACCTCCGCTGCGCACAAATCATCGATGGGATGTTGCACGCATACGCCGGAGCGGGCATCACGGCCGATTCCGACCCAGAAGCCGAATGGATTGAAACTGAGAACAAAAGCAACACCCTTTTTTCATTGCTGAAATAAGTAATTTTGAACCATGATTACCAGCAATAAATGGACGGTGCAGTTAGTAATAGACCAATGCGTTGCTCACGGCGTGATTCATTGGGTATTCTCCCCTGGTTCGAGAAATGCTCCTTTAGCCATTGCCGCAGAGCATCACCCTGCAATAGAAACGGTTGTAATCCACGACGAGCGATCCGCTGCATTTTTTGCACTTGGACTCGCAGAACAATTGGGACAACCCGTTGCCTTGTGTTGCACTTCGGGCTCAGCTCCCGCAAATTACCTGCCTGCTATAACCGAAGCTTATTACCGCTCCATACCTCTCCTGGTGGTTTCAGCAGACCGACCGATGGCTTGGACCGACCAAGGTGACGGTCAAACCATTCGACAACACGGAATATTTAAAGATTTTACCCATCGCGTGCTTCATTTAGAAGACCGAAAGGAGGAATCCAGCACCCTTTGGGAATATCAACGTGATTCGGCTTTTCTACTCAACCAGTTGGCCTTGGGCCCGGTTCACATCAACCTCGGTCTTTCGGAGCCGCTGTACGGAACGGAAACCAAGGATCGTTTTTACCATCGCACCATTTCCTTGATCGAAAATCAATCGATTGACACCATGCTGGTGGAAACGCTGGTTGAATTAATGAAAAACCGAAAGGTAATGGTCTTGTGCGGACAGCATCCCCCCACTCCCGGGCTTCAGGAAGCGTTGGAAACTTTTGGTTCCAACGAACAGGTCGTTGTGCTTACCGAGAACACTTCGAACCTCTTTTCGCAGCGGTTCAATGCCTGCATTGATCGATCGCTTAATTCCATTGACGCATCTATCGAAACTGACTTCATGCCCGATATTTTAATTACCGTGGGTGGAGCGGTTGTTTCCAAAAGAATTAAAACCTTTTTACGGCGCGCTCCCTTACTAGCCCACATACGAATTGGATTGGATTTCCCTGAGATGGACACCTACCAGCAATTGACCCATTCAATTAAAGCCTCTTCTTTAGCGTTCTTTGAGGCTATGAACAGGAACAAGGCAATTTCGCAAGGTTCGAGCTATTTCAAACGTTGGAAAGATTTGGATTTGGAAGCTCAAAGAAAGTGTGAACGTTTCATCACACCGCAGGATAAACTGGTAGATTTCGAAGTTTACCGTGCTTTTTTCGCCTTACTTCCCGAAGACTCGGTAGTTCATTTGGGGAACAGTTCAGTGATCCGCTACGCTCAACTTTTCAATCCGATAAAAGGTTGTACTTACCTTGCAAACCGAGGAACCAGCGGAATCGATGGTTGCATCAGTACGGCCATGGGATATGCCTCAAAAGACCAACGGCTCAATGTACTGCTCATTGGCGACGTCAGCTTTTTGTACGATGTAAACGCATTACAACTCAGGGAACTCTCACCTAACCTGAAAATCATCCTAATCAACAATCAGGGAGGCGGCATCTTCAACATCATCGATGGTTCAAAAGATTCTCCTCAGCGGGCAAAGTATTTTGAAGCGAAACATCCGCGCAACGGTTCGGTGGCTGCTGCCTTTGGCTGGAAATACCGCCAGATTGAGGATCGAAACTTGTTAACACATGCTCTTCAAGAATTACTGCAATCAACGGAAATTGAATGCTTGGAGATTTCAACAAATGACGAAATATCTCCTCGTACATTGGACGACTTTTTTACCTTTGTAAAATAATGGAATACTTCGAAATTTTTCTTCAATACCAGGGTTGGTTGTATTTGTTGCTCCTTTCACTGTTAGAAGTAGTTTTAGGCATCGACAACGTGATTTTCATTTCCATCATTACCGATAAAATGAAAAACCCTGCGTTAAAGAACCGCGCTCGTTCCTTGGGACTCACCTTGGCACTAATTATTCGCTTTGTGCTGTTAGGGATGCTGAGTCTATTAATCCATTTAATTGAGCCGATTTACGCGCCTTGGTTTGGTGAGTTTAATTACGAGGATTTGGTTTTGTTGGTTGGTGGCTTGTTTCTTATTTACAAAAGCACCTTGGAAATGCACCGGAGCGTTAAGCACGAAGAAGAAAAAACCTCGAAAAATGAACTTACCTTTCAAAGTGTGGTAACACAAATTGTCTTGGTGGATATTGTGTTCAGTTTTGATTCGGTAATATCGGCAATAGGAATGACCAACGGTATGGAAAAAGAATTAAACGCCGACCCCATTGCCATTGTTTATTTATCGGTGCTTATTTCCATGTTGGTAATGATACGATTTTCAGGAATTATCAGCGATTTCATTCAGAAAAATCCGACCATTAAAACCATTGCCCTCAGTTTTTTACTGATGATTGGCGTTTTCTTGGTGGCTGAAGCCTTTGGACATAACATTCCAAAGGGTTACATTTATTTCGGGTTCGGATTTTCCATGTTCGTTGAATTGTTGAACATGCGCATTCGAAGAAATAAGGCTCAATAGCGCAGGCCAATAGCCAATTTTAAATCATCGGACAACAAAGCGTCGGGATTTTTATTCAAGGCGCTGGCAATTCCTTTTGGAGAACGAACTTCGTAAATAAGGGTTTTTTTATGAATTGATTTTAGGAAGTTGACCTGTTCTCGGGTGATCTTTTCATTTCGGATGCAAATTCCCCGAAGTTCAGGTTCGCTTTCAAGAAGGGAACTGCTTAAATCAGAAAATTCATGCAGGGCAAGATAGGTAGGAAATCGATTTTTGAAGAGGTGAAAAAGCGCTTCCGTTGGTACAATTAGGCTAAACTGCGCGGTATCCAAATTCAAGGACAACAAGGAAGCGAGCAGCGAATCTTTATTCGCAACTGAACTACCTTTCATGTCGAGAAAGGTCTTTCCTTTATGTAAAACATTGACTAAATCCGAAGTTAAAGCCGCCAAAGGTTCTTGCTTCAACGAACGATACCTCCCCGATTCCAAGTAAGCTGTTGTGGAGGTTTCAACGGCACCGCTTAAATCGGTGGAAGCCTCCAAGGTTTCGTCGTGAAATAACCATAATTGACCGTTGGCGTCCATTCTTACATCGACCTCTACCCCGCTGCACTGCGGTAGGCTCAAGGCATAATCGATCGCTTCGCGAGTGTTGTTGTGATAAATTGCGTTCGAAATGTTCAGCCCTGTGGCCGCGTGGCCAAAAATTTGGGTTGAGCTATCGCTTCGCTTGCTGCATCCTAGAACGAACAATAAAGGGATAAATAAACTAATCAAACGCATAACGAACACCAAGGAAGAGGGAAAAATCTAAAAAGGAATGAACGGCTTTATGTTGCTGTTCCCAGGCTTGGGATATCCCTGTTGAAAGAAAGGGGTCCAAGGGGAAAATGTGCATTCGATTTAAAGGCAAGCTGAGCTGTTGTCCGAGTTCCATGCGGTAATAATTGAAGGCAAATGGCCCTGCGAGCCTACCGTAATTTAGCCGAAGATAGGGCGAAAACTCCACCGCCTTTCGAGCGAATGGATAAGAACACTGCAGTCCCGTCTGGGCGAATAATACCCCAGTGGCAGCACTTCGCTGACCGAAGGCTTGTTGGATTTCAACATTGAAGCATCGCGTTGAAAGCGTTAAACCGAGTTGATGAAAGAAGTCCATTCGTTGCATTCCGAAACTGTAATTCACCGAAAAGGAAGGAGGTGTTGGTTGGGCAAATAGACTTGAAGCAGCAAAAACCCACCAAAACATTAACCCAAGCCCAATCTTTCTCCAAAAACGAACCATCTGAACTCAAATTTGTTACAAGGTTATGAAAAAAATACCGTTTTTAATGGCAGTAGCATTGCTCCAATTGTTTTGTTGGTCCAATGCGCAAACCCTTGTTTCAGGGGGAATTTATCAGAATACGACGTGGACACTTGCCAACAGTCCTTATCAAGTTAACGGGTCGGTGGTGGTTTTTCCAGGGGTGACGCTCACGGTTGAACCCGGTGTTACCTTGTTGATCAACAACACCAGCGCACAGGACCTTTACATCGAAACCCGAGGTACCTTAAACCTTGTAGGAACCAATCAAGCACCGATTATTGTGAGAACCATGATTGACACCACGAACATTGGTTGGGAAGGATTCAAATGTACTTCCACTCAAGGAGGAATCCTTAATGCGGATTATTTTCATGTTTCGAATGCGCTAACGCCCTTTGCCTACGAGACCGGCCTTCCGCTATACCAATACACGGATTGTCGTTTTTCTCATTGCGGGCAAGCCATTACGGTTGCGAATGAGGTCATTCTCAACAACTGTCAATTCAGAGGAAACGAAGTCGGCGTTTACGGATGGAGTTATTTTAACGTCAACAACTGTTACTTCAAGGACAACAATACGGCAATATTCGCATACAGCACGACCTTTACACTGACCAACTCAACATTTATCGAAAATGCGAGCGGTGTTGTTTTTGCCTCAGGTGTGTTCGATTCCATGTACATCGCTGACTGCATGTTTCAAAACAACCTATCAGGCATTAGCAGTCCCAATAACGGCCTCATCGAGAATTGTACCTTGCTTGACAATGCCGTTGGGATTCAAGGATCTTACGACTGCCAAATTAAAAACAACGTCATTGAGTATAACGAATTGGGGGTCGATATTTCGGTGCATACTGAGCTAACCAACAATCAGATCAACAGCAACATGGGAGGCGTTCAGATCTCCGATATCAGCAGTTCAGCGAATGCCCCGACGGTTCAAGACAATGAAATCTGCAGTAACATCAACTTCAACGTCGATAACAACACCAATGTGAATTATTCCCTACTGACCAATTGCTTCTGCGGTGTAGATTCTACCACCATAGAACAATATTTAATCGACGGATATGATGACATCACCAAAGGATTGATCAATTATCAAATTTTCGACAGCTCCTGCAACAATGTGTTTCAAACCGTTCTAAAATTCAATGAAAGCGCCGGATTAGATGTATCGGAAATCAACCTTACCTGTTCAAATCCGTTCAGTAACGAACTCGTATTTCACGCTGAGAAGGATTTCGAAGTTTCGGAAATCACCTTAATCGATGCTTTAGGTAAAATGCATCATTTAGTTGCAAATCAAATCAATGTATTTGATGTATGTAATTTACCGAAGGGCATGTATATTCTCTTAAGCGTCAACCAACACTCCATTCAACGTACGTTAATTAAAATATAAATTCATCCATGAAAACCTTATTTCTTTCACTCTCCCTCCTTTACTTTATTGTTCCGAATGCATTAGCCCAAACCTCCGTATCGGGAGGCATTTATCAAAACACCACCTGGAATCTCGCGGGTAGTCCGTATTTGGTAACCGGCTCCATCGTAATCTTTCCCAATCGAACCCTAACAATCGAACCCGGTGTGGAGGTCATCGTCAGCGCAGATTACAGTTTCAACACTGGTAATTTCTTATACCTTGAAGTACGTGGAAGTTTAATTGCCAACGGAACCCTCAACGCGCCCATCGTGATTACCAGTTCAGACACCACCAATGGATTCTATAATTGGGACGGCATTCGCATCAAAGGTAGCCAAGGCGGGAATGTGCAGATGAATCACTTTGAATTGCACAACACCTGGTATGGAATCTACAACGATGTGGCTCAAGTAGGTGAAACCTACAACTTTGACCATTGCGTTTTCCGCTCCAACAACTATGCACTTCAGCTGAACGCGAACTTGGTCTACAATAATTGTACGTTCGAATCCAACGGCGTTGGTCAAGCAGCTCAACTCATCGGAGGCTCTATGGTGGCCAATAACTCACAGTTTATCAATAATTTTTGCTCGGTTACTTGGTGCAATAATATCAATGTAAACAACTGCCTTTTCATGGGTAACCAGAACAACATTATCGGTTCATCTGGAACCGTTTCCAACTGCCAATTCATCAACAACACTTTTGGATTCATGGAAACTGCAGGAATCACCGTCACCAATTGTTTGTTCGACGGTAATGCGACAGGCATTGAAGGAACATCCTCCTGCAACATCGATAACAATACCTTTGTAAACAACAATGTCGCGCTGAAGATGGGTGACGCATGCAACGTTACGCAAAACGAGATTAACAACAATGCGATTGGAATTCAAGTATTAGCCTACGATCCGAATACCACACAAATCAACGACAACAGCCTTTGTTACAACACAATCCACAACTTGGAAAACCTTACCGACAAAAACTTCCAAGTCAATTTAAACTGCTTCTGTTCCCAAGACTCTGCGGTCATCGAAAACGGAATTTTTGACGGATATGACGACATCACACGAGGCTTGGTCAATTATGCCATCTACGACGATTCCTGTCAGACCATTATCAACTATGTTAGCAAGGTTAATTTGGGGGCTGCTCAATTGAGCGAACTGGATAATGAATGGTCCACCTGGTATGACGGAACATCCATCCAAGTCAACCTTCCAAAAGCGAACGCTTTGGTGGTATGCAATGCCGCAGGTGGGATCGTTTGGAAAGGTACACTTCCCGCAGGAACTAACGAACTTCCATTGCGTTTGGCTTCAGGAATCTATTGGCTAAGTAACGGATCAAGCAATCAAAAGGTATTTGTATCCTTTTAATCAAACAGCGTTGGTGTACCGTCTTCGTTTTTCTTGGTGAAATCCCATTCTACCGATGTTTCACCATTCGTATTTTCCTCATCGTTTGTCCCTTTCTCAATTTCTCCTTCAATCTCAAAAGGCACCTCGTCTTCCATAGGCCATGGCTCTTTGCCTTCGCCAATAGCATGGGTCAGAATGATTTCCTTGACCTTCATTTTGGTCACTTGATTCCCTTGAGCCTTCATGCCTTTAACATCGATCATGTCCGCCAAATTCAAGACCAAGTCCGGAAGGTTTTTGGTTTCTTTGAGCAATTTATTAAAGACCACGCGAACTTCAGGACGGTAGGCCGTTGAGACTGCTTGTAAGTAAGAACCTTCCGTTTCGCTGATGAAAGAAACGCGTTTGTCGGAAAGCACCTCACACAAGAATCGCTTAACGAAATTAATTTCCTTCTCCGGATCGAAATACACGCACGAAATAGGACGTCGAGGCACCCATTTTTCGAGGTGAATCATATCCTCGTCAAAATGGTTGGAAAGATCGAAAGAACTTAATCGGTAATCGCCGTTCTTATAAAGGGTAAGGATGCGGTCATCGCCTTTGAAATCACCAATAAAGCGGCCACGACCTTCGTCGTTCAAGCGGCCCACTACCTCGTCGTACCAAATTTTACGCGCAGCAAGGGTGCTACCGCCCACTTCTTTTTGAACGATTTTTTGGACAATTTCCTTAGTTACCCGGTTGCCCGCTGAATTTCTTCCTTTGATCAACAGTTCCCCCAAATCGATGTCCCATTTCAAGCGTTTCAAATGCGGACGAGGGCGAAGCAATACCGTAATGACTTCACGTTCACCGTTGGGATGAACGGAAAAATACAGGAGTTTGGAACTTTTCGTTCCTTTGGTTAAATCGTATTCCGTATCCCGCGTAATGGAATTGACATAGAAACGTTTCATGTAGGTATCCCCGCCTATTCCATCCTGATAGAACATGTGGTAAATGGTACGGGTATCTCCTTTTTTCCAAACCGCCGCATAAACCAATCCCTTGCCGACAAATTTCTTGTCGGCGACCTTGGTCACCATCATTTTCCCTGAAGAGAAAAAACAAATGATGTCGTCGATTTCAGAACAGTCCCCCACCGGCTCATTCTTACGCAACCCATAACCAATGAATCCTTCCTCGGTATCAACGTATAGTTTACGGTTTGCGATGATGACCTTCGTAGCACTGATGGTATCGAAGACTTTAATTTCCGTCTTACGCTCCCTTCCTTGTCCAAAACGCTTCTTTAAATCCTTGAAATACTCCACAGCATAATCCACCAAATTATCTAAATGGTGTTTTACCTGAGCCATTTCTTCTTCAATTTTCAGCAAGGCTTCATCGGCTTTCGCTCCGTCAAAACGCGTGATACGTATCATCGGAATCTGCGTCAATTTATGAAGGTCCTCATCAACAATCTCACGAATCAACTGCTTCTTGAAGGGTTTAAAACGGTCATAAAGGTACGTGTACAAGGACTCTCGATCGCTGTAAAGCTTAAAATCAATGTACATTTCATGGTTAATGAACAACTTTTCCAAAGTGGAGAAATGCCATTGACGCTGCAATTCATCCAGACGTATTTCCAACTCAAGTTTGAGCAAGGCAGCGGTATGATCGGTATTGATTTTTAAAATCTCCGAAACCCCTAAAAACCTCGGCTTGTCACCGTCAATGATCGAGGAATTGGGAGAAATCGACACCTCACAGTCCGTAAATGCGTACAATGCATCAATGGTCTTGTCCGGAGAAACTCCGGGGGTCAGATGGATGATAATTTCTGCCTCAGAAGACGTATTATCCTCAATCTTTTTTACCTTGATTTTTCCTTTTTCGTTGGCCTTGAGAATCGATTCTATCAGCGAAGTCGTGGTGGTGCCGTAGGGAATCTCATG
>JACCDP010658880.1_pt1 | contig 14524 bp, 14 predicted proteins | sample 7445841 | NCBI WGS metagenome assembly JACCDP01 (sample SAMN15323441, study PRJNA562643) | freshwater metagenome | isolation source: river surface water | place: USA:Blue River Watershed | collected 2017-08-17 | reverse complement strand
GTTTAAACCCCTAAATTTGCTTCAATTATACCTATTTTTTCTTGTAAAAACATCTTTTTAATACTTTTGTTAGGTTCATTTAAAGCTAAGGTAGATTGGGTATCTATTTTTTATAGAGGGCATATTGAAACGGAGGCGCTCTCCGTGTGTTTGGTTTATAAACGAAGGAATGAGCACTCCATAGGATCAATCCCTTTTTTAAAATATACGAATTCATTAAATTTTAATTGATTCAAATACCAAAAAGAAAATACCAAAGAAGATTATTAAGAATATAATCATATAAATAGTAATACCAATTGCATAATTGTAATAAGGTTGGACCGCCTCTTTAGTTAAGCATTTTGAAGTTTTAAATTTATCATTAATCATGTCACCAGGAACGATTAATTTTTCTTTTAAAATTAGTTTTGTCGTGTAATTAACAATTAAAGGTAATTTATCTTTTCTATTTTTTATCCACATTAAGCCTTTATGGATTTCTTTAAGATTTTCTAATATTAAATGACCAGGATTCATTCTAAACGTTTCAAGAATCTCTTCGTATCGGTTTTAAAATTGCTCATAAGTGTAATTGATCCTTGGATCTAGTTGAAAATATTCACAATACTGAATATAGGTGGGCCCATAAAACTCGGATTCATCGATAGATAAGAAAATAGGATGGCCATAAAACATAATTTTTACCCCTTAATTTAATGCATAACCTTTTAATCACAATAATTAAAAATTCATACTCGAAAAAAATATTTTAATTTATAATTAAGAATTAGTTAAATCAGTACTATAAAAGAATGTAAATATAGCCTTTAATAATAGGTAGCTCGATAAATTGGATATTTAGATAAATGTTAGTTGGGTTTTTTCAATAAGATTTTACGGACGCATCAGCACTCCGTGTGTATGATATTATAATTAAAATGGTATTTAGATTATGTTACATATTTTAGGATCAAGTGGTTATTTAGGGTCTCAATTTTTAGCTTCATGCAAAAAGAATGGGATTCCAAATATTAGTTACTCATCAAAGTCTGTTGATAATTCACTATTGTTTGATTTATCAAATGCTAACGAATCTTATTTAGAACAAATAAATGAAGGTGATATCGTTTACTTTTTTCCAGCAGTATCCTCACCAGATATTTGTGAACATAATTACGAATTTGCTTACACATTTAACGTTAAAAACACTGCTTTTTATATTGATTTAATTTTGAAGAAAAATGCAAGAGTTATTTTCTTTTCTTCTGATGTTGTCTATGGTAATAATAATTATATTAATGATGAAAAAAGTAATACAAATCCATATGGTAATTATGCAATCATGAAATCAATTATTGAAAACAATTTTCTAAAAAATAAGCTTTTCTTTTGTGTTAGATTATCATACGTTTTTTCTGAGTTTGATAAATTTTTTATTTACTTAAAAAAATGTCTGAAAAATAAAGAAAGAGCAATTGTTTATGAAGGCCTTTATAGAAATATTATTTACGTTGAGGATGTTATTAGTTCATTGATTATTTTGTATAAACAAATTAATGATTTAGATTTTAATTTACTAAACTTAGTTGGACCAGACAATTTATCTAGATTACAAATGGCTCAAGTATTTAAACAAAAATTTTGTAACATAGATATTTTTGGTACATCAACCCCTATGGATATTTTAAAAAGCAGACCCGACAAAATATTTACCAAATCGATCAATATTGATAAAATAACAAAAAAATCGTTTATTAATTATTTTCAATTTATTCAAAAATTACAGGGGGAATTATGAATAAAAAAGCTTTGATTACTGGAATTACAGGAATGGTTGGTTCGCATCTAGCTGATTTTTTATTGAATCAAACATCATGGGATGTATATGGAGTTTGTAGATGGAGAAGTCCTTTAGACAATGTAAATCATTTACTTGAAAGAGTTAATAATCATGATAGAGTTTTTTTTAACTATGCTGATTTAAATGATCAGATATCGCTCATAAAAGTGATTAAAGATGTTAAACCAGATTATATTTTCCACCTTGCTGCTCAAAGTTTTCCTCAGACTAGTTTTGATTCTCCTATTGATACATATAACACAAATATTCTTGGAACCGCAAGGCTTCTTGAAGCTATTCGGTTAGAGAAAAATAACAATTCAAACTTTGACCCTATTGTTCATATTTGTTCTTCTTCAGAAATATTTGGTAGGGTTTCAAAAACTAAATTAAAGGATATGGGTGGTTTAATTGATGAAGAATGTTCATTTCATCCAGCTTCACCCTACGCAATATCTAAAGTTGGAACTGATTTGCTTGGTAGATACTATGCAGAAGCATATGGTATTCACACAGTTACAACTAGAATGTTCACTCATACTGGACCCCGCCGTGGTGATGTATTTCATGAATCAACATTCGCAAAACAAATTGCATTGATTGAAAAGAATTTAATTCCTCCTGTTGTAATGGTAGGTAATTTAGAATCTCTAAGGACATACGCAGATGTAAGAGATGCTGTAAGGGCTTATTATTTATTAGTAACTAATAAACCAATAAAAGGAGAATACTACAACATAGGTGGTACTTTTACTTGTTCGGTTGGAGAAACCTTAAACACATTAATTAATCTATCTACTCAAAAAAGCAAAATAAGAATTCAAATTGATCCTTTAAGGCTTAGACCAATAGATGCAGATTTACAAATACCAAATTGTAATAAGTTTATCCAACATACAGGCTGGAAACCAGAGATTAGTTTCCAAACTACTATGCAAGATTTACTAAATTATTGGAGAAATAGAGTAGCTTCTGGAATTAAGCTATTAACCCGTTAAAAAATGAAAAGAATTGCACGCAGTAAATCTCCTTTAAGAATAGGTTTAGCCGGTGGTGGAACTGATTTAAGCAGTTATTACTTGAATTTTGGTGGTGAGGTTTTAAATGCCACTATTGATTTATATGCTCATACCACAATTGAGTTGTTAGAAGATGATAAGGTTATTTTTGAATCAAATGACTTAAATAAAGAAGAAACCTATTCCTTAAATAAAATAGATTTTACTAAATCAGAACTTAAACTTCATTATGGGGTTTATCAACGAATCACTAAAGATTTTTTAGGCGGTATTTATCCTTCGTTAAAAATACAAACCTACGCTGATGCTCCTCAAGGATCCGGGCTTGGAACCTCTTCATCTATTGTTGTATCTATAATAAAAGCTTTTACAGAGCTTTATCAGATACCCTTAGGTGAGTATGATATAGCCCAATTAGCTTATGAAATTGAAAGAATTGATTTAGGTTTAAAAGGTGGCAAACAAGATCAATATGCTACAGCATTTGGAGGATTTAACTATATTGAATTTACTAAAGACGATAAAGTTATTGTTAATCCGTTGAGAGTAAAAAAATGGATAAAAAATGAACTAGAAGAGTCTTTGGTTTTGTTTTTTACAGGAAAATCTAGGGATAGCGCAAAAATTATTGAACAACAAATTTTAGATACTTCTTCTAAAAATACTTTAAATTTGGAAGGTATGCATGAACTTAAAATCGCAGCCAAAAATATGAAAAAAGCTTTATTAGTAGGTGATATTAATGGAATAATCGAACAAGTTAAATTAGGTTGGCAAGCAAAGAAAAAAACCTCCTCTTTTATTTCAAATCCTGAATTAAATCATATTTACGAATATGCTTTAAAACATGGGGCTTTAGCTGGAAAATTAAGTGGTGCTGGTGGAGGCGGCTTTTTTATGTTTTTTGTCACACCAAATAAACGTTCTAAGTTAATAAGTTCATTAAATCAATTATCTGGACATGTTCAAACATTTGAATTCGTAGAAAATGGTACATTAGGATGGTATTTATAAAATGAAAACCAGTTCAATTCACAAAATAGATATTTTTTTCGATAAGCATAAAGATCTATTATTTTTGAAATTATCTATTATTGAAATTATTCAGCTTTTGGTAAATAACTTTTATAAAGGCGGCAAAATTTTAATTTGTGGCAATGGCGGAAGTGCTGCTGATTCCGAACATATTGTTGGTGAATTGATGAAAGGTTTTGTACTTAAAAGAGATTTGAAGACCTCATTACTAGATCGAATTAACAAAATCTTTCCAGAAGATACTTTTATGTTTAAAAACAATCTACAATTATCAATACCTGCTATTTCATTAGTTTCACAAACGGGTTTAATAAGTGCTTTCAATAACGATAAGAATTCTGATTTTGTCTATGCACAACAAGTATTAGGTTATGCAAATCCCTTTGATTCATTAATTTGTATTTCCACATCTGGAAATTCTAAAAATATTTTATATGCAGCAAAGATCGCAAAAGTTTTAAATATTCCTGTTATTTCATTAACAGGATTTAATGGCGGTAAGTTAAGAGAATTAACCAATCACTTAATAAATGTACCCTCTAATGTTATTTCTGAAATCCAGGAATATCATCTACCAATTTATCATTTAATTTGTTTAGTAATGGAAGAAGAAATTTACTCGGAATAAACTATGACAGCAATTATATTAGCCGGTGGCTTGGGAACTCGATTAAGACCCGTTATAAGTGATATACCAAAATGTATGGCTCCTATAAAAGGTATACCTTTTTTGGCTTATATACTAAATAAATTATCAAAAAATGGCTTCAATAATATTATCATCGCGGTTAGTTATTTAAGACAATATATTATTTCTTATTTTGGCAATCGATTCAATGGAATTTCCATTTCATATTCAATAGAAGAGGAACCATTAGGTACAGGTGGTGCAATTTTAAAAGCATTACAACTTACTAAAGAAGACAACATATTTATTTTAAATGGGGATACATATTTTGATATTGATTATAAAAAGTTAATAATTAATAAATATGATTTCGTTTTAGCAGCCAAATTTGTTTCAAATGTATCTCGTTATGGGAAATTAATTGTAAAAGATGATAGGGTAATTAACTTTGGTGAAAAAGGCCCAATTCAATCTGGATTAATTAATGGTGGGGTGTATTTTTTAAATAAGAAATCAATTTTAAATTTTAATTTTGAAAAAAAATTTTCTTGGGAAAAGGACTTTTTAGAAAAATATATTAACTCCGTGTACATTTCCTATATTAAATATGATAATTTTTTTATTGATATTGGTATACCTGAGGACTACACAAAGGCAAATTTATTATTAAAGTATGAATAAAGCACTATTTTTAGATAGAGACGGAGTTATCAATAGAAATTATGGTCATGTTCATACTATTGATAAATTTATTTTTAGAAAAGGTATTTTTGAGCTTACAAAATATTTTCTTGAAAAGGGTTTTTTGATTTTTATAATTACTAACCAGGCAGGTATATCAAAAGGTTTATACACACAAAATGAGTTTCTTAAATTGACCGAATGGATGATTACCCAGTTTAATAATAGAGGAATAATTGTAACTAAGGTGTATTATTGCCCACATAATATTAGCAATAATTGTAATTGCAGAAAACCAAAACCAGGTATGATTATTCAAGCTCTTAAAGAATACAATATTAATACAAAACAAAGTTTTTTAATTGGTGATAAAATGACTGATTTACAAGCAGGAAAAAGTGCAAAAATTCAATTTTTATACAATACCAGCAATTTTAGATCATTAATTAAACTTTTGGATAAAATTAAAAATCATTTATTATGAACAAACATTCTAGATCATATGTATTAGTTACAAAAAGATTTTTTGATTTTTTTTTATCACTTTTTATGATTATAATTTTTACTTTTCTAGTTATAATACCCGTTTCTATTTTTATCAAAGTAACTTCTAAAGGACCTGTTTTTTTTAAACAAATTCGAATTGGTAAAAATAATAAAAAATTTACTTTATATAAATTTAGGACCATGAGAATTGATGCTCCACATGAGGTCCCTACTCATTTATTAGATAACCCTGAAAAATGGATCACACCAGTTGGACATATTTTAAGAAAGACCTCCATTGATGAAATTCCTCAGTTCTTTAATGTTTTAAAAGGTGAAATGAGCATTGTTGGACCTAGACCAGCTTTATGGAATCAATATGACTTAATTGATGAACGGTATCGTCTTGGTATATCTTCGTTAAAGCCTGGAATTACTGGCTGGGCACAAATTAATGGAAGGGATAAATTAACAATTAAACAAAAGATTGATTTAGATTATTATTATTTATCTCATGCTTCATTATTCTTAGATATTTTGATTATTTTCAAGACCTTTTTTAAATTTTTTAGAGATCCTACAGTAATAGAGGGTAAATCTAATAATTTCAAAAGCTGATTATACTATTTCTTAATTTTTACAAAAAAAATATGTGTCATTCATTTTAAAAAATATATATAATTTCAATGGACCCTTAGCTCAAAGGTTAGAGCTACCGGCTCATAACTGGTTGGTTACAGGTTCAAGTCCTGTAGGGTCCACCATTTTTATTATTTTCTACTTCCTCCAATATGATAAAATACAATTTGGTTGGAAGCTTACCCAAGTGGCTGAAGGGACCAGTCTTGAAAACTGGTAGGGGTCGCAAGGCCCGCGAGAGTTCGAATCTCTCAGCTTCCGCCATTTATATTTATTTTTTCATATTTTAATTTATTTTTTATATTTTAATAAGTGGAGTAAAATCACTTTTAAAAAAAATGAACTTTATTAAAAAGTCTTCTTTCAATAAACACTTTTATTAATTATTTTGAACTTTTTAACTTAATAATGTTTTTATAACTAGTTAATTAAATCTATAGTATTATTTTGTTATTATTGTTTTAAATTAAAAATGAAAAAAAAACTATTAATAATTTGTCAATATTACTATCCTGAAAATTTCAGAGTGAATGATATATCCATTGATCTTTTAAAGTTTCACTATGATATTACTGTTCTTACTGGGATTCCAAATTACCCCAAAGGTAAATTTTATAAGGGCTATAACTATTTTAACAAACGCAAGGAGGTTATTAATGGGGTTAAAGTAATCAGATTACCAATTCTTCCAAGGTTTAATTCAAAGTTATTTTTGTTTATAAATTATATTTCTTTTATCATTACTGGATATATTTGGGCAATTTTCAACAAAATTAAGTTTGAAATTGTTTATTGTTATCAATTATCGCCAATTACAATGGCTTTACCAGGAATTTTCATAGCAATCAAACAAAAAATACCATTTATTCTTTATGTAACAGATTTATGGCCAGAAAGTCTTTTATTTGCTGCCAGAATAAAAAATATATTTTTCATTAAAATACTTAACAAGATAGTTAATTATATTTATGAGAAATCATCAAAAATTTTAATTTCATCAAAAGGATATAAGGTTCCTATATCAAAGCGAATCAAAAATCTAGATAAAATTATTTATTGGCCACAATATGCAGAGGAAATATACAAACCATTTATTGCCACTAATTCAGAAGATCAATCTTATTTATCAAACAAGCTATTTACAATCACTTACACAGGTAACATTGGTTTTGCACAAGATTTTGACGTTTTAGTTAATGCTGTTAAATTATTGAAAGAGGAAGGATTAAAGTTAAAAATTAATATAGTTGGAAATGGAAGATTTTTAAAACAACTTAAACATTTAGTATTTACTTCCAATATTTCAGAATATTTTTATTTTCTTGGTTCTAAGGCACCATTTGAAATTCCCCAAATCTTATACACTTCAGATGTTGCTTATTTAAGTTTAGCTGATGAGATTTTATTCAGTTATACGTTACCTTCAAAATTCCAAACATATTTGGCATGCGGAATACCTATATTGGCGTCAATTAATGGTGAAGCATCAAGATTAATCAAGGAAGCTAACTGTGGCTACTCATCTAGGGCGGGAAATTCCAATGATCTGGCTGATAACATAAAAAAAATGCGTCTATTAAGAAAAAGTGAACTCGTAAAACTTGGCTTAAATGGCCTGCATTATTCAAACACTCATTTTAATAAAAAGACCCTTTTAAATAAACTTGATTATATATTTCAAAATAGTAAGATAGGAATTATCTAATGAGGGATATTTATCTTTGATAAAAAAAAATATATTAGTGTATGACATAGCAGCCGAAAATGGTGGAGGTTTATCTATTTTAAACGATTTTTATGTTGATGTTTTAAAAAACAATAAAGATGGTTACAAATGGTTTTTTTTATTAAGTAAAGTAAAACTTATTGAAACTAAAAATATTAAAGTAATTTATGTACCTTGGATCAAAAAAAGCTGGTTTCATAGAATTTTTTTTGATCTATTTATTGCAAGGAAATATATTAAAAAGTACAAAATAAACGAAATTTTATCATTACAAAATAACATTATTCCTTTTCTAAAAATAAAACAAATACTATATTTCCATAATTCATTACCATTTTCTCAATATAGATTTCGAATCTATGAGAATATTATATTTTGGTTTTATCAAAACATAATTACCTATGTATATTTTTTTTCTTTTTTGAATTCAAATTTTACTGTATTACAAGCTAATTGGATTAGAGAATTATTAATCAAGCGTAAATTTATCAGAATTGATAACAGTATAGTTATTTCACCTGTTATAAAACATAATGTAACAAACTATTTTAATTATAAATATGATAATTTTTCTACTTTTTTCTATCCAGCAAGTCCAGTTTTTTTTAAAAATCATAGATTAATTGTTGATGCATGTTTAATTTTATCAGCAAAGAAAATTCATTATAAAATTTTCTTTACTTTACTTGGTGATGAAAATAACCACATAAAAAAATTAAAAAAAAGAATTGATTTTCATAAATTAAATATATACTTTATTGGCAATTTAAATAGAGAAGAAGTTTTTAAATATTATTCAAAATCAGTTCTGTTATTTCCATCATATATCGAAAGTTCCCCCTTACCATTGTCTGAGGCTATACTTCATAAAAGTATTATATTTACATCAGATACAAAATTCTCTCATGAATTATGTAAATTTTATCCAAATACTTATTATTTTAACCCATTTGATTCTTTACAGTTATCTAATTTAATGGAAAAATTAATTTCCGGATCAATTTCATACATTCCTTTCAATTCAACTAATATTGAAGACAGGCAGTCTTTAATTAGTTTATTTTAAAATTAATCATTATACTTTATGAAAAAAAATATACTTGTAATAGTCCCTAAAAATTATGAAAAAGTCGGTGGATTAAGAATACCAATCAATAAGTATATTTCGAATTTGCAAAATCAATTTGAAATTAATATTCTTCCCGTAAATTATAAAATAATCTTTTTTTTATTTTATAAATCCAAAACTAATCGCCTTATAAATGAAAACACTCATAGCATTATTGTATTTAGTGGAATAAATCAAGCAATTATTACTATGTTCAACATTCAAAATTTAAAATACAAATGTAAAACTATTTTTTACATTGCGGATAGTCCATTGCTTCTATATGAATCAATGTTGATTTTATGCAAAAAAGATTTAAATTTAATTTTATATATTGGTTTCCAAATTAGAAGAATATTATCATATTTTAAAGAGAGTTATGTACTAAATAAATTTGATGATATTATTTATTTATCTAAAGTTGATTATAATTTTGTTATTAAGAAATATCACAAGGTAAATAAATCCAAAATACATTGTATTTCTCATGCAACCGAAATACCTAAAAGTATTATTTCACGACAAAGTTTAACCTCAAATAAGTTTTTTATGATTGGAATACTTACCAATATTTCTCATTATTCATATATTTTGACTTTAAAACCATTGATCGAAAATATATTCCCAAAAATATACGAAAAAAATAAGAATATTAAATTAGTCATCGTAGGTAAAAATAATTCCAATTTTTATTTAAATAAGATAATACGAAAGCCATTTGTAGAATATAAGGATTATGTTACCAATTTATCTGAGTTTTATGAATCAATTGATGCTTCAATTTACACTGTGAGAAAACTTAATGGCATACTAAATAGAATTCTAGAATCTTGGGCGTATAATAAATTAGTTTTTGGCTATGATTATAATTTTAGCGCTTTTACTGATGCTGTCGAAGATATTCATTTCATAAGTTCGAATTCAGATGATCTATTATCTAATGAAATAATTAAAACCTCATTAAATCGTGATAAAATTAAACAAATTGAAAATTCAAGTTATGAACTAGTAAAAAAACATTATAATTGGGATAATCAATTTGTTAAATTTAATGAAATATTATCAAAAGAAAAGCGTTAGTTTATCCTTTTTTTCTCTTATTTATTATTTTTTTTTACTTTTATCTCCATTTGTATATTTTTTAACAAATGATCTAATCCTTACATTATTAATATTTTTAATATTTTTATCTTTTCTTATTTATTCACATATTTATTCTTCGAGATTTAATTATTTAAATCATATTTTTATATTTTATTCAGTATTAGTTGGTCCAATTAATATTTTTTTTACTTATTATAGTCCAAATATTTTAATCACTTCTAACTTCAATGAAGCTTTTAATTCTAATATTTTTCTAAGTAAAAATCTTATTTACTTATATCTTTTTCTTTTACTTTTATTTTTTTTGATTCTTATCCCTTTTATTAGTATAAAAATAAATTTTAATAAATTTGTGAATAGCATTTTAAATTTTCCGAAAATAATTAATTTAAGAATTAATTTTCTTTATCTTATTTTTTTGGCTCTGATTGAGTATTTTCTTAGAATTAAATTTAATCTCAATGTTCCTGGTAAATTACCATTAATTGTTGGTTCAGGATACATAGTATATTTTCTTGATTCAATTAAATATTATTTCTTTTTTATAATTTTGTATAAATCGATTCTAAAAAGAAGAAATATTTTATTTGTTTTTGGTAATATATTGACATCTTTAATTATTTTCCAACTTCCAACTGTTTTAATTGGTCAGCGCGGTCCTATACTTCATTCTTTTTTCTCTATTTTATTATTCTTTATTTTTTTACTATCAACTAAAAACTTTGCTAAGTATTTCAAAGCACTTGATTTGAAAATTAATAAGGTTATTTTTCCTATTTTTTTTTCTATTTCAATTATTTTTATAATTTTAGGTATAACAAATTCAATTCGAAGTAACGAATTTGAAATATTTTCTTTTATTGTTAGAAGAATTACTGGTATTTTTGACGGTTTGATTTTTTTAGATAATTATAGTTATAATCCATTTTTCCCAAAAAATACATTTATTGATTTTTTTTATAAGTTATTTTTTGAATATGGTTTTAGTCCAAATAAATACTATACAATTAAGGTTCTAGGGTATCCTGAGACAGCTGTTCATGGAAGTGCAACACCTATCTTTGTTAATTCACTCTATTATGGTGGATTTATTGGCTTGATATCTATGACAGTATATTTTGGTTTATTACTAGGTTTAATTAATAATATTTTGAAGGCCTTTTTATTAAAGTTAGAAAAACAACCATCTCTTCAGATTATAGGAGGTATTTATTTCTGCCTATTATTGTTTGTAATGATTTTTCATAGCAATATAATAGATGGAGATGTTACTCATTGGAAATTTTATTCGATTCCATTAATTTCATTTTTTTTAGTATTATTTACCAAAGAAACTAAGAATTTTTAAATATGAAAATACAAACATCAAAAAAAGATATATTTTCAAGTATATTAAAATCAATTTTTATTACGGGATCTAGTTTAATTTTGATACCTTTTTTATTGTTATTACCTGATCTTGAACTTGGTATTTATTATGTATTTATAGGTTTAGCCACAATTGTTAATTTATTTGATTTTGGATTTACAGCCTCTTTTTCGAGATATATAACTTATGTATGGAGTGGAGCGGTTGACTTAGTAAAGCTTAAAAATTCAAGTGAAAAAGAAATCAATGAAAAGTTACTCATGCAAATTGTTTTAGTTTCAAGAAAAATTTATTTTTTTATCTCAGTTATTTCTTTATTTTTACTATCAACTTTGGGGACGTATTACGTTTTTAAAGTAAGTAATGGTCTAGTCTTTATAAAAGTATTATTTAGTTGGATATTTTATTTGGCAGGAATTGCATTAAATCTTTATTTTAATTATTATTCAACATTATTACGTGGAATTGGAAAGATTTCACAATACAATAATGCATTTTCAATTTCAAAAATTATTCAGGTTTTTTTTTCAATAATATTTCTGTTTTTTAATTTAACTTACTTTGGATTAGCAATTTCATATTTTATAAGTGTTTTGGCTTTTAGGTTATTGATTTCTAAAGAACTTTCTAAATATACATACTTGTTAAATCACAAAATTAATTTAAATGGATATCTTAACGCTGAATTTAGGGTTATTTTTTCTACCATTTGGAAAAGCACATGGAAAGAAGGCATTATCTCATTAAGTAGTTATATTTTAGTTCAAGGAGGTACGATTATTGTTTCTATTTTTTTATCTCTTTCAGAAACTGCAGTTTACGGCTTAATATTGCAAATAACTTCAGCTGTTGCATTAATTTCTTCTTCATTGTCTGATGCTTTTCAACCGTCAATGCAGTCATCATTTGCTCTTAATGATACAAATTCACAAAAAAAAGAACTGTCTGTATTAATATTATCTTTCGTGATTCTTTATTTTATTGGATTTTTATTTTTGATATTGTTTGGTATTGATATTTTATTTTTAATAAGTTCTTCAATTACTTTACCATTAATGCCGCTTTTACTTATGGGACTCTATCAATTCATTTTAAAAATAAGAAATTCATATGCTTCCTATTTTTCAAGCACAAATAGATTAAATTACTATAGTTCTTTTCTATGGTCTTCAATACTAAGTTTAATTTTAATGATTGTTTCAGTTTATTTATTAAACTTAGGACTTATTGGAATTATGATATCCCAAATTTTAAGTCAAATTGTATTTAACTTTTGGTATTGGTCATATAAAACACATAAAGAACTTAAACTTTCAATTAAAAACATGATTACTTATTTTTTTTCTTTCATTAAGGACAATCTTAATATAAAATTAAGAAATAGTGAAATTAATAAAAAATAACATACTTATTCTTAAATCTGAACAGTTAAAGCTCTTAGATAAATTAGTCCGTTTTTTGGATCAAAATAAAATTTTGTATTTTATTGCTTATGGTACATTACTTGGTGCAGTTAGACATAGCGATTATATTCCTTGGGATGATGATATTGATATATGGTTAAAAAGAGAAGATTATAATAAACTTATTAAATTAACTAATGTTAATGAATTCTCAATATTTCACTACTCTTTGATAAAAAACTTTTCATTACCTTTTATAAAGATTGTTGATAACTCAAAATATCTAATTAAGGAAAACTCGAGTTATAGAATTAAAAATCTCGGTATAAATATTGATATTTTTCCTTTGGATTATATTAATGAAAATAAATTTATATCAAAGTTTATGTTTTTTAACTATAGAATTTTAAGAACAATTATGAATATAAAACTTGTTAATTATTCTTCCAATAGAAACATTTTTTTGTCAATTATAATTTTTTTTCTTAAATTTGCACTTTTACCAATTCCAATAAGACTCGTTATTAAGTTAATTGATTTTAATGCCCAATTATCGAAACAAAAAACTAATTCTTATACATCTCTAATTTGGGGATATGGTTCTAGAGAGATATTTCCTACTTCTTCATTTAATTCATTTAAATTATTTAAATTTAATACCAGATTATTAAAAGGACCATTAAATGAGTACTTTATTCTTAGCAAAATATACGGTAACTTTTTAAAATTACCTTCAATTAATAAACGTAAAACACGTCATAAATTTAGTTTATATAAAAAGTAGTTAAATATTATATTTTTTCGTTTTAAGTGTTTTATTTCAAACTTTTATCTTGCTAAATTTTTCAATATAAAGGATAATTTAAAAGCGTGGACCAGTGGTGTAGCGGTTAACATGTCTCCCTGTCACGGAGAAGATCGCGGGTTCGATTCCCGTCTGGTCCGCCATAATTAAATGAAAAAGAAAGTATTAGTAACTGGTGGGGCAGGATTTATAGGGTCTAATGTTTCTCTTTTGCTAGAAAAAAACAATTTTGAAATTTATATTCTTGACAATTTTTCCTCGGGTTATAAGGAAAATATAGTAAATCTAAATGCTACGATTATTGATATTGATTTAATCAAAATAAATGAATTAAATTCATTACCTAAGTTCGATTATGTTTTCCATCTTGCGGCTAGTGTTGGTAGGCAGAAGTCAATTGATTTTCCGATTGAAGATTCTCAAACAAACATTATGGCTACATTAGAATTATTAAAATTTATTGTTAAAAATAAAATCCCCAAGATTATATATTCATCTTCAGCCGCTATTTATGGTGAACTAAAAAGTGATACGATTGACGAATTACATCCAATTGAACCTAATTCACCCTACGGAGTAAGCAAATTGGCTGCTGAAAAAATGATTCTAGCATTTGCAGAAATATATAATTTTAAAGCAGTTGCTCTTCGATATTTTAATATTTTTGGGGTAAATCAACGATTTGATGTGTATGGAAAT
>JACCDP011228314.1_pt1 | contig 14526 bp, 4 predicted proteins | sample 7445841 | NCBI WGS metagenome assembly JACCDP01 (sample SAMN15323441, study PRJNA562643) | freshwater metagenome | isolation source: river surface water | place: USA:Blue River Watershed | collected 2017-08-17 | reverse complement strand
GTCATAAGTTCCAGTAGTTGAGGTAATTGTCAGAGTTGCTTGGCTACCTTTGGCCATAGTTAAAACTGCGTTATTTGAATTTGCTGTCGAACTGTTTGTAGAAATCGTACTGGTGACAATAACCCAATAATTAGCGGCATCGGCCAGCGATGACGTAGTTAAGGTATAACTGGCACTAGTTGCGCCGGCAATCGTCGCGGTGCCCTTCTTCCATTGGTAAGAGAGAGTTCCGCCATCTGCTGGCGTTGATGCAACAACTGTAAAGGTAACGCTTTCTCCAACGGCTTTGGACGCATCGGCTGGCTGGGTAGTAATAACTGGCACTTGCGGAAGCGGTGTTAAATCTGCAGTTGATGTTCCAGTACCGCCAGGAGTCGTAACACTAACTTTTCCGACTGAGCAGCAACTTCTATTAGATGTAAAAGTAATGCTCGTTGCGCTAACAATGTTAAATACAGATACAGACGTCGCGCCAATTTTCACTGAAGTGGCACCTAAGAAGTTGGTACCGGTAATTGTTACAGTATCGCCATACGGTGTTGATGTAGTGCCTAAAGTAGTAGATACAAATGATGTTACGGTAGGAACTAGCGCGGTCCATTTGGCATACATGATTACATTTGCCGTATTTGAGTAAGTGGCACTTCCAGTTGCTGCGTAATCTGTGCCTGAACCGTTTGCAGCCGTGTTCCAGCCAGCGAAAGTAAATCCAACTCGGGCAAGGCTTCCGGTATTAGCACTTACTAAGGTTCCGCTAGCCCCAGTTATGTATAAACCACTGGCTGGAACAGTTCCACTATCGGCGCTGTTTGCCGAATAAGTAATTGTGTAAGAAGAAGTAGTTGTCACGGCAGTCGAAAGGCTGGAGAGCGCCGAGTCGTTGTAGTTAGCTCCCCCGACTGCCTTAAGTTTTAGTTTGTAAGAAGTTCCGTCAGCCAAGGCACTATCTGTAAGAGTTGGCGTCGTAGAAGTGATTCCGGTGATTGTCGCTACAACGGTCGTGTTATCTGCGGCAGAGATAATTTGAATTGTGTACGAGCTCGCACCACTCACAGCGTTAAAGGTTGCATTAATTGACTTTAGAGTGCCGGCAGTTGCAGAAAGATTTATTGGGGCTGCTGGAGTAGAAAGCGTTCCTTTATTGACGGTAAATGTCCCCGATACCGTGGCTGTGTTGTAATTAGTGGTATCCGAAGGTGTAAATGTCGCCGTAATGGTAGAAGTTCCAGCACCTGTAACCGTCAAAGTATTCCCGCTAACAGTTGCAACCGAGGTGTTGCTAGAGGTGTAGGCAAAAGTTCCGGCAAGTGTTCCTTTAGTAGGGTCCGTAATTCCGCTGGTAACTGTGGACCCAAAAGTTCCGTTCGAGATAGTTAGAGCACCTAAATTTGGATCACCCTTAGCAACTGTTATGTCTTGGGTTGCTTGCGTTGCAGCAGCATAAGTTGTGTTTCCAGTTTGGTTAGCTGCGATCGTACAAGTGCCAACTGCTTTGAAAGTGACAACGCCTGAAGCGATCGTACATTGCGTTGTAGTTAGCGAAGTGAAGGTAACTGAGTTTCCAGAACTTCCGCCGGTTGCTGTAACTGTGTAGGTAGATCCAGCAACTTTCGCCCCAGTTGGTGCAGTCGAAGTAAATGTAATTGTCTGGGTTTGCCCAGTCATAGTTAAAGCCGCTGCGCTAGAAGTTGTGCCGGCGGATACAACTGAATTCTGAGTGCTTTTTACAATTACCGTGTAGTTAGCTGCGTCTGCGGTTGAGCTAGTAGTAAAGGTATAGCTTGCACTTGTCGCACCAGTGATATTCGAGCCGGCTTTTTGCCACTGATAAGAAAGCGTTCCACCATCAGTTGGTGCGGCAGCTACTACGGTGAATGTGACCGATTCACCAACAACTTTAGAAACTGAAGATGGCTGCGTAGTGATCGTAGGCGCACTCACTGCAATTGACACAGAGCCAGCTGAGTTAGCAGATCCCCCGAGAGTGGTAACCGAAACCTGGCGGTTTCCAGCAAGAAGTACGGGAGTTACAAAGGAAATCGAAGTATCACTGATAACGGTAAATGAAGCTGCATCAACGCCACCGATTTTCACTGCCGTCGCACTGCTTAGTGCAGTACCAGTAATTGTGATGGTTGCCCCACCGTTTGTGAATCCACTACCGGTACTTATGTTTGTGATTGTAGGGACGTCGTAATAAGTAATGTTTCCGGCACTTAAAGTTTGCGCCGTTGGATACGTCAAGACAATTGCTTTCGAACCACCTGTCAGAAGTGACGGAGTTGTAAATACGATAGTTGTGGCGTTCTTTGAAGTGATAGTTGCGGTCGTTCCGTCAACAGTCATTGAAGTAACTAGATCTAAATTTGTACCTGTAATCGTTCTTGTTTGCCCACCGGCTTTAAGGGCATAATCGACGTCAATCGAAGTGAATGTGGGATTAGCTTTCCACTGAGCATAGAGAGTAATTGCACTAGTTCCGCCCGGCGTATATGGGAAAGTAAGTGCAGTTCCGCCGGTTGATCCAGTAAACCAACCCAGAAATACATTGCCAGAATATGTAGGCGCAGTCGGTGAACTTACAGATCCGCCATAAGTGAACGAACCAGAAGTAACCGCACTTCCGCCTTGAGAATTAAAAGTTACGGTGTAGGTATTGATTGTCCAGATTGCATAGAGTGTTAAATTCGCGGCGCTTTGATAATTAGTGGCACCCAGTGCATAGCTGGTACCAGTGCCGCCAGTATTTGTGTTCCAACTTGTCACGGTGTAACCAGTCCTCGTAAATTGTGAAGACACATCAGAAAGTGTTTTTAGTGTTGGATACGCAGTTACATCAAAGTTTTGAGTTAGTGCGGTGCCAGAACCACCAGTGCCAGCGTTATAGGTAATCGTGTATGTAGTTGGTGACCATTGGTAGTAGAGCGTTATTGATCCCGTTGGCGTGTAGCTGGCTCCAGCATTTCCAATCTTGTTTCCGCCTGAAGCTGAATCAAACCAGCCTAGATCGGTATATCCAGTACGAGACGGCGATACTGAAGGTAACGTTAATGCAGTTGCGCCGGTTACAAAAGAATCAGAAGATTTTGAAATTGAATGTCCGGTTAAACCGTTGAGGCTATAAGTAACTGTGTAAATGACATTAGTAGTTGCAGAGTAACGAATTGAACTCGCGCTCGAATTCCAGTTGACATTGTCTCCGCCTGAAACAAATTCATAATAGTAAGTTGTTCCGGCAGTTAAATTTTCTCTATAGGTAGTGCCTGTTAATACGCCATATGATCTAGTCGCAGTAGTTGTTGTGGCATCTGCATATTCATAAACATAAGTATTCGTTGCATTTGAGTTTGCAGTTAAGGTAATTACGATCTGCGAAGTTGAACCTGCAGTTGCAGTAACGCTAATTCCGGTAGGTAACGCGAGTGTACCTTTGCCAACTACTACCGAAACTGCTGTCGAAGTCGAAGTTGCGTAAGAAGTTGAAGCAGTTGGCGAGAAATCTGCTGTTACAGAGACTGTTCCAGCTGCAGAAGGAGTCCAACTACAGGTCGCCGTAAATGGTGAAGCTGAAATAGCAACGGAGCTACAAATTGAAGTACTGCCTTGCTTAAAGGTGACAGTTCCGGCTTGATCTGCTGTTGCCGTCAATACAACAGCTGTACCAACAGTTGCTGTGGTAGCACTTCCGGCCAATGCAACGCTAACTGATGAAGCAATAAGTGAAGTACCGACTTTGTCTGCTGACACACTTGTATAACCGGTACGTGAAGATGTAACTGTGATGGTGCTCGAAGTATTTGCACTCAGACCTGTAACCGTAACTGTGCTACCTGAAACTGAAGCGGAGCCAGTTGAGGCACTTGCCGCCCAACTGTAAGAGGCGCTGTAATTTGAAATCGTGAAAGTAAATCCAGCTGCAGTCCTGGTTACTGAACCAAAGGTAGGCGTTAGGCCAGTTTGAGCATTTGTAGTTGCGCTGGTAGCTGAGGATTCGGCCGAATTGCTGTAATTAGTGGTATTCGACGGTACCGCCACAATTTTCACCGAATAAGTAGTGGCATCTGCCATTGAAGAATATTCACTGCTCGAGAATGTGGTGGAAGTAGCAGATGTAACTAATTTATTTGAAACATTTGTAGCGCCAGAATAAAGCTTTACTTGATAACTACCCGCATTGGCAACGGCGGTCCAAGAAACTGTAAGTGATTTTAATGTGCTGGGGGTTGCAGAAACTGTGGGAGCACTTGGCGTTGCAAGTGTTGCTTTTGCAATGTCGACCGTAAACCAACCAATCTGGTTAACAGATCCGATGGAATCATTAACTGTTCCAGCTAAATTTCCATAAGTTCCAACGGTGGTGGGCGTACCTGAAATAAGACCAGTTGAAGGATCAAGAGTTAACCCTGGCGGCAAGGTATAACTAGAGTTATAACCGCCGTAACTGTATGTATATGGCGCAAGACCACCGCTAGCACCTAGCTGATATGAAAATGCCGTGCCATAAGTACCTGTGATTATTTGACCAGATGATAAATTGGTAAGAGTTACCGATGAATAAACGCCAACAACGGCCGTATTTGAAGTTAAAACAGTGGTTAAACCATTTTTGGTATTGGTTACATCAACTGTAAAGTTGTAGGTACCAACTGCCAGAGAACTAGAGTTTGTAGTTCCTGTTCCAACGTTAGTTCCATTTCGTTTCCATTGATAAGAAATAGTTCCACCATCTGGCGAAGTTGCAGCAACAGTTAAAGTATAACTCGTGCCGTTAGTGACATTTGTGGAAACTGGTTGCGTAGTAATCGTCGGTGCTTGCGGCGCAGAATTTGTGGTAATTGCGAATCGGTCTGATTCTGGACTATCTGTGTAGTAAGCACTCTTGGTTGAGGCAATAGCCGCGTAATAAGTCGTACCTTCAGTTAACCCAGTTAATGTAGCTGTTGAACCCGTATTTGCTATTGAACTTGCAACAGGCGAACCACCACTTGAACTGGTGTAAAGATAAACACTGGTATTTATGGGATTAAGACTTGTAAAAGTAATGTTTAGCGAGGTCTTAGATCCGTTTACTGCTGAACCACTTGGTGTGGCTGGTTTTTTAAGAACCATGCCCGGGCTGGCAGTAGATACCGATCCGGTGCCAGATGCGTTCTTGGCCGAAATTCTAAAGTTATACGTGGCTGGTAACGCTGAGATACCTGTGACAGTTAACGAAGTGGCTGTCGACGCAGTATGTGAAATAGCATTCCAGACACCGTTGTTACTGATCGAGTATTCAATTACATAGTCAGTAATTGCAGCGCCACCATTATTAGTTGGGGCGTTCCAGCTAACTAAAATTGTGCCGTTATTACTTGCGTTATATACAAAATCAGTAGAAGTTACATTTGTTGGCGCACCTGGTGTTGTTGAAGGTGTTGCTGTTGCCGAGTTGGTCGAATACGAGCCGGTACCGATGCTATTCACGGCGGCAATTCGGAAAATATAGCCGGTTCCATTTACCAGACCTGTCAAAGTATAGGAAGTGGACGTAGATGCAGTTCGTGTAACGGCAGTCCAACTAGATCCTGCATCTGAAGAATATTCGATTAAATAGTTGGTAATTGCGGAACCACCATTTGATACAGGCGCTGTCCAAGTAATTACAGACTGAGTATTCGCATTCGATGTTGCAGATACCGAAGTAGGTGCTCCTGCATTTGTTGCTGGAGTAACGCTTGCTGATGCCGTCGATGCCAACGAATTACCTGCTGAGTTGGTGGCAACAACAGTAAATGTATAAGCGGTTCCGTTAGTTAAACCCGTAACGGTACAACTGGTAGATGAAGCGCCAGTAACGTTACAGGTGAAGCTACCTGGGCTGGAAGTGGCGGTGTAACTGGTAATCGTCGATCCGCCATTATCGACCGGAACTGTCCAACTAACTACAACCGATGAATCTGCTCGAGTTCCGGTTACTGATGTCGGAGCGCTAGGAACAATATTTGATGTTGAAGAAGTAACTTGCGCTGAGAATAGACCCGAGGATGAGTTAAATGCTCTAATTTTTATATTGTAGGAAGTATTAACAGATAGCGAAGTTGCGGTATTACTACTTAACTTTGTAATAACTAGCGGAGAAGCCGTGGTTCCGCTATCGGTTCGATCTGCCCAGGTTGCACCACCGTCAGTTGAGTACTGGTATTTGGTGATCGCAGTTCCAGAATTGGAACCAGCCGTAAAAGCAACTGAAAGCGATGAAGATGTTGGCGTGATGCCAGTAATTGTTGGTGCAGCTGGCTGGATATCAGAAGTAGTTATAGAAGAAGCACCTGTTGCGGTACCGGCGATGCTATTAAATGCGCGAATTCTGACTTGGTATGTGGTGTAGAGCGTTAAAGATGAAATCGATAACGGCGAAGTTGTTCCAGATGCATCTATCCAGGTGACTCCATTATCGGTTGAGTACTGGTACTTAGTGATAGGGCTGCCGCTATTTGAACCTGTCAAGAATGAGAGTGAGATAGATGTCGAAGTAGTAGTCCAACCGGTAATAGTTGGTTGGCCCGGAGCAATATCTGAAATAACAATTGTGAAAGAGCTAGTTGACGCAGTTGCACCATTGCTGTCTGTGATGGTTGCAACGACTGCGAAAGAACCAGTAGCCGTTGGTGTTCCAGAAATCTGACAATTATTACTTGAAAGCGCAATAGCTAAACCGGTAGGGAGTGAACCTGTAGTAATAGCGCAACTAGAACTCGCATCACGACGACCACCGCTAGCGGTAATTGTTAGTGTCGTGAAAGCAACACTGTTGTTTCCGGTCAAACCAGTTACCGGCGTTGTCAAAGTTAAAGTACTTGCAACGGCAAGTGATTGAGCAGTTGAAGTTGCTGATGCAGTAGTTCCGTTAAATGAAGCGGTTACTGTGACGCTATATGCGGCTGCATTGGAAGTTGTCAGACTTGAAAGAGCCAGGGTGCTTGAAGTAGCGCCACTTATGGCCACGCCATCTTTAAGCCATTGATAAGAAAGTGTTCCACTATCTGGGCTAGTCGCAGTTACGCTAAAAGTTACGGATTGGCCAGTCGTACGATAAATCGTTGAGGCAGTTGAACCAGAAACGTTGGTATCAACTGTAAATGTAGGTGCACGAGCTGCAGCGTTTGTAGTTACTGCAACCCGGCTGCCAACAGTGTCATTCCAATTTGAGTCACCAACTGCAGTAAGTTCTACGTAATATGTAGTTGAGCCAGTGAGCCCGGTCAAGGTGCCCCCAGAAGTAAAACTCGTAACTGTGCTACCGATTTGATTTCCGCCAGTAGCCGCATCGAAAACTTTAGCGGTCACTGAAGTTGCATTAGTTGGCAAAGTGTAGGTAGAGGTGACGCTAGTCGCGGATCCAGAGACTGCAGCTGCTGAAACTGAACCAGGCGCCGATAGTGTGCCTTTAGTTATAGAGAGAAGGAAAGAACTCGATGTAACTTTACCGATGTCAGAGGCAATAGAGACCGTTAAGTTTGTTTGTCCTGCCGTGGTCGGAGTTCCTTCAAATTTAGCAGTCGATGAATTAAAAGTTACCCCCGCCGGCAAAGTGCCATTAATTGACCACACTGGGTTAGTCATTAAATTGCTGTACACAGAAAAGGCGGTATCAGATATCGCTACTCCGACTGGAAAAACTCGAGTTCCAACATTCTGGATATTCGGATTGGTATCAACATTAGGGTAATAGCTAGAAATACCAGCCAGACTCGTGATACTGGTAGCGCCATTTTTTGTATTCTTAATTTTTACGCTGTAGTGATAGGTATTTAAACTATTGTTTGACGGGATTGTAATCGTTGCGCTTGATGAATAATCTTGAATTAATGGCTCGCCAGATACATTGTTAAACCATAAGTAGGTAAGCGTTCCGCCATCACTTACAGATGCATTAGCAGTCAAAGTAATCGTGGCGCCGTCGATGTAACTAAAGATTGCCCCGCTGCCCGGCGTTGCAGTCAAATCCGGTGCACCAGTTCGCTTCAATGTGTAAGAACTAAATATCGGGTTTTGCACCCAAATCGCATACAAAGTAAAACTTGCGGTTTGCCCATGTGTATATGGGAAAGTAATAATCGTTCCGCCAGCTGAAGTTGCCCAGCCACCGAAGGCATACCCAGACCTGGTCGGTGTAGTTGGTGCAGCAGAAATTGTGCCACCCGTTGTGGTTGACCCAGCCGTCACTGCACTACCAAGTTGCGAATCGTAAGTAACCGTTAACGTATTTGCCGTCCATTGCGCATACAAAGTTGCGGAGGCGGTAAAGGGATATGAAGCCTGGTTGTTATACGAAGTTCCGCTGGCATTCGCTGCAGTGTTCCAGTTTGCAAAAGTGTAACCAGTGCGAGTAAATGAGTTTGCGGTTAAGTTCGCAGCTGCACTTGAAGTTTGTGCAGTCATACTTCCGGAGCCACCGTTTGCATCAAAAGTGACTGTTGAAGTTACTGCTGATGTTGCAGATGAAATTGTGGTTACTCCGAGGGCAGCACCGGTTACGTCATAACTAGTTTGACGAGCAGTTAAACAGCTGCCAAGGTCACTTGATGTTGGTGTATAAGTTGTAGTTGTTGCGCCAGAGATGGCTGCTGGAGTTCCGGTACAACTACTTTGTCGGTACCACTGCCAAGAAGTAGTAAAAGTCGCTGTGTTATTTGTTGTTATCGAACCTGCAGTTGCAGTTAGCGTTGTGCCAATTGCTGCACTACTTGAATTTAAGGTTGGGTTAGCAACTGTTGGGCCGGAATAGTAAAAACTAATGCTTCCAGCAGCGCCAGTTCCGCCACTTTGGTTTGCTCCTGCGCTGCCCCCGCCGCCAGCACTTGGTGTGGCAGAGACAGTGCTTGTTCCGTAATTACCACCTTGCGCATAACCTTCACGTGGGTCAGTTCCAGCACGACCTGCTAATGCAGCACCACCTGATCCACCAACTACACCACCACCGCCGCCGCCGCCGCCCGGCAAGTCATCAACATATTGCGCAGTTCCTGATGTTGATCCACCTGTGCCGCCAGTACGTGATCCGGATCCACCACCGCCATGAGTATTTCCTGCGGTATTCGTTCCGTAATCTGCAAGAGCATTGGAACCACCGGCGCCACCGCCGCCGCCACCTGCAACAACTAATCGAGTACCACTTGAATTCGCAATGAAAGTTGCCGCGCCACCACCACCGCCGCCGCCAGAAGATCCGAATTTTCCGGCAGGTCCACCGGCGCCGCCGTTTTCTGCGGAATCACATGGATTGGTACCAGCAGATCCGGCACCGTTTCCACTTGCTGATGCGACGCCACCGCCACCACCATTTCCAATACAGAAAAATAATCCCGAAGTCGTCACCGTAAATGAAGCAGTAATTGTTGCACCGGCACCACCTGCTTTACCTGAAGCTCCACCATCGGAACCGCCACCACCACCTGCGCCACCGGAAAGAGTCGCAGTTACATATGCACCGATTGGAGTGTTTTCTGATTGGCTGGTGTTGTTAGGAACATTTGAATATGTGCAACGAATTGGATTTGTCCCGCTTAAGGAACCTGCAGTGTTATTAATAACTGGACAAGCTGGAGTCGTTGTATCTGAAGCGGCTGCGTTTTCTGCTGCCAACTTTGGAAATGCAACTGGCAGCGTTTGAAAAACACCTAGTAATAAGGTGAACGAAATGAAAACGCTAACAAAGCGAGAACGCTTTGCAAGACTTGCTTTCATTTCATAGCTCCAGGACATTAGGTCTCACCCTCTGGGCTAGCCCTACCCGAAAGACGGGGGTGCCTTCCAAAAAGAGTTTTTATAGACTCCAATTCTAGACTATGATTCTAGGATGGCAGTACAAAACCCAGCCACGCTCAGCCCGGTTGAGGTCATAAACGGCCTTTTTGAGGCCCAATTCGACTTAAATAGCGATATGGCTAGATCAACGGTTCACCCAACAAAGGCGAAATTGATCGACACTACTGCTGCCCTTTTAAAAACCCATAAGACAGGCGAAATTACCGTCGATATGGTCTTGGCTGCAGCCGGCATTTCAAAGGGTTCGCTTTATCACCACTTTGAAGATCTCGACGAGCTCATTGAAACCGCCATGCTTGAGCGATATGCCAGGTGGGTAGATGTCAGTGTTGAGGCAATGACCCATATTTTGACCACAGCTAAAGCACCAAAAGATATCTACTTGGGCCTAGTCGAAATTACCAAGCGCACCCAAGATCCAAAGTTAAGTAGTGAACGTTTATATCGCGCTGAAGTTTTATATATGGCAGGTTCAAGTCCGCGATTTGCAAAGCAGTTAGCCGAAATTCAACAGCATCTAACTGACGCACTAACTGACTTGATTCGCGATGCACAAAATCAAGGTTATTACCGTAAAGATATCGATCCAAAGGCAATCGCTGTTTTTATTCAGGCTTACACGATGGGCAAAATAATTGACGATTTCAGCCCTAATCCTGTTGACCCGGAAAATTACGCAAACTTAATTAACACAATTATTAAAGAAGTTTTCATGACTAAGTGATTGGTAACAAAAAGCCCCTCCGCGAATTTCGTGGAGGGGCTTTTTTCTTAATGCTTAGTTATCAGGACCAGCGGTGGTCTTCTGGATCTGCATCAAGAATTCCACATTCGACTTGGTGCCCTTCATCTTTTCAAGCAATAGCTCAAGGGCTGCTTGTGGCTCAAGTGCGTGGAGAACGCGACGAAGTTTCCAGACAATGTTTAGTTCTTCAGAACCCATCAGAATTTCTTCTTTACGAGTACCAGAAGCCACAACGTTAACTGCTGGGAAAATACGCTTATCTGCCATCTTGCGATCAAGAATAAGTTCCATGTTTCCGGTGCCCTTGAACTCTTCGAAGATAACTTCATCCATGCGAGAGCCGGTATCAACCAGCGCAGTAGCCAAAATTGTTAGTGAGCCGCCATCTTCAATATTACGCGCGGCACCGAAGAACTTCTTGGGTGGATAAAGCGCTGCTGAATCAACACCACCAGAAAGAATTCGACCTGATGCTGGAGCTGCAATGTTGTATGCGCGACCTAGACGAGTAATTGAATCAAGTAGAACAACTACGTCATGACCTAGTTCAACTAAGCGCTTTGCGCGCTCAATTGCTAGCTCTGCAACAGTGGTGTGGTCATCGGCTGGGCGATCGAAAGTCGAAGCGATAACTTCGCCCTTTACAGAACGCTGCATATCGGTAACTTCTTCTGGGCGCTCATCAACTAGAACAACCATTAAGTGACACTCTGGGTTATTAGTTGTGATCGCATTTGCAATTGATTGCAAGACCATGGTCTTACCAGCCTTTGGTGGCGAAACGATTAGTCCGCGCTGGCCTTTACCAATTGGTGAAATTAAATCGATAACACGAGTAGTCAAAATGTTTGGTTCAGTTTCAAGACGCAAACGCTCTTGCGGATAAAGCGGAACAAGCTTTGAGAACTCAACGCGGTTACGAGCTTCATCAGGTGTTACGCCATTGATGGTATCTAGGCGAACAAGCGCGTTGAACTTCTCGCGGCGCTCGCCTTCTTGTGGTTGGCGAACTGCGCCCGTTACAACATCGCCCTTGCGCAAACCAAAGCGGCGAACTTGTTGAAGTGAAATGTAAACATCGTTAGGGCTTGGTAAGTATCCGCCGGTGCGAATGAAGGCATAACTTTCCATGATGTCAGCAATGCCGCCAACTGGAAGCAGAACATCATCTTCGGAAATTACGATCTCGCGCTCTTCACGGCCGCCGCGGTCACGTCCATGACGATCACGGTTGCGGTCACGATTGCGGTCACGACCACGATCATTGCGATCGCGGTTGGGGCGGTTTGAATTTGAGTTCGAGTCATTTGATGAGCCTGATGAATTGTCATCGCCCTCGTCATCGCCATCTTCATCTGAGTTGGCGTTTGAATTATTGGAATTATCTTTATTGCCGCGCTTCTTAGCATTGCGGGCTTCACGACGGGCTTCGCGTTCGGCCTTGGCGGCTTCGCGGTTTGCTGCTTGTAGATCAGCGATCGCAGTTACGAGGGCATCCTTCTTTAGCTTTGCGGCGCCATCAATTCCCAGTTGGGTGGCAACTTCCTTGAGTTTCGGAAGGGTCATCGCTGATAGCTCAGGACTATTTGAACGTACTGGAGTTACTTCTGGTGTATCGGTCATTGTGATCTTTTCAGTTATGGCTTTTGGCTTTAAAAATTCTTGGGATATTTACATATCTGCATCGATATTTAAGGCGAAAGCCGGTGGTGTTTTTTAGATTACCTTCAAGTGTTACAGGCAGATCGCCTAAGAAGATGTCAGAAAGGTAGCACTCCGGCAGCCGAAATCGCAACTTCTTCAACGCGGAACTTAGCCCCGGCCGCTTGAGTTAGCTCGGCAACTTCAGTGGCGCCGCCGGTGTGCAAGACCAGCACAGTTGGGCCGGCCCCTGAAATAAAGGCCGCGACACCTGCACTGCGGAACTTAGTTAACAGTGCAAATGAAGCTGGCATAGCTTCTTCGCGATAGGACTGATGTAAGAAATCTTGGGTTGAAGTGAACAATAAATCTGGGCGCAGGGTCAGGGCGTGAACTAAGAGCGCAGTATTTGTTGAGTTATTTACGGCATCGCGGAATGGAATTGTTTCCGGCAAAAGCTTGCGAGCTTTTGCAGTAGATACGGCAGTTTCTGGAATAAATGCAATTGCCGAAATTCGATGATCAACGGCAAGTGAAATTGCTTGGGCAACTAATTTGCCATGTTGGTTTTCTTGCCAAGCAACAGTTGCGCCACCATAAATTGCTGCTGCCACATTGTCTGGGTGACCTTCGAGATTAGTTGCTAGCTGCAACATAACTTCATTAGTTAACTTTTCATCGCCGCCTAAAACGAGTGAACGAGCAAGTGCTAATCCGCCAACAATCGCGCTGGCAGAAGAGCCCAGACCGCGACCATGTGGAATTACATTCTTGGCACGAAGCGCAATACCGCGTGGTCGACCACCTAAGTAATCAAAGCCGGCGAACATTGCCTTAACCAATAAATTCTTTTCATTGCGCGGCAAGTTTTCGGCGCCTTCACCGATGACATCGATATCTAAACCTGGTTCATCAACAATGCGAGCTACATATTTATCGTGCATTTGTAGCGCTAGGCCCAAGCAATCAAAGCCAGGTCCTAAGTTCGCGCTAGTTGCCGGAACTTGAATCTGACTAGGAGTTGCGCGGAAAGTTGGTTTCGCCATTTTAATTCTTTCTAAACTCTGACGAGTTAGAGACCAAGAGCTTTCGCTGCAGCTTTTGCATTAACCGGAACAATCTTTGGCTTTGCTGCACTTTCAAGTGCCCATGCCACATCTTTGAGTCCGTGCCCAGTAACAGTGATGACGATCTTTTTACCAGTTGGCAACTTCTTCGCCTTCTTATATTTGATCAATCCAGCTAGGCCAGCAGCACTTGATGGCTCAACAAAGATGCCTTCTTTAGCTGCAATTAAGCGATATGCCGCCAGAATTTCGCGATCGGTAACTGAATCAATTACGCCACCTGAGGAATCACGGGCTTCGATGGCTTGCGCCCAAGAAGCTGGATTACCAATGCGAATTGCAGTCGCAATTGTTTCTGGCTTGGTAATAATTTTATTCTTAACAATTGGTGCTGATCCTGCAGCTTGGAATCCCCACATTTGTGGCAACTTAGAGGACATGCGATCTTGGTTATATTCGCGATAGCCCTTCCAGTAAGCAGTGATATTTCCGGCGTTACCAACTGGCAAGACGTGCATATCTGGCGCATCGCCCAATAGATCTACTACTTCGAAAGCGCCAGTCTTTTGACCCTCAATGCGGAAAGGATTTACTGAGTTAACTAGAGCAACCGGATAATCAGTTGCTAGATCGCGCGCCAAAGTTAAACAATCATCAAAGTTTCCGTTTACTTGCAAGATTGTTGAATCATGAGCAATCGCTTGAGCCAATTTACCCATTGCAATTTTGCCATTAGGAATTAACACCACCGGACGCATACCGGCTTTAACTGCGTATGCGGCTGCGCTTGCTGAAGTATTTCCGGTCGATGCACAAATAACTGCCTTCGCGCCATCTTCGGCAGCTTTAGAAATCGCCATAGTCATGCCGCGATCTTTAAAGGAACCAGTTGGGTTAGTTCCTTCGAATTTAATCCAGACATCGTTGCCCAAGAGTTCAGATAAATTGCAAGCGTAAATAAGTGGAGTGCCACCTTCGCGCAACGAAACAATTGGAGTCTTGGCAGAAACAGGCAGGCGATCGCGATATTCCTCGATCACTCCGAGCCATTGATGTGCGCCGGCTGATTTAACTGTTTTGTTTCCAAATAAACCCATTACGCACCAATACCTTCGACTCGAATTACGCTCTCAACATTTTTAACTATATCCATGGCTTTCAAAGCCTCAACTGTGGCATCTAAATCATCTTCGGTTGCTGCGTGAGTGACCACAATTAACTCAGCATCGGCACCCATGCCGGATTGGCGAACACCTTGAATCG
>JACCDP010495829.1_pt1 | contig 14526 bp, 12 predicted proteins | sample 7445841 | NCBI WGS metagenome assembly JACCDP01 (sample SAMN15323441, study PRJNA562643) | freshwater metagenome | isolation source: river surface water | place: USA:Blue River Watershed | collected 2017-08-17 | reverse complement strand
CTTGCAAAACCAAATCACTTGCACCGATAACGAAATCGACCAAATGGTTTATGCTCTGTATCAACTCACCAAAGAAGAAATTGCAACGATAGAAAACCAAAGCAAAGATAACAGCTAATTGCCTCCTAAAATATAATTTGGAATTCAACAGTGCCATTATACCATTTCAACTTAACATACATTGTTAGAATTGATTAATTTTAAAGTTGAAATGGTATTATACCATTTCAACTTAAAATACATTGTTAGATATTTAATCAATCTAACTTCATCTTTTTGGCTAAAAAGCTTTAAAAAGCCTCAAGCTGTATGGATATACAGCTTTCGTTTTTTAAAGTTTTTATCTCAAAAATATTTTGTTAGATTGATTAATTTTAAAGTTGAAATGGTATTATTTTCCGCCTGCTTTAGCAATAAAAAAATTTTTGATGATTTTGCAGTGATTAATTGTAAATAAACCAACTTTTCTTGCTATGCCAAGCGATTGAGAATTGTTTTTAAATAAATTATCTAAAACATCGGTGGCAAATAGCATTGCAACACTTTGTTTTTTAGCTTGCAAAGCAAAATTTTGTAAAAATTGATTTTGGTTAAGTGGCAAGCCTGCTGTAATTTGTGTTTGTAATAATTTAAGTAACAGTTTTAAATTGCTAATTGCCAAATTAAAGCCCTGCCCAGCAATTGGATGCACTCCGCAAGCCGCATCGCCTAATAAAAGCATTTGTTGATAAACAAAATTTTCGGCCTGCACAGCAGAAAGTGGATAAGAAAATAATTCTGAAATAATTTCGGCAGTGCCAAGCTCTTTATGAATTTGCTTGTTTAGTTGTTGAGTAAAATTTGCATTATCAAGAGTGAGTAATAATTTTGCTTTTTCTTGTGGCAAAATTAATACAATAGAAGATTGATTATTATCTGCCAAAGGCAATATTGCCAAAGGGCCGCCACTAAAAAATTTTTCAAAAGCAATATTTTGATGGCTTAATTCATGCTTGATTTTAAAAACGATAGCGATTTGATGATAGTTTTTATAATAAGTATAGATGTTAAATTTCTGGCGCAAAGCCGAGAATCTGCCATCGCAAGCTAATAACAAAGGGGCGGTGATTTGCTGATTATTATCGAGTAAAATAACAGCTTTTTGTTGTAAAAAACTAATATCTTGATAATAATTTGGGCAAAATAAAGTGATATTTGCATGCAATTTGGCTTGAAAATTCTTTTTTAAAGCTTCAAAAAGCAGGTGATTTTCGGTGATAATGCCTAAATAATTCGCGGTTTGCTGTGTATTAAAATGCAACACATAAGGGCAAGCACCATCGGTGATATTAATTTGTTTGATAATGCCAGAATTGTTTAAAATACTAGGCAAGATGTTGATTTCTTGTAGTAAATCAAGAGAAGATTTTGATAAAGCATAGGCTCTGCCATCGGTTTTTTTGAGGCTGTTAAAGATGTTTTGTTTTTCAACTACTGCAATTTTTAAATGACCATGATTTTTATTTAATGCTAAAGCAGAAGTCATGCCAACAAAAGAGCATCCGATAATTATGATATCAAACTCTAATAAATTTGGATTTGTCATAGGTTTTTATTGATTGCCAAATGAAGCTCATTTAGGGCTTCTTTTTCACCTAAAGGATGTTGCCAAATAAAAGAAATTACTGCTAAAAAATCGGCTTTATTTGCCACTAAACTAGCACAATTGCTAGAATTGATGCCGCCAATTGCCACAATTGGTAAATTTAGTAATTCGGTTGCCCATTGCAACAACTCAACATCGGCATAATACTCTATTTTTTTGGTGGTAGTAGGAAAAAAAGCTCCAAAAGCCAAGTAATTTGCCCCATCTTCGCCTGCTTGCATTGCCCTGTGTTTAGAATTATAGCAACTTGCCCCAATGGTAAAGTAATCTGGCACTTGCTTACGCACTTCGGCTATTTTTGCATCATCTTTGCCAAGATGTATGCCATCAAGCTCTAAATCAAGAGCAATATTTGGATAGTCATTTAAAATTAGCTGACAGTTATAATCTTTGCAAACTTTTTGAATTTGTTTGGCAATTTTAGCAACATCGGTTTGCGAATATTCTTTTAGCCTGAGCTGAAAAACAGGCACAAAATTTGTGCTAAGTGCATTTTTTAAGGAAACCACAAACTCGGATAAAATAATTTTAGGTGGTGAAATTAAATATATTTGAGTCATTTTTTACGTCTAAAAAAAGCAGGAATGTTAATGATGTCGTCGTTTAATTCTTCTTCTTTGTTATCTTCTTCAAAAACTGTGCCAAAAAATTGTTGTTTCTTTTTTTCTAACTCATCTTCTTGATGTTTTGTGTGTTTTTTATTGTGATTTTCATTTGATTTTTCTTTGCCGTTCATAAAGCTAAATAAATTAAAACCAGATGTTTCTTTTTTGACATTTTTTGGCTCAACATTTTCAAGAAATTCTGTGTTATTTTGTGAAACTTGATTGTGTGAGGTTGTTGTTATTGATTTTTTATGGTTTGATAAACTGGTATCAATGATAAAATCTTCTTCTTGCTCTGTAAAAGATTCGTCATCTGATTGTGGTAGTGAATTTTGTTCAAAATGATTTGTTTTAATATTTTCTTGATTTGATTGGGTAATATTTTGTTTAGCAAAGTTTTCGGTGATTGATTTTTTTGTTTGAAAGTTTTTATCGGTGATTTCGGTTATTTCTTGTTGTTTTGGCTTGCTAGGAGTGCCTGGATCAAAAAAAGTTTTTTTGGTTGTTGGATTAGATAAACGAAAAGATTTAGATTCGGTTTTTAACCCTTCTTTTTTTGCCTCTTCTTGATCGATGCCAGTAGCAACCACAGAAATTCTAATTTTGCCTTTCATGTTTTCATTAAAAGCAGTGCCAAAAATAATGTTGGCATTAGAATCGACTTCTTTTCTGATAGTATTAACAGCAATATCGGCTTCAAATAGAGTCATATCAGGGCCGCCTGTCATGTTGACTAAAACCCCCTTGGCTCCTTTGATAGAGATGTCGTCAAGTAGTGGATTAGAAATGGCAATTTCACAAGCTTTAACTGCTCTATTTTCGCCAGAAGATTCGCCAGTTCCCATCATGGCTTTGCCCATTTTGGTCATGATGGTTCTGATATCGGCAAAATCTAGGTTAACTAGCCCTGGCATAGTGATAAGATCGGTAATACCTCTTACTCCTGCATGCAAAACATCGTCGGCCATTTTAAAAGCAGCCTCAAAAGTAGTGCTTTCATTGGCAATTCGAAATAGATTTTGATTTGGAATAACAATAAGAGTATCAACATGTTTTTTAAGCTCTTCTATGCCTTGTTCGGCAATTTGCATACGATATTTACCTTCAAAATGAAAGGGTTTGGTGATTACTCCAACTGTTAAAATGTCGCGTTCTTTTGCTAATTTGGCAATAACAGGAGCTGCCCCAGTGCCAGTGCCACCGCCCATGCCGGCTGCAATAAAAACCATATGACAACCATCAAGATATTTAGATATTTCTTCAAGGTTTTCTTCGGCCGCCGCCTTGCCTTTATCTGGAAAAGAACCTGCTCCCAAACCAGATGTGGTGCTAATTCCGAGTTGCATTCTGTTTTCAATGGCCGCTAAAGAATGAGTGAGTGCTTGCGAATCGGTATTGGCGGCAACAAATTCTACCCCTTCAAGTTTAGCAATAATCATGTTATTGAGAGCATTACCACCTGCTCCACCAACTCCAAATATGGCGATTTTTGGTTTTAACATTTCTGGTTTAGCAATATCAAGTTTGATAGACATATTTAGATGTTAGTTAAATTAAAACTGTTTTGATTATTTCGTCTTGCATATCAAGATAGAACTCTTTTTTATTTTTATCAACAATTAATTCGAAAAAATTATATAAATTTTTACTATACAGCCTGCTTGCATCATAAGAACATTTGTTAATTAAATTAGGGAAGCCAACAATTTTAACTCCGTTAAGCACTGTTATTTCGTTAATTTTGCTATACACACAATTACCGCCATTGGCAATAGCTAAATCAATAATTACTGAATTTGGTTTCATGGCTAAAATGAGTTGCTCATTTAATAAAATAGGAGCTTTTTTGCCTGGAATTAAAGCTGTGGTAATAACAACATCTTGGTTTTTAATGTGTTGCAACAATAATTGTTGTTGTTTTTCTTGATATTCTAGGCTGGTTTCAGTGGCATAAACACCATCGTAAGAATTATTGTTTTCAACTTCAATAAACTTTGCCCCTAAACTTTTTACCTGCTCTTTTACTTGGGTTCGAACATCAAAAGCACACACAACCGCCCCAAGCCTTTTAGCAGTGGCAATTGCTTGCAATCCTGCAACTCCTGCTCCGATAATCATGAATTTGGCAGCCACCACAGTGCCGGCGGCGGTTGTAAACATAGGTAGGCATTTATTTAAATGATAGGTTGCTTCTAACACTGCTTGATAACCAAGCAAATTGCTTTGCGAAGATAAAACATCGAGGCTTTGTGCCCTAGTGATTCGAGGCATTAAATCAAGAGCGATTGGCTTGATTTGATGTTGTTTTAATTTTGCTATCACATCACCGCGAAAAGCTGGGTTTAGAATTGAGATAAATAAAGTGTTAGCTTGACATAAAGCAAAATCAATATCAGTGGAAGAAACACTTATTATAGCCTGCACCTCTGGCAAAATAGTGTTTATATTTTCAATGATGGTTGCCCCTTGCTGTTGATAATGCTCATTAGAAAAGCCAGATAAAACTCCAGCATTTGCTTGGATATAAACATTTAAGCCAAGTTTTTGATATTTTGAAACTAATTCAGGAGTGATGGCAACTCTATTTTCGGTTGCTTGTTCTTTGATGGCTAAAATTTTCATATTTGGTGTGTTTTATTTGTTATAATGGCACTGTTATATTTCAAACTATATTTTACTTTATTTACTATTTTTGGTATAAATTTTAGCATAAATAAAACTCCAAAATATAATATATGGTGCGGTCGAGAAGACTTGAACTTCCACGAGTGTTACCTCATAACGACCTCAACGTTACGCGTATACCAATTCCGCCACGACCGCAAAAGCATTAAACTCCAAAGAAATTCCTCTAGGCAATTTTTTGTAAATAATCGATTGCTCGATTTTTAATTTCTTTGGCAACATCTTCATCAAAGCCTTCAATAGAAGATATTTCGGATATTTCGGCTTCAACAATAGATTCGATAGTTAAAAAGCCTTCGCTTGCCAATAAATTAGCAATCATATCTTCAACATCAAGAGCTTCGATGAATAATTTTGATGCCTGATTAAATTCGGTGGTTCTTCTGGCAGATTCTTGTTCTTCTGTCATGACATCTATTTTATAACCAACTAATTTTGATGCCAATTTAACATTTTGACCGCCTCTACCAATAGCTAAACTGAGTTGATCTTCTCTTACCACAGCTTCGATAAGATTGTTTTCTTGATCAACTACTACTTTAGAAACTTTAGCAGGAGTGAGAGCAGAAATAACTAATTCGGCAACATTACTTGACCATTTTATGATGTCAATTTTTTCGCCTTTTAGTTCAGAACTTACCGATTGAACTCTACTGCCACGAATGCCAATGAAAGAACCAACAATATCAATGTCGTCTCTACGTGAATAAATAGCAATTTTAGCTCTTGAGCCAGCATCACGCACAACAGATTTAACTTCGATATTACCTTCGTAAAGCTCTGGAACTTCTTGTTCAAAAAGTTTTACTAAAAATTGCGGGTGAGTTCGAGATAAAAATATTTGAGCACCAATAGCTTCTTGCCGAACATCTTCGATATAGCAACGCACACGATCGCCAACTTTAAAGTTTTCTCTAGGAATTAAGCCACTTTCATGCAATACAGCTTCGTAGCCATCGAGATCCATGACAATATTTTTGATGCCAGTTTTTTTAACCACAGCAGAAACAATATCGCCTATACGATCTTTAAATTCTTTGTATTCTTTGTTTCGTTCGGCTTCTTTTACTTTTTTAATGATTTCGTTTCTAGCAACTTGGGCAACTACTCGGCTTAAATCAATGGGGGGTAACTCTTGAATAACTACATCGCCAATTTCAACTTGGGAGTTTTCTTGTTTAGCATGAGAAACGGTGATATGATTGCGGTTATCGAAGTTTTCGATAAAATCTTCAACAACTTGTAATTTATTAAATAATTTTATTTGGCCAGATTTGCGATCGATTTTGCACTCGATATCAAGATGTACACCATATTTTTTTTTGGCTGCTGATTTTAAGCCTTCTTCCATGGCCTCGATTACTTCTTGCAATAAAATGCCTTTTTCATGTGCGATGTTTTCTGCTACTAATAAAATTTCTTTACTGCCCATTATGGTTAAATTGCCCGACATAGTTATTTTTTTAGATTTTAGATTGTTGAACTATATTAATTTATTTTAATGGCACTTTTGCTACAACAATGCCTTATGCTATTTCAACTTAAAATATATTGTTAGATTGATTAATTTTAAAGTTGAAATAGTATTAATCATTAAAACAAATTATATGATGCAATATTTTGAAATAAAATAATAAGCTAATATTAAAATTTTACATTAAAAATAGCAAGCATGTTTTTGCAAAAAGACAAAATATTATTATAAAAATGTTGTATCCTAAATTATGGCACTATTGAATTCCAAATTTGGGATGCAGCAGTGCCATTATGTTTCTTTTTTTATTAACATTTTGCCATCTTGCATTTGTAAAATGAGTTTTGCTTGTTGTTTGGCGGTAGCAATATTAGTGATTGGTTGTTCTTGCTCGTTATAAACAATGGCAAAGCCCCTTTTTAGCACATTTTCATAATGATAAGAATCTAGCATTTTTTGGTTATTATTAAGTAAATTTTGCTTTCTTTCAAGATGAAAATCAATTTTCGTGGCAATTTTATTTTGTGTTGCAACTAATGATTGCCTCAAATTATTAATGTTTAGCATAATTAAATTGCTGTCAATCTTGCATTTATCAAGATTGGCTTGCTTATTGTGTAAGATTTTTTCAAGATTGTTGATAATAATTTGTTTGCAATGTTTGATTTTTTCTTGCAACTTGCTAAAAATATGGTTTAAATTTGGCAGAGTGTTGTTAAGAAGTTTTTGTTGTTGTAAAGTAAAAAAATTAGCAACAATGCTTTTTTGCTTTTCTTGTAAATTTTGTAAATCTTTTTGTTTATTTTGCAAATAATTAATGAAAACTCTGTTAATTGTTTCTTTTGCTCTGGTTGTTTTTTCTTGTAAATTTACTCTTTCAGGAGTTGCAAACTCTGCCGCCGCCGTGGGAGTTGGCGCCCTTTTGTCGGCAACATAATCAAGCAAAGTAAAATCTGGTTCATGGCCAATTGCCGAAATAACTGGAATTTTTGAAGCAAAAACTGCCCTGATTAAGGCTTCGTCGTTAAATGGCATTAGATCTTCAAAAGAGCCTCCGCCCCTAGCAATAATTAGCAGATCGGGCTTGTTGCAAGTGAGATTATTAAAATACTGCACTCCTGCAATTACTTGGCTTGCCGCTTCGTTGCCCTGCACTAATGTGGGGTATAAAACAATATTAGTAGGAAATCTGGCTTGTATTCGATGTTGCATGTCTTGAATTACCGCCCCAGTAGATGAAGTAATAATGCCAATAATATTTGATAAAAAAGGAATCGGTTTTTTGTGTTTTTCGTCAAACAAGCCTTCGGCAGTGAGTTTTTGTTTGAGTTTTTCAACCGCCATCATCATCGCCCCAACTCCATCTAGCTGAATGCTGTCAAGAACAATTTGATATTCCGATTTATCGCCATAGGCACTGATTTTTCCTGCTACTCGAACTTGCAGGCCGTTTTCAAGAGCAAAACCAATTTTACTTAAATTTTTAAAACAAGCTACCTTTAATTTAAAATTATTTTCTTTAAGGTAAAAATAAATATGTCCTTTACTGTTCGGCGATTTGTATTCTGTGATTTCGCCCTTGATGATAAGATATTCAAAGGAAGTTTCAATTTTTTTCTTGATGGCTTGCGAAAATTCGGCAACTCCATATTCTAAAATATTGCTTTTTAACATAATTTAATGAGCAAAAATATCGGTTGTTTCAAAGCCTGCCAAATCAAGCTTGATGCGTGTTGGTAAAAATTTTAGGCATTCTAGAAAATATTCGTATCGCCCTTCTCGTTTTAGCATTGTAGTGAGTTTTTGTTGGAGTTGGTGCAAATAAAGCACATCGTGAGCTGCATATTCTTGCTGTTTTCTTGAAATTGTTTCGTTGCCCCAATCAGAACTTTGCTGTTTTTTGGAAATTTCAATGCCTAGCAATTCTTCACATAAACTTTTTAAGCCATGCGATTCGGTGTAGGTTCTTACTAGCTTTGAGGCAATTTTGGTGCAGTAAATATTTTGAGTTTCTACTTGCAAATAATGTTGTAAGCAAGCCAAATCAAAACGTGCATAATGAAATATTTTTTGCACTCGCGGGTTAAGAAGTAAAGATTTAATGTTGGGGCAGGAGTAGTTGTTGAGATGTTCAAACTGCACTAAATGAGCAGAACCGTCGCCGTTGCTAAATTGCAACAAACAAAGACGATCTCGAACAATATTTAGCCCCATAGTTTCGCTATCAATGGCAACTGCATTACTGGCGGTAAAATGATTTGGTAGATCGTTGGTATGAAAAAAAATAGTCATAAAATTATTTGGTAAATGATAAACAATAGTTAATATCGATATTGTTGCTTTCTTGCCAAGTGTTGCTAAAAATATGGTAGTTAAAGCCTTGCAGATGATGTAAATTTAAGTTAAATTTTGTTGCAAAATCAACAATTTCTGATGGTTTTAAAAATTTATGCCAGTGATGAGTGCCAATTGGCAACCACCGAAGCACATATTCTACACCAAATTTTGCTAAAAGCAACGATTTTAAATTGCGATTAATAGTGGCAACAAATAAAATGCCATTTGGTTTTAATAAGGCAGAGCAAGCTTGCAAAAACAACTCAACATTTTCAACATGCTCAATTATTTCAAGTGCCAAAACTACATCAAACTGCAAGCCTTCTTGGGCGATTTTTTCTGCTGTTCCTTGTTGGTAATTGATGGTTAAATTGCTTTGTTTGGCATGAATTTTAGCCACTTCAATGTTGGTTGCCGAAGCATCAATTGCCATCACTTCTGCCCCTAAATTAGCCATCGGCTCTGCCACTAAACCGCCCCCGCAGCCAATGTCGATAAGGCTTACACCATTTAAAAAATGGGATTGATTATTGTTTAGTTTGAAATGCTTTGCAATATGTTTGTTTATAAACTGCAAACGCACAGGATTAAAACAGTGCAGGGGCTTGAATTTACCGTTTTCGTTCCACCATTCACTTGCCATTGCCGAAAATTTATCTACTTCGTTTTGGTTTATGGTTGTCATGTTTTTTAAATTTGGTTATGGGAGGTGTTTTTAAAATTTTATAACCTAGCTATAAAAAAGCTAGCAAAAAATTAAAACAAATTTAGAATTCAATAGTGCCTTAAAGGATTACAGTTCTTTTAATTTTTTACTAGCTTTTAAAATTATTGTAAAATATAATTTATATCAAATCTAGTTTATAAGGGCAATGTTACATCTCAAATTATATTTTAATTTATTTGCAATTATAAATGGTATCAGTTCATTGATTAACTTAATTTAAAACTCTATGGATATCAAATCTTTAATGAAGCAAGCACAACAAATGCAAGATAAAATGAAAAAAATGCAAGACGATTTTTCTAGCAAAGAGTTCACTGGTTCTGCTGGTGGGGGCTTGGTAAAGGTGTTAATTAATGGGGCAGGAGTTGCAAAAAAAATCAGTATCGATCCTAGTTTAATTGTTATTGATGAAAAAGAAGTGCTAGAAGATCTGATAATTGCCGCTTTTAATGATGCTAAAAAAAATGCCGATGATCAATCAAGCGATATGCTAAAATCTGCTACCGCTGGTATGCCATTACCTCCGGGTTTAAAATTTTAACTCAAAAATTATGCACCAACAAAGCAATGGTTTTTGCCCAGATGTAAAGCATAAATCTGCCTTAACTAGCACAAACAACCATCAATTATCAGAAGTTTTAGAGTTATTTGATTTACCTTTTAACGATTTGTTGTTTAAAGCTTCTTATGTTCATCGTCAAAATCAAAATCCAAATGAAGTGCAGATTAGCACTTTACTTAGCATTAAAACTGGTTCTTGTCCCGAAAATTGTAAATACTGTCCGCAATCTGCTCACTACAACACTGGTTTAGAAAAACAGGCTTTATTAAGCCTTGATACCATCAAAGAGGCGGCAGTTTCTGCCAAGCAAAGTGGGGCTTCTAGGTTTTGTATGGGGGCGGCTTGGCGAAGTCTGCATAATCGCGATGTGCAGAATATTTGTGAAATTATTACAGAAGTAAAAAAGCTTGGCCTTGAAACCTGCATGACTCTTGGTATGCTTACCGCAGAACAAAGCCTTACTTTAAAAGAAGCTGGTCTTGATTATTATAATCATAATATTGATTCTTCGCCCGAATTTTATGAACAAATCATTACTACTAGAAATTTTAACGATCGTTTAGAAACTCTGCAAAATGTGCGCGATGCTGGTTTAAATGTATGTTCTGGTGGCATTGTTGGCATGGGTGAAACTCGTTTAGATAGAGCAAAAATGTTGCTAGTTTTAGCTAATTTGCCAACTCCACCTGAATCGGTGCCAATTAATATGCTAGTAAAAGTTGCTGGCACTCCACTTGAAAATGTGGCCGATTTTGATCACTTTGAATTTATCAAAACCATCGCCATCGCCAGAATTTTAATGCCAAAAAGTAAAATCAGGCTTTCTGCTGGTCGAGAACAAATGAGCGAACAAACTCAAGCTTTATGCTTTTTTGCTGGTGCTAATTCTATTTTTTACGGTGAAAAACTATTAACCACTGCTAATCCACAAACTCAAAAAGATCAACAATTATTTGCTAAACTTGGCATCAACACTGTTTAAAACAAAATATGAATTTTAACTTAACAAAACATCAACAAGATTTACTATTTTTGCCACTTGGCGGTGCAAATGAAATTGGCATGAATCTTAATTTATACCATCTAAACGGCAAGTGGCTCATGATAGATTGCGGGGTTGGTTTTGCTTATGATGTGCCTGGTGTTTCAATGATGGTGCCTGATATTTCTTTTTTACAACAAATTAAAAAAAACCTGCTTGGTCTAGTAATTACACATATTCACGAAGATCATCTAGGGGCGGTAGTGCATTTGTGGCCAGAATTACAAACCCCTATTTATGCTAGCAATTTTGCTATTAATTTTTTGCAAAGCAAGTTGTCTGAAACTAAATTTGCCAAAGAGGTTTTGCTACATAAAATTACTGGTAAAAATCTTAAATTAAACCCTTTTGAACTCGAATTTATTGGTCTTACTCATTCTGTGCCAGAAATGCAAGCAGTGCTTATCAAAACACAAGTTGGCAACATTTTGCACACAGGTGACTGGAAGCTCGATCCAGATCCTGTAGTAGGTAAGCCTAGCGATCTTGCTACAATCAAGGCTTATGGCGATAGTGGCCAAATTTTAGCTATGGTGTGCGATTCAACTAATGCTATCAATGCTGGGCATTCTCGTTCAGAAGGTGAGCTTTATATGTCGTTAAAATCTTTAATGATTAATAGGCAAGGCATTATTGGAGTTACTACTTTTGCTTCTAATTTAGCTCGAATTCACACTATTGCAAAAATTGCTACCGAAATTGGTAGAAAAGTTATTTTAGCTGGTTTTTCGTTGCATCGGCTTTACGAAGTTGGTAAAAAAAGCGGTTATGATTTTGAAAATTGCCATTTTATTTCTGAAAGAGAGTTAAAACTTTATAATAAAAACGAAGTATTAGTTATTTGCACAGGTTGTCAAGGCGAGCCTATGGCCGCGGTGCGAAAAATTGCCACTAATTCTCATCCTGTTATTCATTTTAGTAAGGGCGATTTAATGATTTTTTCTTCTAAAATAATTCCTGGAAATGAAAAAAAAATATTTGAATTATTCGATTTATTGGCAAAAAAACAAATCGATGTCATGACAGAAAAAGATCATTTCGTGCATGTTTCGGGGCATCCTTCGCAAGCAGAACTGCGAATTATGTATGATTTAGCAAAACCGCAAATTGCCATTCCTGTGCATGGTGAGTTTATTCATACTAAAACTCACTGCGAGTTAGCTCTTGAATGCGGTGTGCCAAAAATCATCCAAGCTGAAAATGGTTTGGTAATTAAAATTAACTCACAAAATCCTAATAGTTCTTCGGCAGTTGGTTTTGTTAAATCTGGTTATCTAGGAGTTGATGGCAAACAGCTACTTGATTTAAACTGCGAAATTATTAGAGAACGCAAAAAACTTCAAGATAGCGGGGCGGTTTTTGTTTCTTTGCATCTCGATAAATATTTGGCTAGGCAAAAACAATCTAAAATAATCTGTGTTGGTTCTTATAATTTAAAGCAAGATAAATTCTCTTCCGATTTAATTTATAAAGAAATTGATTCTTTATTAAAAGGTAAAGCAAAAGAAATTAAGCTTGATGATAGTTCTTTTTCTTTTAATTTTTTAAAAAAGAAAAAACCATTTGATTATTCAAAAACAGTGCAAGAACTTGAAAAATCTATCAGAAATAAATTGTTAAAAATTTTTAACGATTTAATGGGTAAAAAACCAGTCCTTGAAATTAATATTATCATCGAAAAATAATGATTATTCTAGCCTTTATCGGTATGTGTTTTGCTTGGGGTTTTAGTTGGTTTGCAATGAAATTGCAAATCTCAACCAAGCTTGTTGCTCCAGAAATATCGCTATTTTATAGGTTTTTTGCGGTTTCTATTATTATGTTTATGGTTTGTTTTTTCACTAAAACTAGATTAAAAATAAAAAAAACCGAATTTATTTATTTGCCTTTGATTGCTCTTTGTAATTTCTCATTAAATTTTTTTATTGGTTATCACACCACTAAAATTATTCCAAGTGGTATTGTTGCGGTTGTATTTAGTTTGTCGGTAATTACTTCCGAACTAATTAAAGCTTGGCGTGATGGTCATAAAATTAGTAAAAAAATTTTATTAAGCGGTTTCATTGGCACCGTTGGTTTGGCTTTTTTTATTTTGCCAAAAGTTTTGCAAAATAATAGTGCCTTGCCAGTAATTGGCTTTGTTTATGCATTTTTTATGATGTTAGTTTTTTCATTTGGTAATTATTTGGTAGCCTGCAACAGCAAAAAAAATCATACTCCACTTTTTACCACCATTTCTTTTGCTTCGGCATTTGGAGCTTTTTATTTTTTGTGTTATAGCTTGGTTTTAGGTCATCAATTTAATTTTGATTATAGCTATTCTTATGTTGGTTCTTTGATTTATCAAGTTTTCTTTGCTTCGATTTTAGCATTTGTTTGTTTATATTATTTAATCCAGCAAATTGGCACTGCCAAAGCTAATTATACCGCTTTAGTTTATCCTAGCATTGCTCTTGCGGTTTCAAGTTTTTTTGAAAATTATCAATTTCAACTTATCAGCACTATTGGTTTGTTATTGATTATTATTGCTCTTTCGCTTGATTTTTTCTACCAAAAAATTTTTAAATAACTTGTTAAATATGCTTGCAAATAATTTTTCTATAAATCCACAATTTAAAATTATCGCCGATCATCTTCGTTCTTCTTGTTTTTTAATTGCCGATGGTATTTTGCCAAGCAACGAAGGCAGGGGTTATGTTCTTCGCCGAATTATGCGTAGAGCAATGTTGCAGTGCTATAATTTTGGTAAAAAAAAACCGCTAATGCATTTATTGGTTGAAACTCTAATTGCCGAAATGGGCGATGCTTATCCAGAGTTAATAAGGGCAAAAGATACCATCATTAACACTTTATTTTATGAAGAACAAAAATTTTTAGAAACACTCGAAAAAGGCTTGAAAATACTCGATGAAACTGAAATAATCAACCAACAGCTATCAGGCGAGGTTGCTTTTAAACTTTACGATACTTATGGATTTCCGCTCGATTTAACTCAGCAAGTATGTCAAGAAAAAAATATCACGGTTAATTTGCTTGAATTTGAACAAGCCATGCAACAACAAAAAGCTAAAAATAGCTGGGTAGGCAGTGGCGAACAAGCCGAAGATGCTATGTTTTTTGCTTTGCAACAACAATTTGGCAATACACAAACTTGCTATCACACTTCAACTATTGCCAGAGCAACAATTTTAGGAATTTTGGTAGGCAATAAATTAGTAGAAAATATTAATTTTAGTCAAGAAAACTCTCAACAAATCTCTATAATTTTAGATAATACTTCGTTTTATGCCACTTCTGGTGGCCAAAAAGGCGATGATGGCAACATTATTTTACAAGAAAATTATCAAAAAAATCTTAACTATCAAAAATTATCGAGTTATCTTGATATTAAAGAAACTAAAAAAGTAGCAGGTGGTTTATTTTTGCATCTAGTTGCCTGTGGAGTTGGT